>JACCDN010161218.1_pt1 | contig 10748 bp, 8 predicted proteins | sample 7441691 | NCBI WGS metagenome assembly JACCDN01 (sample SAMN15323439, study PRJNA562643) | freshwater metagenome | isolation source: river surface water | place: USA:Blue River Watershed | collected 2017-08-16
AGGTGATGATCAGGCGGTTGGGCTCGTGCTGCGCCGTATTGCCGAAGATGGAGAAAGGTTGGTCGGCGAACTCGACAATGATTTGCGATTCGCGGCGTTGCATGCGTTTGCCGGTGCGCAAGAAGAACGGCACGTTGGCCCAGCGGGCGTTGTTGATCTGCGCACGCAAGGCCACAAAGGTTTCGGTGCGGCTGTCTGCTGGGACGTTGTCTTCTTCCAAATAGCCTTTGACCGCAGCACCTTCTGATGCCCCCGCGGTGTATTGACCCCGCACAGTGTCTCGTTTGATGTCGGCCAATTCCATCTTGCGCAAGGAGCGCAAGACCTTGAGTTTTTCGTCGCGCACATCGTCTGCATCCAGCGAAATGGGCGGTTCCATGGCGACGATGCAGAGCAGTTGCAACAGGTGGTTTTGCACCATGTCGCGAAGGGCACCGGCGCCATCGTAAAAACCAGCGCGGCTGCCCACGCCCACGCTTTCAGCCACGGTGATTTGCACGCTCTTGATGTACGGGGCGCGCCACAGGGGTTCGAAAATGGCGTTGCCAAAGCGCAGCACCATCAGGTTTTGCACCGTCTCTTTGCCGAGGTAGTGGTCGATGCGGTAAATCTGTTGTTCGTCGAAGTAGCGCGCCACTTGGGTGTTGATGTCGCGGGCAGATGCAAGGTCGGTGCCCAAGGGTTTTTCAAGCACCACGCGTGATTGCGCATCGACCAAACCCGCATTCGACAAATTGGCGCAAATTTGGGTGAACAAGCTCGGTGCGGTGGCGAGGTAAAACACCCGCAACGCAGGCGTGGTGCACAGCGTCTTCAGCTTGGCGAAATCAGGCGCATGCGTGATGTCCAGACTCACATAGGTCAGGCGTGACAAGAAGCTCTGCCAGTCGCTGGCATTCAACGCGTCGCTGTCGATGAACGCCGGCGAGTTGTTGTCAATGAAGGCCAGGTACTCCTCGCGTGACCATGCATGACGTCCGACCGCAATGATGCGCGTGTTGGCGTCGAGTTTGTCGTGAAGGTGCGCCATGTAAAGCGCGGGCAAAAGTTTGCGAAATGACAGATCACCGGCGCCCCCAAAAATAACGATGTCCAAGTCGCCAGCAGCGGGTTGCAGTGAGGTCATGAGTAACGGTTCCTCAAAAGGTTTTGTTTCATGTTGCGCAGCAAGGGTTGTAACTCTGCGCTGCCAATGCGCAAGGCCACGGTGGTGGCCAAAACGTCAACGATCATGAGGTGCAGCAAGCGCGACACCATGGGGCTGAAGCGTTCGTAGCTCTCGGGGTGGTCTGCGGCGAGGTGGATTTTTCCGGCCTGTGACAGCGGCGACCCAGAGGCGGTGACCACCACGGTGGTCGCGCCATTCTTTTTGGCGATCTCGCAGGAGTCGAGCAAGTCACGGGTGCGTCCAGAGTTCGAGAACACCACCAAGCAATCGCCGGGCCCGAGCAGCGAGGCGCTCATGATTTGCAAGTGGCCATCGCTGTGCGAGATGGTGTGAAACCCAAGGCGAAAAAATTTGTGTTGGGCATCTTGCGCGACGATGCCGGAGTTGCCCACACCAAAAAATTGCAAACGCTTGCCTTTTTTGAGGCACAGCGCGATGGCATCTGAGGCTTTGTCGATGGCGGCCGTGGAAGCATCGTTGCGGTATTTCAGAAATGCCGCCACGGTGTTGTCGATGACTTTGGCCAACACCTCGTTGCTGCGGTCTTGGGCCCCCACATTGCGGTGGATGAATGGAACACCTTCGCTCAAGCTGCCGGCCAGCTTGAGTTTGAAATCGCTCAAGCCCTTGTAACCCACGCTGCGACAAAAGCGCACCACGGTGGGTTTGCTGACTTTGGCGCGCTCAGCCAGTTCAGCAACAGGCAGGGTGCCAAAGGTGCGCGGGTCGCTGAGCAGCAATTTGCCAACCCGCTCTTCGGCTGGCGTCAGGGAGGAGAGCGTTGATTTGATACGTTCCAACATGGGTTGGAATGTAACTTAGTTTCACGAATTTAGCAACAAAAGTAAAAATAAATTACATGACCACCGCCGTATCAAGGGTGATCTGTCTGCGTTGCAAAAGTGAGTTTAAGCCACCGGGTCTTGCTTCAAGAAAATATCTTTGTCGGGAAAGAACTGGGCGTGCAGCGGAAGCAAAGCGCCGCCTAAGGCACGTGCGTGGCTGCCCACACGTCCTGTGAGCACCTGAGGTTGGTGGATGCCTTCAAAGTTGAAATCTGCCAATTGGGCTTGGGTGTGTTCGATCAGCACCCGCATCAGCTGGGGGCTCAAGGACCCATCGATGACCACAGCGTCGATGTCCAACAAGGCTGCGGCACTGGTGGCGCTCATGGCTAGGGCTCGCGAGGCTTGTGCCAACCAGGGTTGGGTGAACGCCTTGAAATGGCTGGCCATGATCTCGTCTTGCTGCACCAGCAACGGGTCGTGTCCTACAGCCATCAGGGCCTGTTCCAACTGCCAGCCCGAGGCGAGTTGCAGCAGTTGCGGCGGCGGGCTGTGGACTTCGCGTGTTGCTGGGCGCCCCATGGGCAGCGACCCGATGGCGCCGGCGTTGCCGCGCGGACCATTCACGATGCGGCCATCGGTCACCAAGCCGCCACCGACAAACGTGCCGACAAACACATATAAAAAATTGGGGACATCTCGCCCCAGTCCTTGCACCAATTCGGCCACACACGCCGCGGTGGTGTCCTTGGCAAATTCCACTGGCAATGCGGTGAGGCTTTGCACTTCTTGCACCAGGTCCAAGTGCTCCCAGTCGGCCATGGCTTTTTGTGCGTCTTTGCCCATCAAGTCGCCCCATTGGTGCAGGGCCAAAGGCGCGCTGAGGCCAATGCCCACCGTGCGTTTCCATGCGTCGGCACCCAAGCGGCGTCGCATCACCGACAAGCCTTCTTTGATTTTGGGCAGCACTTCTGCGGGGGAGGGGAAAGGATAGGTGTGCTGCCACTGATGGCGCAGGGTGCCCAAAAAGTCGGTCACCACCACCTCCAGACTGCGACGACCTACCTGCAGACCAATGCTGTAGGCCCCATCGGGATGGATCGACAAAGGCACCGAGGGTTGACCGATTTTTCCACGGATGCGCTCTTGCTTGGTGAGCAAACCATCTTCAAGCAAGCGGTTGACGATGATCGACACCGTTTGCGATGACAGTTGCGTGAGCCGTGCCAAATCGGCTTTGGGAATCGCACCTGCATGACGAATGGCACGCAAGACCGTGCGTTCGTTGAATTGACGCATCCCTGTGTGGTTAGACCCACGCATTGTTTTCATAACAGAATCACACCCTTGCAGAACATGGCATTGCCGTAGGCCGTGCCTTCACCGGTTTGCACGATCAAACTGGCTCCTTTGATTTTCTCGTAAAACGCAAAGCGTTCGACCGCTTCGACTTGGTCGGCTTGCCAACCTTCTTTCACCACCAGTTCAATCACGGCTTGTTGGGCCGGCGTGCGGTGGTCTGCGGCGCTGTGGCACACATGCATGACGGCGGCGGGTTTCGCCACATCGACGGCCAGCGGGAAGACCGACAGCACGGCTTCGCTGACGCGCGCCAAGCTCAAACCGGGGAGGCGGACCACAGGTTTGCCATGGGCCAAATAGTCGGCCGTGAAATTGGCATCGACCACGGCCACCCATTCCCCATGCCCCATGGCGCAGAGGTGCATGAGCAGCTCGGGGGTGAGGATGGGGTTGATTCCTTTGAGCACGTTGATGTCCTTGTTGTGTCTGAATTTGATGCCCTGAAGCATGCCAAATTTTGGGGGCTTCAGTGCTCAGGGTATGTACTAACTAAACAAACTTGATTTAGTAAGTGAAGTTCTTTTACAGTTACGACGCGGCGCAAACTTGCGCTGACGAACCCAATTCACCTTCAGGAGACCTCATGAAATTCAACGCCCCCAAATTGATGTTGTCCGTCATCGCCTTGGCTGCCAGCTCTGCGTATGCCGCTGAACCTGTGATCGGCTTGATCACCAAAACAGAAACCAACCCCTTCTTTGTGAAGATGAAAGAAGGGGCACAAGCCGAAGCCACCAAATTGGGCGCCAAGCTGGTGTCAGCCGCAGGCAAAACCGACGGTGACAACGCGGGGCAAGTTACCGCCATGGAAAACATGATTGCTGCAGGCGCCAAAACAATTCTGATCACGCCAAGCGATTCCAAAGCCATCGTGCCCGCCATCAAAAAAGCCCAAGCACAAGGCGTGATGGTGATTGCGTTGGACAGCCCCACCGACCCCGCCAACGCCACCGATGCCTTGTTTGCCACCGACAACTACAAAGCGGGCGTGCTGATTGGCCAATACGCCAAAGCTGCGTTGAATGGCAAGAAGCCCGTCATCGCCACGCTCGACCTGTTCCCTGGTCACCCCGTGGGTGCGCAACGCCACAACGGTTTCTTGCAAGGCTACGGCTTGAAGTCCCTCGACGCCAAGAGCAACGAGTTGGCCAAGCCCGCCGAAGTGGTGTGTATGGCTGACAGCTTTGGTGATCGCGCCAAGGGCCAAACCGGCATGGAAAACTGCTTGCAAAAGAACCCCAACATCAACGTGGTCTACACCATCAATGAGCCCGCAGCCGCCGGTGCCTACAACGCACTCAAGGCCGCTGGCAAAGAGAAAGATGTGTTGATCGTGTCGGTGGACGGCGGTTGCGCTGGCATCAAAGACGTGTGTGCGGGCGTGATTGCCGCCACCTCGCAGCAATACCCCTTGCGCATGGCTGCCATGGGTGTGGCTGCAGGTGTGGAATACGCCAAAACAGGCAAAAAAGTCAGCGGCTACACCGACACCGGCGTGACCCTGATCGCTGCCAAAGCGCAAAAAGGCGTGGACAGCAAAGACGTGAAAACTGGCACAGATTTGTGCTGGGGCAACAAGTAATTCGACGTCTGTGCGCGAACGAGGGGGCTGATCGCCCCCTCTGGTTTTAAAGAAATGTCAATCGTATGAACTCCTTCAAAGACAAGCTTCCGCCGATGGGGACGCTGGGTCCGTTGATTGCGCTGGTGTTGGCCTGTGTGTTTTTCGCCAGTCAGAGCGACCGCTTTTTGAGCGCGCAAAACTTCTCGCTGATCTTGGCGCAAGTCATGGTGGTGGGGGTGATTGCGATTGGACAAACCCTCATCATCTTGACCGCGGGTATTGATCTGTCTTGTGGCATGGTCATGGCCTTGGGCGGCATCGTGATGACCAAATTTGCCGCCGACTATGGATTGTCCACCCCGGCAGCGATGGCCTGTGGCTTGTTGGTGACCACCTTGTTTGGTTACCTCAACGGCGTGTTGGTGACGCGCATCAAGTTACCGCCCTTCATCGTGACCTTGGGCACGTTGAACATTGCATTTGCGATCACCCAGTTGTATTCAGGCTCGCAAACCGTGACCGATATTCCTGCCGGGATGACCTGGCTGGGCACCACCTTCAGTTTGGGCGGTGCCTCGGTGAGTTATGGGGTAGTGGTGATGTTGGGTCTGTATGTTTTCACGTGGTTTGCTTTGCGCGAAACCGCGGCCGGCCGCCATGTGTATGCGGTGGGCAACAGCCCTGAAGCCACGCGGTTGACGGGCATCCCCACAGAGAAAGTCTTGTTGGGCGTGTATGTGCTGGCTGGGCTTTGTTATGGCGTGGCCGCCATGTTGGGCGTGGCGCGCACAGGTGCGGGGGACCCCAATGCCGGACAAACCGAAAACTTGGACGCCATCACCGCTGTGGTGCTGGGCGGCACCAGCTTGTTTGGCGGCCGCGGCATTGTGCTGGGTACCTTGGTGGGCGCCCTCATCGTGGGCGTGTTCCGCAACGGTCTGACCCTGATGGGCGTGTCCTCGGTGTATCAAATTTTGGTGACGGGTATTTTGGTGATCTTGGCAGTCGCCACCGATCAACTCTCACGCAAGGGAGCGCGATGACCATGAGCGACACACCACACACACTCGTCATGCAAGCCAAGGGCTTGGTGAAACGGTATGGCCAAGTCACGGCCTTGGATGGCGCCGACTTTGAGCTGCGCGCCGGCGAAATCTTGGCGGTCATTGGTGACAACGGGGCCGGCAAATCGTCGCTAATCAAGTGCTTGTCTGGGGCGACGGTGCCGGACGAAGGGACCCTGTATTTGGACGGCCAGCCGATTCATTTCAAAACCCCGATTGATGCACGTCGCGCCGGGATTGAAACGGTTTACCAAGATTTGGCTGTCGCACCCGCGATGAGCATTGCTGAGAATTTGTTTTTGGGCCGCGAAATCCGTCGGCCTGGTTTTGCCGGCAACGTGCTGCGCATGCTGGACAAAAAGAAGATGCTGCAAGAGAGCATTGAACGCATGAACGACCTCAAGGTTGGCATTCGTTCGATGACGCAAGCGGTCGAGACCTTGTCTGGCGGTCAGCGCCAGTGCGTGGCGGTGTCACGCGCGGCGGCGTTTGCCCAGCATGTGGTCATCATGGACGAGCCAACGGCGGCATTGGGCGTGAAAGAGGGCAACATGGTGCTCGAGTTGATCCGCCGCGTGCGCGACAAGGGCTTGCCCGTGGTGCTGATCTCGCACAACATGCCCCACGTGTTTGAGATTGCCGATCGCATCCACGTGGCGCGCTTGGGCAAACGCGCTGCCGTGTTGAACCCGAAAAAAATCAGCATGAGCGACACCGTGGCCGTGATGACGGGCGCGATGAAGCCCGAGGCTATTCCGGCGGAGTGTTTGGCCTGATGACTGTTGGGACCACACACGCCCCGGTGTGGGTGCTAGGCGAAGCCTTGATGGATTGCATCGCGCAGCCCGATGGCCAATTGCGGCCCTTGTTGGGCGGCAGTCCCTACAACTTGGCATGTGCCACGGCGCTGCAAGATGTGGCTGTGGGCTTCATCAACCCGTTCTCCAAAGATGCATTTGGTCAAGCCTTGCTGGCTCATTTGGCGAGGAGCCATGCGCGCAGCTTGTTGCCGTGCTCGCCCTTGCCGACGTCCTTGGCGGTGGTGCAGCTGACCAATGGCCAACCCAGCTATGGGTTTTACCGCGAAGGCATTGCCGACCGGGATTACCAAATAACAGAGGTGTTGGCGCTGCTGCAAGCCTCGCCCCCCGGTGTGTTGCACACCGGTTCCTTGATGGCCATGCCGCCTGAACACCACAAGGTGTTGCAGATTGTGGCTTCTGCAAAGCGTTGGGGCTGGACCCTCAGCGTCGACGTGAATTTGCGTCCACGTGTCGCCACCGATGTGCCGGCGTATGTGCAAGCGGTGCGCGAAGTGGCCGCGCACGCCGATTGGCTCAAAGCCAGCGACGAAGATTTGGAGCTGCTGGGCTTTCACGATGTCTCTCTGGAGAACGCCGCCCAACTGGCCTCGCATTGGATGGCGCAAGGTTGCTCGCGCGTGGCGCTGACCTTTGGTGCCCACGGGGCTTTCCTGCAAGTCGGGGAAGCGCAGGCGCAAGCAGCTGCCCCGATCGTCCAAGTGGTAGACACCGTGGGCGCCGGCGACACGTTTTGGGGCAACTGCTTGGCCGACTGGGTGCTGCACGACACCTTGGCAAACCCAGACCGAGCGGCAGCGCGTGTGGACCAGACCTTGGCGCGTGCGTTGAAGGCCGCGGCCATCAACTGCGAGCGCATGGGCTGCCAGCCCCCGGATGCACCCACGCTGGCGGCGGCACTGCAGCGCTGATTTAAGGGGCGCCAAGTCGGCGAGAATGCGCAAGTTGTTTTGCACGCACCGCCATGTCTCAGTCGCCCCTTGAATCCAACCCATCGCTGACGTTTGCGGGCGCCATTGGCGTCTTCGACTCTGGCGTGGGCGGCCTGTCGGTGTTGCGTGCCATCCGTGCCGCGTTGCCCCACGAAGATTTGGTATATGTGGCGGATTCGGGCCATGCCCCTTATGGCGATCAGTCGGAAGACCACATCACCCAGCGTACCCTCACGGTTGGCCATTGGTTGGCGGAGCAGGGGGTGAAAGCCATCACCATCGCTTGCAACACAGCCACGGTGGTGGCAGCCAAAACCTTGCGCGAACACACCCATTTGCCGGTGGTGGCCATTGAGCCTGCCATCAAACCTGCCGTCGCCTTGACGCGCAGTGGGGTGGTGGGCGTGTTGGCCACGAGCCAAACTGTGCAAAGCGCCAGTGTGGCGCGTTTGGTGGCTGCACATGGCGCCGACAAACGTATCTTGCTGCAAGCCTGCCCTGGACTGGTGGAGCAGGTCGAACGCGCCGATTTGCACAGCCCTGAAACCGAGGCCTTGCTGCGCCAGTTCATCGCGCCCTTGCTTGCACAGGGCGCGGACACCTTGGTGTTGGGCTGTACCCATTACCCGTTTTTGCGCGACCTGCTGCAGCGTGTGGCGGGTGACGGGGTGGTGTTGCTGGACCCTGCCGAGGCCGTGGCCCGAGAGTTGGCACGTCGGTTGGCGGAATCGCCGCCCACCCACACAAGGCCTGCATCGCCTGACGCACGTGGACGTGTGCAGTTTTTCACCTCGGGGAACGTGCCTCAAGCCCAAGCCGCAATGGCCCATTTGTGTGACGAGCCGCTGATCGTGCAAGCCTTGCCCTGATTAGCCCCTGAACCCTCAAGGGCAGGGGGTAGAACGTACACTTGAGGCCTTCATGAATGCCTTTGCCGACGTCTCTTTTTTTCCGCGTATCGCCAAGCCCCTGACCAGCTACCGCAAGTACTGGGCGGCGCGCTTTGGCACGGCTCCGTTTTTGCCGATGTCGCGCGAGGAAATGACCCAGCTGGGCTGGGACAGTTGCGACATCATCATCGTCACCGGTGACGCGTATGTGGACCACCCCAGTTTCGGCATGGCGGTGATTGGTCGCATGCTGGAAAACCAAGGTTTTCGCGTTGGCATCATTGCCCAGCCGGATTGGCAAAGCGCCGATCCATTCAAAGCCTTGGGTAAACCGAACCTGTTCTTCGGCGTGACTGCCGGCAACATGGATTCGATGATCAACCGTTACACGGCGGATCGCAAAATTCGCAGTGACGATGCCTACACCCCCGGCGACGTGGGCGGCAAACGCCCCGATCGTGCCGCCTTGGTCTATAGCCAACGCTGCAAAGAAGCCTACAACGACGTGCCCATTGTCTTGGGCGGCATCGAAGGCTCTCTGCGCCGCATTGCGCATTACGACTATTGGTCTGACAAGGTGCGCCGTTCCATCGTGGTCGACAGCAAGTGCGATTTGCTGCTGTATGGCAACGCCGAGCGGGCGATCGTTGAGATCGCGCACCGTTTGGCCGCGAAGGAGCCGGTGCAACACATCACCGACGTGCGCGGCACTGCCTTTGTGCGACGCGACACGCCCGAGGGGTGGTTTGAAATTGATTCGTCCAGCATCGATGTGCCGGGCAGGGTAGAAGCCCACGTCAACCCCTATTTGATGGTCAGCGACCAGGCCAAACAGCAAGGCCAAAGTTGCGCCCGTGAGGAAGAAGCGCAAGCCGTGGCCGATGCTGAAAATACAAAAGCTGGCGTCACCAACAACGACAAGGTCTTGCCACTCAACTTTGTGCCGAACCCCGCCTTCAAGGGCAAAGGTGCACTGAAGGTGCCACCACGTGAGCGCAGCGTGATTCGCTTGCCCGCGTACGAACAAGTCAAATCAGACCCCGTGCTGTATGCGCACGCCAACCGTGTGCTGCATTTAGAAACCAATCCCGGCAACGCGCGCGCGCTGGTGCAAGCGCATGGCGAAGGCCACACCGCACGCGATGTATGGGTGAACCCACCGCCCATCCCGCTGTCCACGGCGGAGATGGACCATGTGTTCGATTTGCCCTACGCACGCAGCCCACACCCAGCGTATGCCGACGAACACGGCGGTCACGACGGCAGCACCAAGATTCCTGCGTGGGAGATGATTCGCTTCAGCGTCAACATCATGCGCGGATGCTTTGGCGGCTGCACGTTTTGCTCGATCACCGAGCACGAAGGCCGCATCATTCAAAGCCGAAGCGAAGACTCCATCATTCGCGAGATCGAAGACATTCGAGACAAAGTGCCCGGGTTCACGGGCGTCATTTCCGACTTGGGCGGTCCCACCGCCAACATGTACCGCATTGGCTGCAAGAGCCCCGAGATTGAGGCGGCCTGCCGCAAACCCAGTTGCGTGTACCCCGGCATTTGTCAAAACCTGAATACCGATCACAGCTCGCTCATCCACATGTATCGCCGTGCGCGGGCCTTGAAGGGCGTGAAGAAAATTTTGATTGGCTCTGGCTTGCGCTACGACTTGGCTGTCAAGTCGCCCGAGTATGTGAAAGAGCTGGTGCAGCACCACGTCGGCGGCTACCTCAAGATCGCGCCAGAGCACACCGAGCAAGGCCCGCTGACCAAGATGATGAAGCCCGGCATCGGCACCTACGACCGCTTCAAAACCATGTTTGACAAGTACAGCGAAGAGGTGGGCAAAAAGCAGTTCTTGGTCCCGTACTTCATTGCGGCGCATCCGGGTACCAGCGACGAGGACATGATGAACTTGGCTTTGTGGCTCAAGCGCAATGGCTTCCGAGCCGACCAGGTGCAAACCTTTTACCCCAGCCCGATGGCCACTGCCACAGCGATGTACCACTCGGGGCGTAACCCGCTCGGCCGGGTGACGCGTACCAGCGAGGGCGTGGACATCGTGCGCGGTGAACGCCGCCGTCGTTTGCACAAAGCGTTTCTGCGCTACCACGATGCCAACAACTGGCCACTGCTGCGTGAGGCCTTGAAAGCCATGGGCCGCGCCG
>JACCDN010324959.1_pt1 | contig 10748 bp, 10 predicted proteins | sample 7441691 | NCBI WGS metagenome assembly JACCDN01 (sample SAMN15323439, study PRJNA562643) | freshwater metagenome | isolation source: river surface water | place: USA:Blue River Watershed | collected 2017-08-16
CATGTTGCCTCGATTTTTGAAAAAAACTTCTGGCTCCAACGCGGATGTAGCTTAGTGGTAAAGCCTCAGTCTTCCAAACTGATGATGCGGGTTCGATTCCCGTCATCCGCTCGATAAACGCCATCGCAAATTAGCGGTGGCGTTCCACTTTTAAGCGCAAGATTCTCTCAGCTACTTTTGGCAGCCGACGCAGAAATAGAGTTTTCGAGCCGCCATCAATTCAATCGAGATGTTGGTGCCGCAAACACGGCAGGGCAAACCCTCTCTCTTATAGATGAAATTGCGTTCGCTCTTGTTCGGGCGCTTGGTTCTGAGTTCATCTCGGGTGATCATGAAGCCGGTCTTCACGCCAACCTTCAACAGATCAACCGAGTCAGCCCAAATGTCGCTCAATTGTTCCTGCGATAACTGATTGCCCGGGGTGTGAGGATCGATGCCCGCCCTAAACAGGATTTCGGCTCGATAAACGTTGCCGATGCCGGCGATGACATCCTGGTTCATAAGCTGCAGACCAATAGCAGCCTTCGATGCGACCACGCGATCGATGAAGCGCTGGGCTTCACGGCCGTTTGGGTCGGGATTCAGCGGGTCGGGGCCAAGCCTTCGTTCCACCGCCCGCACTTCTTCTTTAGTGATGACCTCGCAAACGGTTGGGCCGCGCAGGTCGGTGACTGCATTCAGGTTGCCAAAACGCGCACGCACCTGGCCAACCGGTTCTGGGGCGTCTAGGTAGCCAACTTTATGCGTGTTCCACTTGCCATAGATGCCAAGGTGGATTCGCAACGTGAGTTGGTTATCAAACCTAAGGAAGAGCTGCTTACCAATTGCCTTGGCCTTCAACAGAGTGTGGCCGTCAATCATCCTGGCGCCAGATTCGAATCGCCCTTGTGGTGAACTGACAAAGACGGGTTCGCCCGCGAAAAGTCGATTGAAATCGTTTGCGGTTCGATGAACCGTGTGGCCCTCTGGCATTTTTCGAAACTACGCGACTATCTCGCCGGTTTGCTCATAGGTGGCAATTTTGCCGATGCGGCGAACGTGGCGCTCGTCGTGGCTGAATGGCTCGGCAATAAACAGTTCGATCAAGTGCAGCACTTCATCCTGGGTGTGCTGACGAGCGCCGAGGGCAATCACATTGGCATCGTTGTGGTCGCGTGCCAACTTAGCCGTTGACTCGTTCCAAGCGAGGGCCGCGCGAATGCCTTCAACCTTGTTTGCCGCGATTTGTTCGCCGTTGCCTGAACCACCTAGAACGATTCCGAGTGCTTCAACGCCAGCGCGCTGATCGGCAACCACGGCGAGCCCAGCATTGATGCAAAAACTTGGGTAATCATCAAGCGGGTCATAGGCGGTTGGCCCGTGATCGAAAACTTCGTGTCCCTGCTTGGTCAATTCGCGAATCAAAAAATGACTCAGGTCTAGGCCGGCGTGATCGGTGGCGATGTGAATGCGCATTAGTTTTCTTTCTTTGGGGCAGGCTTTGCAGAGTCAAGCCCCTTCTTTGATTTGGTTAGCCAAAAATAGGTAAACGCGGAGGCGCAAACAACTGATAGATAAGTGATTGCCGCGATTGCGCTGATGTAGCTGAGTGCAGTTTCTGCCTCTGCCCTAGGCCCGTCATAAGAGTCGGTGATTATCTTCATCGCAAAGGCTCCACCCAAGATGATTGCCGAGCTAATTGAAATGTTCATGAAGAATTTCACGTTGCGGGTGCGCTTGCGAACGGCCAGACCAAGCAGACCCCACAGCGTGTAGCAAGGTAACAAAAAGATTAGCGAGAGAGTAGCTGCACTGACGGCCTTACCAATGTCACCGGCGATAGCAATGAACCCAATCAAAATCAGGAACCAGCCCAACGAAAATACGGCCGAAGCTTCCGTCAAAGTGCCTGGTTTGAGTCTCATGACTTCGATTATCCCAGACGAAAATCGGGTTTAGGCTAGATGCGAAAACCGCAACGACATTGGAGTCATTTTGCCTGGAGAAAACCTAACCCGCATCGAGGCTGCTGAGCGCGCCGAACACATCGAAGTTGAGAGCTACAAAGTTGAACTCGACCTAACGACGGGCGACAAGACCTTTACTTCAAACACCACCGTGCGTTTTACCTCCAGCCGCTCTGGTTCATCGACATTCATCGATGCAATCACCTCAAAGGTGCATCGAGTTTCTCTGAACGGCCAGGAGTTAAACCCAAACGAAGTTTCCGATGGCGTTCGAATTCAACTTGATAACCTCGCCGCTTCAAACGAGCTCATCATTGAAGCCGACGCTCTTTACATGAACACCGGCGAGGGCCTGCACCGATTTGTTGACCCGGTCGACAGTGAGGTTTACCTCTACACCCAGTTTGAGGTTCCTGACTCGCGCCGCATGTTCGCAGTCTTCGAGCAACCAGACCTAAAGGCAACCTTCGAATTCAAGATCACCGCACCAGATCACTGGAAGGTTGTCTCAAACCAGCCGACCCCTGAACCGATTGCTTTGGGCGACAAGAAGGCACAGTGGAACTTCGAGCCGACCCCTCGGATGTCCTCTTACATAACGGCCCTAATCGCTGGACCGTACGTATCTCGCCACTCATCACTCACCTCCTCAGACGGTCGACAGATTCCTCTAGGCGTGTTCTGCCGAGCCTCTCTCGAACCATTCCTAGAGGCCGACTACATGTTCGAAAAGACTCGCGAGGGCTTCGAGTTTTTCGAGAAGACCTTCAGCTACCCCTACCCGTTCGCCAAGTATGACCAGCTCTTCGTGCCGGACTTCAACGCCGGTGCAATGGAAAACGCCGGAGCCGTCACCTTCACCGAAACCTACGTGTTCCGCGGTGCAGTCGCTGAAGCTCTAAAAGAGCGTCGAGTGGTTACCGTTCTTCACGAGTTGGCTCACATGTGGTTTGGCGACCTTGTGACCATGCGCTGGTGGAACGACCTATGGCTCAACGAGTCGTTTGCCGAGTACACCTCGCACCTAGCCGTTGCCGAAGCAACCGAATGGGTTGACTCATGGACCACCTTCGCCTTCAGCGAGAAGGCCTGGGCTTACACGCAGGACCAGCTACCTTCGACCCACCCGATTGTCGCCGAAATTCGTGACCTAGAAGACGTGCAGGTCAACTTCGATGGCATCACCTACGCCAAGGGTGCATCCGTGTTGAAGCAGCTAGGTGCAACCGTTGGGCGCGAGGCCTTTGAAAAGGGCGTCTCGGTCTATTTCAAGAAGCACGCGTTCAAGAACACCGTGTTGAACGACCTGCTGGTTGAACTAGAGGCCACCAGCGGGCGCGACCTAACCTCTTGGAGCAAAGCTTGGCTCGAGACCGCAGGAGTGAACACTCTGCGCGCAGACGTTCAAAGCACTGACGGCAAAATCACGGCGTTTGCAGTCGACCAGTCCGCACACCCCGATTACCCGACAATTCGCCCTCACCGCATGGCGATTGGTTTCTACAACCTGGTTGGCGATGATCTGGTTCGCTCCCACCGCCTCGAACTCGACGTTGACGGTGTGCGCACCGAAGTGGTTGAGCTTGTCGGTCTTGAGCGACCTGCCTTGATTCTGCTTAACGATGACGACCTTACCTATGCCAAGGTTCGTCTAGATGCCGAATCCTGGAAGTTCGCGTTGGCAAATCTAGGCAAACTCACCGACCCACTCGCACGAGCCCAGGTTTGGGGATCGGCATGGGATGCTACCCGTGACGGAGAGGCATCGGCCAGCGATTTCATCAACTTGGTTCTTGGCAATGTTGAAAACGAAGACCAGGGCACGATGTTGATCACTCTTCTTCGCCAGTTGGTCACGACCGCCAAGATTTACACCCGTGAAGATTCACGTGACCAGCACTGGTCGCACATTGCGAAAACTCTTCTCGACCTTGCCGGCAAAGCCAAGCCAGGATCTGACAACCAGTTGCTATTTGTTCGATTCGCAACCTACTTTGCCAAAGACAGCCAGAGTGCCGACGTGCTTCAGGCGATCTTCGATGGCAGCACCGTTCTGAACGGGCTAGCGCTCGACCAAGACATGCGCTGGGATCTAATCAACGGCCTAGTTATGTCTGGACGCCTCGGTGTCGAATCAATTGAAACTGAAGCTGCCAAAGACAACACTGCCAACGGCGCAAAGCAGGCCATCATGGCTAGAACCTCAATTGCAACCGCAGGCGGAAAGAAAGCTGGTTGGGACTTGGTCTTGAACGATCCAAACCTCTCGAACACCGACATCAACTTCGGCTGCCAGGGTCTAATTCGTGCCCACGATGTTAGCTTGCTCGAGCCGATGGTCGATTGGTACTTCGATGCCGCAATGCACGTTTGGAACACACGCACCTTCAAAATCGCCGAGTACATCTTGCGCGGCGCTTTCCCCTTCTATCTGGCCAACGAGGCGCTAGCCAACCGCACTCGGACCTTTGCCCACAGCGCTGAGGTTGCAGCCAAGCCGGCACTGCAGCGAATCATGCTCGAAAACCTGGATAGCGTCGATCGCGCTCTAAAGGCACAGAAGGCAGACAACTGATGCTTGAGTGGCTGATTTCCTTTTGGGAGAATTGGCAAACTCTCATCCGCATCGTTTTGATCCTGGTTGGCGCCCTGGTGCTTCGATCACTTCTCCTGATTTCCGTCAGGCGAGTCGTTAGAGGCGTTGTCACCGGAGTCAAGTCAAAAAAGGGTAAGCCGCAGGCGACCAACACGTCTCCCCTGGCAAAAGAGAGAGTTGTGCAGCGCGCGCGAACCATGGGTTCGGTGCTGAGCAACTTCATCACTTGGGGGATCGCCCTAATCGCGGTTAGCTCGGTTCTAGGCGAACTAGGAGTTGCGGTCGGCGCCCTTGTTGCTGGAGCCGGAATCCTGGGAGCTGCACTTGGTTTTGGCGCGCAAAGCCTGGTCAAGGACCTTATCTCGGGTCTATTCATTGTTTTTGAAGATCAGTACGGCGTCGGAGATTCCGTTGATTTAGGGCAGGCATCTGGCGTAGTGGAGACTGTTGGTTTGCGCGTCACCCAAGTTCGGGACGTCTCTGGAACGCTTTGGTACGTTCGAAATGGAGAGGTGAACAGGGTCGGCAATCAATCTCAGGGTTGGTCGCGCATCGTGCTCGACGTTGCACTTCCATACTCGGCTGATCTCGGAAAAGCAAAAAGCACCATTTTGGACTCAGCTAACAAGGTGATTGAATCGCCTGCATTCAGCGAGGGCGCGATTGGCACCCCTGAGATTTGGGGAATCGAAGCACTTTCTGGAGACGCTGTGGTTCTTCGACTGGTTCAGCAGGTTCACCCCGATAAGAGCGACGAAGTTGCAAGAGCCTTGAGACTTGAACTGAAGCAAGCACTCGATGTCGCGAAGATCGCGCTTGCCTCTAGCCAGCAGCAAATTTTTGTTCAGGTGTCTGGCAAGGACCTCGCCAAGTGAGCAATGGCTTCGAAGACGCTGGCCGAGTCGAACCGGTAAGAATCAAGGGGCTAGACGGCGAACGCGTTGGTGGCAACTTTTTCGAGCAGGTTGGCGGTTCGCCGGTTTTCAAGGCACTTGCCGACAAGTTTTATGAGGGCGTTGCCGGCGATGAAGTTCTTAAGCCCATGTATCCCGAAGACGACCTTGGCCCTGCGGCCGAGCGCCTCCAGTTTTTTCTCGAGCAATACTGGGGTGGCCCAACCACCTATCAACAGCAACGTGGACACCCCCGACTTCGCATGCGCCACGCACCATACAAGATCAACCCGGATGCTCGCGAACGCTGGCTAAAGCACATGCGAGTCGCTGTCGAATCGCTGAATTTGCCACCGATTCGCGAAGCTGAGCTGTGGGCTTATCTAGATCGGGCAGCCACCGCGATGTTGAACACTTTCGAAGAATAGAAACTTCGCCTCGGCGCCGCCAAAACAAGAGCGGTAAATGGCCTTCTAAATCGAAGCGAACTTGACCGAGGCCTTCGCCAACACGTGACCGTGTTCGCTACTTAGGCGAACCCATCCCTCTGACTGGTAAACGCCAACCTCTTCGTTTTCTGTCAAAAAACCAAGGCCGGCGGCAACAAATGCGGCACCGGTTGGCACTTTAGTTTCGAGGTCGATGCCGCGGCCCCAAATTTCTCCACGGATGCGCGCAGCGATAGGCCCACCCACCGCTTCTGGGAGCGTGGAGGCGACTTCGGCAATTCCGTCTCGGGCAATCTGGGTTAGGCGGGACTCATTGATGGTTCCAACCGAGACCCAACCCTGGCGCGGAGGTGAAATGCCCACCCAAGGCGCTCTGGTCGAGTCTGGAAGCACAATCTTCAAGCCCTCGGGCGCATTGATTCCCTCTGAAACAATTTTGGCTAAACGCTCGACAACGACTGCAATCGGAACGACTGCATCAACTTCGCAGTCTCTGCCTAACTCGCAGGTGCGCAAACCTAGAATCGTTGGCCCTTGATCCATAAGGTTTCCAGAGAAAATCGGGGCTACGTAGGCTGCCAAGACTTTGCCGTAGGCGCGAAGGCGAACCAAGCCCTCTTGATCGAGTCGTTTGGCGCGATTCAAAAAAGATTGCAGGTCGGCTGCGGTCTGCTGGTCGGCTAGATAGATCGGGTTATTCATGACTCTGTCTAAACTAGCCTGTGTTGGGCGAAGTTGCCCGAAGAATTGAGTACAAGTGAACGTTCCAATTCCGGTCGATCCGTTGGCCGAGATGATCTCGGCGCTAAATCTCACCGATGCCGGCGGGGCAAGAACTCGCGAAGACATCTTCACCGGTCCGTCTCAATGGATGCCCCACGGGCGAGTCTTTGGCGGCCAGGTGCTCGCTCAAAGTCTGGTTGCCGCGACCAGAACCGTTGAGGCGCGTCCGGTTCACTCGCTGCACGGATATTTCTTGAGACCCGGCGACATCGAATTACCAATCACGTTTTCGGTTGATCGCCTTCGCGACGGCAGATCATTTAGCACTCGCAGGGTGCAGGCCTATCAAAAGGGCGAACCAATCTTTTCGATGATCGCCTCATTTCAAGAGACAGACCCAGGCTTAGAACACCAGGATGCGTTTCCGTTTGACATCCCAGCGCCAGAAACGCTGCCAAGCGCCGCAGAACTAATTGGCGACAACCCTCATCCGGTAGCCCAGTATTGGGCTAAGGCCAGACCATTCGACATGCGACACGTAGGCTCACCAATCTACTTTTCGGTCAAGGGTGAACCGGTTTCCCATCAAGCGGTATGGATTAAGGCTCTTGGAGACATGCCTGCCGACTCACAGCTGCACACCGCAGCCCTCGCCTACGCCAGTGATTACTCGATTCTCGAGAGCATTTACCGCAGGCATGGAATCGCTTGGTCACATCCCGGTCTAAAATCGGCAAGCCTCGATCACGCGATGTGGTTTCACCGTGAGCCGAAGGTCGACGAGTGGATGCTCTATGTTCAAGAGTCTCCTAGCGCGAGCGGCGGTAGAGGCCTGGCTGTCGGGCGAATTTTCAGTCAAGACGGTCGACTTTTAGCTACCGTCGCTCAAGAAGGTATGGTTCGGGTGCCTGAACTGGCACACTAGAAGCAATATCCTCTGGATTCGGGCAGTAGCCAAGCAACGTAGCTTTGGCGGGGGACCCAGTTAGGACTCAAATTGATCAACCGTGAACGTCTAAACGAACTCAACCACCGCGAACTGGCCACATTTGCATCGCGAAACCCCAAGTCACGCGCTGCCTACGAGAAAGCAGACCACCTGTTTGGTCGTGTTCCAATGACTTGGATGAACAAGAAGGCTGGCGGTTTTCCGGTCTATTTTGATCGAGCACACGGAAATCGCATTTGGGACATCGACGGCAACGAGTACATCGACTTTGCCCTTGGCGACACCGGCGCCATGGCCGGCCACTCTAACCCCGCAGTAGTAGACGCAATTAAGCGCCGAATTGAGACTCAGGGCGGCTTGACCACAATGCTGCCGACCGAGGATGCCGAGTGGGTTGCCGCGAACCTAACCGAGAGATTCGGGATGGCCAAGTGGAGCTTCTCGCTGACTGCAACCGATGCCAACCGTTGGGCGATTCGTTTGGTGAGAGCCATCACCGGCAAACCAAAAATTCTGTTCAACAGCTACTGCTATCACGGCTCGGTTGACGAGGCTCTGATTGTGGTTGGACCAGATGGCGAAGGCATGAGCCGCCCCGGTAACGTTGGCTCACCCGTCGATGTGACCGAAACCTCTAGGGTTGCCGAATTCAATGATTTGGTTGGGTTGGAACGCCAGTTGAAAAACGGCGACGTTGCGGCAGTCTTGATGGAGCCGGCACTCACCAACATCGGAATCGTGCTACCAGAACCCGGCTATCTTGCAGGTGTTCGAGAGCTCACCCGAAAATACGACACGCTTTTGATCATCGACGAGACCCACACTTTCTCGGCTGGTTATGGCGGAATGACCAAGCGCGACGGTCTCGAACCAGACATCTTCGTTATCGGTAAAGCAATCGCCGGAGGCATTCCGACCGGCACCTATGGTTTGAGCAAAGGATTCGCAGAGAAGGTTCTTAGTAGAAGCGACCTTGACCTGGTCGACATGGGAGGCGTGGGAGGAACCCTGGCCGGAAACCCGCTTTCGGTTGCAGCCATGAGAGCCACCCTTGAACACGTGCTTACCGAAGATGCCTTCGAAAAGATGATTGATCTGGCGACGGCATTCACAGATGGCGTGAATGAGCTCTTCGACAAATACGACTTACCTTGGTCGATTAATCAACTGGGAACCCGAGCCGAATACCGCTTTGCAAAGCCGTATCCGATCAACGGAACGGCGGCCTTCGAATCGGCAGATGCGGAACTGGAAGATTTTCTGCACCTATACCTGGCTAACCGAGGAGTGCTGCTAACTCCGTTCCACAACATGGCGTTGATGTGCCCGACCACTACCGTGGCTGACGTTCAACGCCACCACGAGGTGTTCGAAGCAGCTATTGCCGAACTGGTTGGTTAGTGCATTCGGCCCAACCGAGAAGCCTAAAAAGAAAACCCCGACCAGCGGTCGGGGTTTTCTACTTTTAGTCGCGAGTTAGACGGCGATAGGTTGAGCGATGCGGCTTAGCTGCATCGGCGCCCAATCGCGCAATCTTGTTCTCTTCGTATGCCTCAAAGTTGCCTTCGAACCAGTACCAAACATCTGGGTTTTCGTCGGTGCCTTCGTAGGCCAAGATGTGCGAGGCAACTCGGTCAAGGAACCAACGGTCGTGAGTGATGACCACGGCACAACCTGGGAACTCGAGCAACGCGTTCTCTAGCGAACCGAGGGTTTCGACATCAAGGTCGTTTGTTGGCTCATCGAGAAGAAGCAGGTTGCCACCTTCTTTGAGCGTTAGGGCCAAGTTCAAGCGGTTGCGCTCACCACCAGACAAAACCCCGGCAGGCTTTTGCTGGTCTGGGCCCTTGAAACCGAATGCTGCTACGTAAGCACGCGAAGGCATTTCTTGGTTTCCAACCTGGATGTAGTCGAGGCCACCCGAGACGACCTCCCACAGAGACTTGTTTGGGTCGATGCCGCCACGTGACTGGTCAACGTATGAGATCTTGACGGTTTCGCCAACCTTTAGGTCGCCGCCGTCGAGCTTTTCGAGGCCAACGATGGTCTTGAACAGGGTCGACTTACCGACACCGTTCGGACCAATCACGCCGACGATGCCGTTGCGAGGCAGGCTGAAGCTCAGACCGTTAATTAGTGAGCGACCATCGAAGCCCTTTTGCAGGTTCTTTGCCTCGATGACGATGTCGCCAAGACGAGGCCCCATAGGAATCTGAATTTCTTCGAAATCTAGCTTTCTTGTGCGATCCGCCTCAGCCGCCATCTCTTCGTACTTGGCCAAACGAGCCTTTGACTTGGTCTGGCGAGCCTTCGGGCTAGAACGAACCCAGTCGAGTTCGTCGGCTAGACGCTTAGCAAGCTTGGCGTCTTTCTTGCCCTGAACTTCGAGGCGCTCGCGCTTCTTTTCAAGGTAGGTCGAGTAGTTGCCCTCGTAAGGGTAGGCGCGACCACGGTCGAGCTCAAGAATCCACTCGGCAACATTGTCGAGGAAGTAACGGTCGTGGGTTACGGCAAGAACTGCACCCGGGTACTTGGCCAGGTGCTGCTCGAGCCAAAGCACTGACTCGGCGTCAAGGTGGTTGGTTGGTTCGTCAAGAAGCAACAGGTCTGGCTTTTCGAGAAGAAGCTTGCAAAGCGCAACGCGACGACGCTCACCACCCGAAAGGTTTGTGACCAGAGTGTCACCCGGTGGGCAACGCAGTGCATCCATGGCCTGCTCTAGTTGGCTGTCTAAATCCCAAGCGTCAAGGTGATCGATGCGCTCTTGTAGGGTGCCCATCTCTTCGAGCAGAGCGTCAAAGTCGGCGTCTGGCTCGGCCATCAAGGCAGAAATCTCATTGAAGCGGTCGAGCATTGCCTTGGTCTCTTTGACAGCTAGCTCCACGTTGCCAAGAACGGTTAGCGACTCGTCTAGCGGTGGCTCCTGCATCAGAATGCCAACGGTGTGCTCTGGGCTCAGACGAGCCTCGCCATTGCTAGGGGTGTCGAGACCGGCCATGATCTTGAGAACGGTGGACTTACCGGCACCGTTTGGGCCGACAACACCGATCTTGGCACCCGGATAAAACGCCAAAGTGACGTCATCGAGGATTACCTTGTCGCCGTGCGCCTTGCGCGCCTTGATCATCTGATAGATGAATTCAGCCATGAAAAATCATTCTCTTTCGAATTGGTGTAGCCGCCCCGGTTGCC
>JACCDN010811739.1_pt1 | contig 10746 bp, 18 predicted proteins | sample 7441691 | NCBI WGS metagenome assembly JACCDN01 (sample SAMN15323439, study PRJNA562643) | freshwater metagenome | isolation source: river surface water | place: USA:Blue River Watershed | collected 2017-08-16
CAAAAGGCTCATGTGGATGCGGAAGTAGTTTTAGCTTTTAATAAAAAAAATGAATCAAAAGTTTAAAATTGGTGATAAAGTATTCATAATAAGTAAAACTATATATGATCTTTTTTGCAACCCTTATATAGATAATAATTTGTATTACGCAAATGATTGTGTAAAAATAGATGAAAAAAATTTAAAAAAATCTATTTTAGAATGCTTAGACTTAAATGTATCTCTTTATATTTACTTAGTAGTTAATAATATTTTGGAAGATAATTTTGATTTTTATGTATTTGAAATACACGATATAAAAGAAAAATCTATAATTGTTGAAAAAAAAGAATTAAAATTATTTATAGAAATAGATAACAGTTGTTTAGATTGTATTTATTTTGTTAAAGAAATGTTTGATATTATCAATTTAGCTTTTAAATATGATTTAATAAATCATTATTTAATTTCTAATAAAACAAAAGAAATTAAGACTTTATTATCAGATATTTATAATATAATTGCTTTATCAGACAGTAAAAATATTGAAGATCATAGAGAGGCTTTATTTGTTGTTGAAAAAGCTTTACGTAATTTAGGTTATAGAATATAGGAATTATATGAAAAATAAACAAAAAATAATAATAGAATTTGACAATAATAAAGCTGCAAAACATTTTGCAAGTTGGTTATGTGAACAAGGAGAGCAGGATTATTGGATTTATATGGAGTATAGAGAACAGGAAGAAGAGGGTAATATAACTGCAACTAAATTTAATTATCATGGAGAATCTGGTAAAGAAAGCTTTATGAAAGACAATATAATTAGAACTTCAGCTGGAAGATTAGATGGAAAATAAATTTAATATAGGTGATAAGTGTATAATTTTATATTTTTATTATAAAATTAATCCAATAAAATATTTTTCATTTATTGAGAATGATAAAGATATTGGTTTAGCCAATAAAACTATAAATATAGAAAAAGAGCAAGTTGAATCAATAAATGACCATATTGGACAATATGATATTGAAGATTTTATTGATTACTCATCTGGAACTTATAATTTTAATTTTACATATGATGATGTTGTAGAAATTGTAGATATAGATAAAAATAAAATTACTGTAAAATATACAAAAAATAATACAATTTATTATATTGTTGACTCAAATGTTATAGATATATATAGCATTGAGAAATTTAATGAAATTATAAAAAATGAGCTTGCTAATCAAGCTATCAAAAAAATTAAAACATATAATATATCTTTAGAAATTGAAAAATTATTTAATGATATTTCAAATATAAATTGTATTGACTCTAAGACTAAAAAAGTTTATCAAAACAATTCTGTAGAACCTATTTTACAGGGTATGTCTAAAATAGGATGGGCTTCTTCATCTTTATTTTGTTAAATATGGAATAATATGTTAAAAAATTTTAAAGCAGGCGATAAAGTTGTAATTTTTTATGACTTTTATGATGTAACTAAAAATAAATATTATTCATTTTATCATAATGATAATGATTCAAGTTTAAATAACAAAACTGTTAAAATAAATAATAATCAAATCATATCATTAAATGATAATTTTAAAAGTCCAGCGTCTAATTATTTAGTCGTTGATTATGATAACAATATTGCAAATTACTCTAACTTTTATTCAGGTTATATTCGCACTATAGAATCAATAAATAAAAATATTTTAACTATAAAATATGTTGGTAAAAATACTATTTATTATGATATTAAAAACAATGATAAAATATATTTTATTTCAGAAGTTGAAGAATTTTTGAAAAACAAATATGAAGTTGAAATTAATCAGTTAATTAAAACTCATTTACTTGCATTAGAAGTTAAAAATTTATTAAATGATATTGCAAATATTAGTTGCATAAATACAAAAAGCTCTTATAATGAAGCTCTAGACCCAATTTTAGATGGAATTGAAGGCTTAGGATGGAACACATCATCTTTATTTTGTTAAAAAAATGAATTTTACATTAACTCCAGAAGCTATAAAATATGCTAGATTTAAAATTTCTAAACTTAATTTAAAAGATATTTACATTAGAATAGGCTTAAAAGGTTCAGGTTGTTCGGGATTTTCTTATTTTATAAATTATGAAAATACGCCTATAAAAGAAAAAGATTATATTTTTACTTTTGATGATATAAAAGTAGTTATAGATAAAAAATCTATGAATTATTTAAATAATTGCATTTTAGATTTTGAAAAAAATCTCTTAAAAAGAGGGTTTAAATTTATTAATCCAAATGAGAAGTCTTCTTGTTCTTGTGGTGAATCTGTAGAATTTTAAAGGAAAATTATGTTATTAGCTATAATTATAGCCACATTATTATTTATTATTTATTATTTACTAATAAAAGGATTATTATTTAAAGGTTTATTAGGGATAAGCGGCTGTTTGTTTATTTATAATTGGCTTGACAAATTTAATTGGGCGCATCAAGGATTTATTTTTGATGGTATTATGATACCTTTATCAATGATAATTCCTGGAATTTTGCTTTTATTAGCAATGGCTTTTACATATTCAGAATAAAAGGTTTTATGAATAATGAATTTATTTTATCTTTAGAAAAAGAATTAGATACTAATAAAAAAGCTTTAAAACAGTTGCAACTTAAAGTTAATAAAAAAGAAAATAAGCTTAATTTTATTAAAAATATATTATCAAATCATTCATATTTAGATGTAATTCCTTGTTCTTCAAAAGAAAGTTTTTTATTTGCATTTAAAAATAACGAAGATTTCTTTAATTATTTTAAAGATGAAAAAATACAATTTATCATGTCATGGGACGGAGATAGATATGGTGTTATTAGAATAAAAATTTCTTTTTTTAAAAAAATAAAGCATGAAAAAGATTATATAAAAATTTATTTTCTTAATACAACAGATCCAATTTTTGATGAAAATAAAGATTCTGTAATACAAAAATATCATAATATTATTAAATATGATAATGTGGGGCATATTATTCCTAATATAGATTTTTCTTTTTTATCAGAAAAGCAAAATAAAAAAATAAAAAAATATATAGTTGAAAATATTAAAAATATGTCCAAAATGACGTCAAGAAAAATAAGAATTGAAGATGAATATATTAAAAAAATGGCTAATTTTATATAGAAAAATTATAATATGAAAAATACAAGTGGCTTTACAAAAAGATTAAATGAAGATAATTTGCGCCTACAAAGAAAAATTAAAAGAAATAATAAAGATATAATTAATTTTACAAAAAGATTAAATGAAGATAATTTGTATTGTCAAAAACAAATTGAAGAAAATACTCTTAAAATTGATTTTTATAAAAAAATAAAAAACATTAATTTGCCAGAAGATCATTCTTTGGTTTTTGTAAAAGAAAAAGCTTTCATTTATTTAAAATATGATGATTTTTTAAAAACTTTTTCTTGTGAAAAGATTTATTTAGATAATAAAAATATTTCTTTATATAAAGGAATCAATTTTTTAAAAAAAATAAAAATTGATGGTTGCAGTAAGATCATAATATTTTATTCCCAGTTTATTCCTGCAGAATATGACGAGCTTGGAAATATATCATGTATACCAGAAATAAATTTTTCATTTTTATCAGAAAAACAAAATAAAAGAATAAAAAATAATATAATAAAAGATATTCCTGGATATAAGTTCAAAGCAAAAGATTTTAAAATTGAAGATAAATATATTAAAAAAATGATTACTTTGCAATAATTAAAGCAATAATATGAAAAATGAAAATGTAAATAAATCTATAAATCAATTAAATAAAAATAATTTATATTTAAAAAAACAAATTGAATTAAATAATCTTAAAATTTATATTTTAAAAAAAATTAAACATATTAAATTGCCTCAAACCTTTGATTTTTTTATCGAAAATAAAAAGCCTTATTTTTTACTACCTTTTGAAAATTTTTTAAATATTTTACCCAATGAAAAAATTTCTTTGTTTAAAGAAGGTCATGATATTTTATACGAAGGGGTCCCATTTTTTAAACAAATAAAAGTAAATAATTATGATAAATATATAACATTTTATTGCTACCATGGCATAGCAGAATATGATAATGATAAGTTCTGCGTATCATGTATTAAAAAAATAAATTTTTCATTTTTATCAGAAAAACAAAATAAAATTATAAAAAAAAAGATAATAAAACAAATTTCAGAAGAAAAATTTATATCAAAAAATATTAAAATTGAAGATGAATATATTAGAAAAATGATTACTTTGCAATAATTATTTGCAATGGTGGATTTTACAATATTGTTTTACATCTATATCTGTGATTTCATTTGATTGCCCTTCAAGAGAAGGAAACATTATTGAATTAAATATATTATCTTTTTCTTCATTATGAGATAATCCTAAAGAATGTCCTAATTCATGCATAACAACACTTTTATAATTAAAATCGTCTAACCTTTCAGATACTAAAATTATACTTGGCAAAACTTTTGAATCATAATAATAACCTAATGCAAGAGTTTTAATTGCTGTATTTGGTGGATTATCTTTATTAAAAAGATAATCTAAAACTATAACATCTGCATTGCTTGCAGAAACTTTATTTATAACTAAAGAATTCCCAAGCTGAACTATTATTCCAGGTCTTAATATAACTAAATTATATTTTACTCTATTATCAGTTGCTTTTGACCATTCTAAACTAGCAGCATAGATATATGCGATTTCATCTTGGGTAAAAGTATCTTCTATATATAAAGTTTGATTTGTATATTCTTGATAATTATCTTTTTTTATAAGCATATTACATGCTATATTTTGCAAAAACAGCAAAAAACAAATTAAAAACATAATAAAATACTTCTTCATAAGTATATAGCTAAATATTACAAAGGAATCTATGTTAGAAACAAATGGACTTGATATTTTTGATCAAATAGAAAATGCTGACGCAATTTGTATAACAACAAATTGTTCTATTTATGAATTTAATGGTAAAAAAATAAATCCTATGGGTGCTTTAGCAGGAGCTGCTGCAAAAATATGGGAAAATATACCATATATTTATGCGGATCTTTTACTTAAAAGCGGCGCCGTTCCAATAATTTTAGGTTATATTGAAAAAAATAATAAAAATTTTATTGAATATAATAAAGAACATAATAATTTTGATGATATTTCTGATAAAAATAAGTATACAGCATTAGTTGCATTTCCAACTATGTATGAAATTGGAATTGCAGCGGATCTAAGGCTTATAGAGAGGGGAACTGCGTTATTGTATGAAATGGCTGATAGGCTTAATTTTAATAAAGTTTATTTAGCAGCTCCTGGGATAGGGGTTGGAGGTTTAAATTATTCAGTTGTTTCAAAAGTACTTGAAAAGTATTTAGATGATAGGTTTACTGTAATGAGAAAATAAAAAGTTTAGGAGTTTAATGTCTAATCAAGTTAATTATTTAAGAGAGCAAATTAAAAGCCAAGAAAAAAAATTAGAAAAATTAAAAAATAAATTAGAAAAAAGTTTATTAATAGAAGAAAAATTAAAAAATAATAACTTATTATATGTTGGAAATTTAGTAGTTAGTACTGATTTATCAATATTTGAAAAGGCTTGTTATGAAATAAGTTATGGTTATAGAGAAAAAATTTTAAAAATATATACAAATATTAATATAAAAGACAATAATGATAAAAATATAAAAATAAAAGTTTATTATGCAGAATTAGATTCTAGAAATGCCCCTAGAATATTCAGTAGAAATATAATTAAATATGATTATTATGCAAAAAATATGACTGTAAATGATTTAAATATAGATCATTTAACAGATAAGCAATGTAGAAAAATAAGAAAAAAAATAATAGATTACATTGCTAAAAATATGAAAGACTTTAAAGTTGTTGATGTTAAGGATGAAAAAACAAAACAAATGTTAGCATTTGTTTAAAATGGCGGTAAAATGAAGCTTTTAAGATGTAAAATTTGTGATGGTGAGATGGAAATAATTGGAGGTTTTCATTCTATTTTTAAAAAAGTTAAATGTAAACAATGTAATTTTTCAAATGAAAGCGAATCTAATAAAAAAAGTCCTGAAATAATAATTATTAAGAGAAATTTAAAATGAATATTGATATAGAAATTGCACAGTTAGTTTCAAATATTGCTAATATGCAAGATAAATTGAAGAAATTAAAGGAAGAAAAAAAATTTATAGATACTTTATTTGATAATAAAAATATTTTTCATATAAATTATGGTGATTTTGCTCGTAATCAATCTTATTTATTTAATTCAAGAAATTATTGTGATTGTAACTCGAAAAATTGTTTTTTTAATAAAAATTTTATAAATTACAAAAATACTAAATACGATGATAAACATAAATGTTTTTTGTATTTTACAAATTCAAAAATAAAAAATAAAAAATATTATTATGATATAATGAAAAGTGATTATAACCACACTTTGTGTTATTTAGAATCTAATCAAGATTCTTTATCATCATTATATTTAACTCAATATACTTTAGTTAAAGATAAAAATAATATACTTAGAAAAGTTTTTTTATTTGAAAAAAATGATCTTAATGTTATTAGAAAAACACCAATATTTGATTTTATATTAATTAATGGCGGAACGGGCTTATATTATTTATTATATGCAAAAGATGAATTTAAAATTAATAATGATTTTATTACAAATAAAATTATAAATGGAAATATAGAGGAAGAAGGATTGTTAGCAGTTAATTTTACTTATAAATTTGAATCTAATTTTAATAATAATGTCGAAAATGTTGCTGATTTTCAAAAAGAATTAAAGGAAAGTATTTTAGAATTTATAGAGCTTAAAAATTTTTCTCATATGAAAAAAGAATTTTTTAACAAAGAAAATTTATCATTCAATTTAGATTTTCATTTAATGACAAAATAAAATGTTTAAAACAATAAAAGATCTTAAAATAAAAAAAATAAAATTAAATAATTTTTTAAATACTAATGATTTTTATAAAATGAGGGCTAACTGTAATAATGATAAAAAATGTTTTTTTTGTAATGATAATTTTTATAATTCTGAATATTTATTTTATACAAATGAAATAATAAAAGATCATAAATATTTTTATGAATTTATTCATTATCAAAATACGGCTGGATATAATTTTTGTGATTATATAGAGGATAGTTGTAGAATTCATATGCCAGCAATATCCTTAGCTCAATATACATTAATTAAAGATAAAAATAATGTTGCTAGAAAAGTTTTTTTATTTGATAAAAATGATTTTAATCAACCTCAATTAAAAAATATATTATATATATTTTATATTACTAGATATAATAAAATAGAAGATCTTGAATTGTTTTTCAAACATGACCTTAAAGAGTATTTTGAAGATGATAATGATTTTAAAGAATATTTTAAAAATGAAAATATGGGATTAAAAATTCTTGATAAAGTATTGAGTAATAATAGTTATTGTTTCTTTTATTTTAATGATTGTTTTTATGATATAAATGAAGATTTTGAAGACCCTAAAAAATTTAAAAATACATTAAGAGAATCTATTTTTAATCTTATAGGTAAAGAAAAGAATATAGATTTTTTTAATAAGGAACAGTTACCATTTAATTTAGATTTCCATTTAATGATGAGTTAATTCTAAAAATATATTGAGGAATTTTATGACAACAAATAATTATGTTAATAATTTACAAAGAGAATTAAAAGAAAAGTTACAAGAAATAAAAGATTTAGAGGCTGAAGTAGAAGATTTACAAGTTGAAATTAAAAATAATTCCTTCAATCCAATTGAAGGCTTTTTTGACTCAAATGTTATAAATAAATTTAAAATTAAATATTGTAGAGCAGATGATTTGATTGAAAATGTTCCAATTTTATCTGATCAAATAAGTATATTAAAAGATAGTCTTTACAAAAAACAAAAATATATTTTTTATACAAACAAAGAAATAAAAAATATGAAATATTACTATGAGATAATTTATAGCACAAATGGACTTTTTGAATATCATGATATTTTAACAGATGGAGGTAGAAATGCCGGTCCTATTGGGATTATAGGCTTAGCAAAATATACTTTAATAAAAGATAAAAATGGTAAAAATATAAGGGTTTTTAAATATTCTGAAAATTTCGATGATCCTAATTTGGGTTTTATAGATAAAGATATTTTAAAATTAGTTATAACATTTCCAGAAGAAAGTTTTAAAACAATGGCTAATTTTATATTAAAATATATAAAAAAAGATTCCGAAAAAATAAATATTTTAAATAAAATTGCTAATAGTTCTACTGATGAATGTTATTCTGCTTTTATTTTTGATAAAAATTCATATGATATTGATAAAGATTTTGAAGATCCGGAACGCTTTAAAAAAATATTAAAAGAAACAATAGTTAATTTTATTAAAGATAAAAACATAAATCTTGTTTCCTTTCTTAATAAAGAAGATATTCCTTTTAACCTAGATTTTCATTTAATGGTAAGTTAATACTCAAAACATATTGGAGCATTTTATGAGAGAAATACATGATATTGAATCTTTAAAAAAAGAATTAAATGAAAAACAAGCCGAATTAAAAAAAATTCAATCTAATATTGATAAATATTATTCTGAACAAACCTTTAGCAAAGATATAATTAAAAAATTTAAAATTCAAAAATTATCTAAGGTTGATTTTATATCAAATCATACTCCTTTTATAACAAATGATAAAGATTCTTTTTTAAATAATAATAATTTTTATAATATTAATAAAGAATCTTTTCTTTTTTTTACAAAAAAAGAAATTCCAAATCAGAAATATTATTATGAAATTATTTGTAACGACACTAATATATTAGATCAAGTTGATTATGATGAAAAGGATGATGCAACTTTTCTAAATATAGGATTGGCAAAATATACTTTATTAAATAATATAAAAGTTTATCTTATTGAAAATGAAAATATAATACAAGATTATATTTTAAAAACACTTGTTATAAATGAAGGTGATACTTATTCTTTTATTTATTTTCTTGATAAATATATAAAAAATGATTCTGAAAAAATAAATTTATTAAATAAAATAAATAAATTAAATGACAAATATCATACTGATTATTCAATAATTATTTTTAATGAACCATTTTATAAAGATGAAGATTTTGAACAGCCAGATCGATTTAAAATGATATTAAAAAAATCAATAATTGATTTTATTAATAATAAAGACTTTTCTATCATTAATATTATTAATAAAAAATCAATTCCTTTTAATATAGATTTTCATATGATGGTATCATAATATGAATAAAAAAATATCACAAGAATTAGAAAATTTAATAAATGTACAGCGTATTAATAAAAAACATATTTTTAATATAAATTTTGATGAATATATTTCTGACATAAATAATCACAAAGTTTTTTTTGAAAAAACTGACATAATGGCAGATGAATATGTTGATTTTATGAAAAATTCATCTTATTTTACACCTTCTAAAAAACCTATTTGTTCTGCTCAATATATATTATATTTAAATTATAAAATTAACAATAAAGAATATTATTATGATCTAATGTATGAAGAAGAATCAGATGATTATCCTGTTATTTATTATTCTGAATATACGCTTTTAAAAGACTATGAAAATAAAGATATAAAAGTATTTTTATATAAAGAAAATGAAATTATAAAACACCCAATAATTTATTGCTTTCACACAGGAGTTAAATTAGGCGCATTTAAAAAAATACTAGATTTAATTACCTTAGATTCTTCCCACAAAGAAGAATTATTAATAAAATCATTTAATTTTTTAAACAATGGAAAATTTGATTATTTAATTTTTTCTAAAAATAATTATGATAATTATTTAAGCAAATGTAAAGATGATGATAAAAAAGAGTTTATTAATTTAATTGTTGAGAAACTTAAGAATTATAGTGGTGATTTTATAAATAAAAAAGATATACCTTCTAATATATTTTTTAATTTAATAACATTATAATTTATTAGCTGCATACCAATCATATATTTCTTTTATATCTTTTTTTAAATTATTTTCTGGAATAAACCCTAATGATGATAATAATGATATATCCAAAACTTTTCTTAAAGTTCCATCTGGATAATTGTTATCAAATATTATTTCTCCATTATAATCTAATATATTGCACATCATTTCTATTAAATTTTTGATAGAAATTTCTTTTCCAACACCTACATTTATTAATTCTGGAGTATTTTCTAATTTCATAGTAAAAACAATAGCTTTGGCAAGTTCTTTTGAATTTAAAAATTCTCTTTTTGCTATTCCAGTGCCATATAATTTTATATGGTCTAAATTATATTTTTTTGCATTATATATTTTTTTTATTAAAGCAGGAAATACATGAGATTCATCACCAAAATTATCATTAAATCCAATCAAATTAGTTGGCATTAAAGAATAACCATTAAATTTATATTGCTTTCTGTAAGCATTTATCATTTCAATACCAGCTAATTTTGCCAAAGCATAGCTTGAATTTGTTGGCTCTAACTTTCCATTTAACATTTCTGATTCTTTTATTGGGCAAGTTGACTCTTTTGGATAAATACAACTAGACCCCAAAAAACAAAATTTTTTACAATTATTTTTATAAGCCGCATCTATTACATTTGTTTGTATTAATAAGTTATCTCTTATAAATTCACCCGAATATGTATTATTTGAGTGTATGCCTCCAACACGAGC
>JACCDN010002568.1_pt1 | contig 10745 bp, 10 predicted proteins | sample 7441691 | NCBI WGS metagenome assembly JACCDN01 (sample SAMN15323439, study PRJNA562643) | freshwater metagenome | isolation source: river surface water | place: USA:Blue River Watershed | collected 2017-08-16
AGCGGGCCACGCGAGAAGCGGAATCCTCACAGGGTTATTTGATCGCGGAAGCCCGCCAGAGTGAGTTCACCGATTCCCGGAACATTCCCGAGTTCCTCCAGGGTCGTGAACGGGCCGTTCTCGTCCCGAAAGGCGACGATTCGTTCGGCGAGTGTCGGCCCGATTCGTGGCAATCGGTCAAAATCGGTCACGGTCGCGCGATTGATGTTGAGCTTTCCGCCCGCGACACCAACGGCGGTCGCCCCCGCCTCCGTCACGACGATTTGTTCCCCGTCCTCGACCGTTCGCGCGAGGTTGATCGATGTTCCATCGGCGCTGTCAGTCAATCCACCCGCGGCGGCAATCGCATCGAAAACGCGCGAATCGACGGGGAGTTCATAGATCCCTGGCGTGGCGACGCTACCGGCGACATGGACGAACACGGTCACGGGTCCTTGCGCAACCGCGACGTCCGTCGGGACGTCGGTCTGGTGGGATTCCGGAGTACCGGCAGACACCAGTGAACCGACAATGACTACCGCGGCGACACCGAGCCCCGCAGCGACGATGAGCATGCGCCGACGGCCGGGGTCTTCGGGGATAGCCTTGACATACCAGTCGCTCACGAACCGACGCTAACCCCGTGACCGTCGCGAGGAGCCGCGCAGAGACTCGACTGTGGAGAACTAGTCCGCGACGACGATGTTGACGAGTTTCGGCGGCCGCACAATCGTCGTGCGAATCGTCTTTCCCTCGACGGACTTTGCCACGGCGGGACTCGCCATCGCTGCGGCGAGCAAATCCGCCTCGGACACGTCCGGGGCAACCTCGAGTCGTTCCTTCACCTTGCCGTTGATTTGAACAATGGCGGTCACCGACTCATCGACGAGGAGCGAGGCATCGGCCACGGGCAACACCTGAAGCCCGACGAATGGTTCGTGACCGAGCAACTCCCACATGTCTTCGGCGACGTGAGGAGCGAACATCGACAGGCTCATCGACAACACCTCAGCCGCCTCGCGAACGGCGGGGTCTCCCGCGCCGGCCCCCGAGTCGATCTCTTTTCGGACGTGATTGACGAGGTCCATGAGGCGCGCGACGACGACGTTGAATTTGTAGGACTCCACGAGCCCGCCGACGTCCGCAAGGAAACGGTGAGTCACGCGACGCAGGCTCGTCGAACCGCTCGAAGCGTCCACCCCAGCTGGACTGGACACGTCGTGCGCGACGCGCCACGCTCGCGCGAGGAACTTGTGAGACCCCGTGACCGACACGTCGGCCCAGTCGATGTCGTCCTCGGGCGGCCCGGCGAACGCCATGGTCAGTCGGACGGCGTCGACACCAAACTTGTCGAGTTCCTCGCCGAAAAAGACAATGTTTCCCTTCGACTTCGACATCTTCGAACCGTCGAGAATGACCATTCCCTGATTGAGGAGTGCCTCGAACGGCTCGTCAAAGTCGATGTGTCCGAGGTCAAACAGCACCTTGGTGATGAATCGCGCATACAGAAGGTGAAGAATCGCGTGCTCGACCCCACCGACGTACTGGTCGACGGGCGCCCACTCCTTGACCTTTTCGGGGTCGAACGCCCGCGTCTCGTCGTTCGGCGAGAGGAAGCGCAAGAAATACCAGGACGAGTCGACGAACGTGTCCATCGTGTCGGGGTCGCGCGTCGCGGGCGATCCGTCGCGCGGGTCGGCGACGTTGACCCACGACTCGGCGGCGCCGAGCGGGCTCGAGCCCTTGGGGCGAAGGTCAAGACCTTCCGTCGGCGGCAACTCGACGGGCAACTGGTCGAACTGCACGGGAATCAGTTCACCGTCCGCCCCGTGAATGATCGGAATCGGTGTTCCCCAGTATCGCTGTCGCGAGATCAACCAGTCGCGGAGCCGGTAGGTGGTTGCACCTTTCCCGGTCCCCGCCTCCTCGAGAATTTCAATCGCCTTGGCGATGGCATCTGCCTTGTTCAGCCCGTCCAGCAGACCAGAGTTGATGTGCCGGCCGTCACCGGTCAGAGGAATCCCGGTCACCGACGGGTCATTGGGCTCGTCAGACGGAACGTCGACAACGACCCGAACGGGAAGTCCGAACTTCAGTGCAAAATCAAGGTCACGCTGGTCGTGGGCAGGCACGGCCATGATCGCGCCGGACCCGTAGTCGGCAAGGACGTAGTCGGCGGTCCACACGGGTACCGTTTCGCCGTTGATGGGGTTGATTGCGTGAACACCGAGGAAGACACCGGTCTTGGGCCGTGTCGCATCTTGACGTTCGATTTCGGACTTCTTCTGAACTTCCGTCAAGTAGTCGGCGAAAGCCTGGCGAACGACCGGGTCTGCCATCGCCGCAAGTTCACTCGCGAGATCGGAATCGGGTGCAACGACCATGAAGGTTGCGCCGAACAGTGTGTCTGGACGGGTCGTGAAAACGGGAATCTCACGCGTCGAGCCTTCGACGGTGAAAACAACCTCGGCTCCGCGAGAACGGCCAATCCAGTTCCGCTGCATCGTGATGACCTTGGCTGGCCAGGTCGCTTCGAGTCGATCGAGATCGTTGAGGAGTCGATCCGCGTAATCGGTGATGCGGAAATACCACTGGGTGAGTTTCTTTTTGACAACCATCGCGCCGCTGCGGTCGCTCGTGCCGTCGGGAAGCACTTGTTCGTTCGCCAACACGGTCTGGTCGACCGGATCCCAGTTCACCCAGGAATCTTTGCGATACGCGAGTCCCTTGTCAACATTTGAAGGAACAGCCACTGGTTCCACTTGTAATACTCGGGGTCCGAGGTGTGAAGGACGCGACTCCAATCGAACGAGGCCGCGTACCGTTTCATCGACGCGCGCTGCTGCGCGATGTTGTCATACGTCCAGTCACGCGGATTCACCCCGCGCTTGATGGCAGCGTTCTCCGCGGGTAGCCCAAACGAATCCCACCCGATGGGGTGAAGGACGCGGCACCCGCGAAGCCGCCAGTAGCGTGCGAGGACGTCTCCCAGTGCATACACCTCGGCGTGGCCCATGTGCAGGTCACCCGACGGGTAGGGGAACATGTCAAGGATGTACTTGTGCGGGCGGTCATCGTCGGAATCGGGCACGTCGAACGGTCGTTTGGACTCCCAGACCGGAGCCCACTTTTCTTCCAACCGTCGGAAGTCATACTCGAGTTCGTCCACGTCAACCTTTCCCGCGCGGCACGCGCACCCCTTAGTTTATTCCGCGGAAAGGTACAGGTTGGGCGATGCGCCGAGCACGCGCAGGAGAGCATCGGCCTTTACTCCGACTTCGTGAATCTCGTCGAGCGGGACGGAACTCGCGGTAATCCCTCCCCCTGCGCCAATGATGGCGCCGACGGGGTCGACAATGATGCTCCGAATGGTCATTGCGAGAGTGAGATCGCCCCGTCCCGCAAAACCGAAGACTCCGGAATACATTCCGCGCTCCCCCGTCTCGAGAGCGGAGAGGATTTCCACCGAACTGTGTTTCGGCGCTCCCGTCATGGAGCCTGCGGGGAACAATGCGCGTGCCGCGTCTGGCCCCGAAACATCGGCGCGGAGCGTCCCCGAGACGGTACTGACCAATTGATGAACCGTCGAATAGGTCTCCACGACGTGAAGGGCCAGAACATGAACGGTCCCCGTCTCGCACACGCGAGACAGGTCATTTCGACACAGGTCCACGATCATGAGGTTTTCGGCACGTTCCTTGTCGGATTCAAGCAACTCACGCTTGAGCAAAAGGTCCTCGGCGGGGTCGATGCTCCTCGGTCGCGTCCCCTTGATCGGTTTCGTCGACGCGGTGCGACCTCGGACGGTGAGGAAGAGCTCGGGTGTTGAACTAAGCAGCGTGACATCACCAGATCGGAGGAAGCCGCCGTGTCGTGTCGGAGCCGCACGCCGAAGGAGTCGATAGGTGTTGACGGGGTCAACTTGGCCCGGTACCTCGATTGCCGTCGTGAGACACAGTTGATAGGCGTCGCCGTCGCCGATTCGGTCGAGACAGGTCTCGATGACGCGGGAATACTCCGCGGTGGTGTCGCGCCACCGCGCTGTCCGCGCGGGTGGTGGGACCGGGTCGCTGAATGTGGCTGGCGACTCGGCCAGGGAGCGGACTCGGTCCGACCACTGGTGGGCCGAATCGTGGTCGCGCGCGTACACTGCCGTCGACCCGTCTCGGTGGTCGATCTCAATGACGACGCTAACGTCAAGAATGACTGAACGGGGGTGGCGTTCGATGCCCACGGAGACACCGAGAGTCGATTCTCGCTCCCCGTACGAAATCCAGCCGACACGCGAGACTGGGCTCTCTCCCGGAGCCGTAAGTTCCGTGAATCCGTCCGTCGTCTCGACGGGGACGCCGATTCCCAGGTAGGACACCGTTTCAGCGAGCGAATCGTCGAGCCAGAACACGTTGTGCTCGGTCGAAAACAGAGCGAGAAATGCGGCTTCCGCATCGACCGTCACGCCCGGGTCGAGCCGCACGTAACGGTCTGCCATACCCTTAACACTATGGGCGATACGACCATTTACCGCTGGGCGGGTGACTCTCTCGTCGTCGACGAGTGGTGCGACGTCAACCCCGGCCCGGTTCGTGTTGCCGACTCGTTTCTCGTCGTCGACGGTGCCATCGTCGGCTTCGACCGTCACGTGGATAGGTTCTTTGCCGGGGCCGCGGCGCAAGGAATTGACCTCAATCGTGACGCCTACATCCACGCGGCGCTCGGCGTCATCCCCCGATCGGATCGGTGGTTTCCGAGGCTCGAGGTGGTCTCCTACGGTGACGGTGTGCTTCCTCGGGTTCTGATTCGACCCGCCCCGGATCCGTCGACGGACGTAACACTGGCGACCGCAGCGATGGATCCGCGGACCAACCCGACGGTGAAGGGTCCCGACCTCGCCACTCTTGGCAATCTTCGAAGGGACTCCGGTGCGGGCGAAGCCGTAATTCTCTCCGATGGGCTCGTCACCGAGGGTGCGTGGTCGAGTCTCGTCTGGTGGCAGAACGATCGACTTCACCGGGTGGACCCCACCCTTCCTCGACTCGCGAGCGTGACCGAACAGGTCGTGCTCGACCACGCCAAACTGATCGGAGCGCCCGTCTCGTCAAGTCGAGTGCGCCCCGAAGACCTGAACGGTTGTGAAGTGTGGGTGCTGTCGGCGCTGCACGGGATTCGAGCCGTGACCGCCTGGACTAATGGCCCTGGGGTTGTGGTCGAACCGGGTCGCATCGATTACTGGCGTCAACAGTACGAGAATCGACGAGAACCGTTACCGGTGGTGTGATCGCACGACTGTTCACAGGCTCTTCCAAGTTTGGGATGGGTACGCTGTAGTCATGAACGAGGTGCTGGCGTGGTTTCTCGAGGGCGTCGACTCGATCGACCCCGTCCTGAGGACTCTGTTCGCCGGCTTTGCCATCATGCTCGAGACGAGCGTCCTCGTCGGTTTGGTCATTCCTGGTGACACGGTCGTTCTCGTCGCCGCGACGGGAGTGAGCTCAACGCCGGAGTATTTCCTCCTCATCGCCGTCATCGTGACGGGCTCGCTCATTGGCGAAACCATTGGTTTTTTCATCGGCAAGACTTTTGGCCCAGCGATTCAGAGGTCGCGGTTGGGGCAGCTCATCGGTCACAAGAACTGGACGGCCGCGGAACGGTTCCTCGACCATCGCGGCGGTTGGGCCGTGTTCGTCTCGCGATTCCTCCCGGTCCTGCACTCGCTCGTTCCCCTGACTGCGGGGGTGATAGGGATGGATTACCGCCGGTTTATGGCGTGGACGACCCCCGCATGTCTGTTGTGGGCGGGACTGTACGTCACGGTGGGGCACTCCGTCGCGCTGAGCTTCGACGCGCTCAGCGACAGCGTTCACTTTGCGGGGTACATCTTCGTCGGCGTCATTGTGCTGTTCATCGCGATCATGACGCTCGTCAAGAAGGCGCTCCACAAGTACGCGCACGGTGAGCGCGACGCGAAATAGGAGCCCTAGCGCAGTCCGTCGGTGAAGTGCTTCGACGAGGCTCGCGCCGCGTCGATAAAGGCGGGGTCACCCTTTTCGGATGCAATGAATGCACGAGCGAGCAAGGCGTCGACTGTGATGAAGTTCAATTCGAGGCGATGAATCTCGTCCTCGGACGCGGGCTGGCCCGAAAGTGACGCCAGAACACCCGCGAGCGTCTCGGCCGCACGACGAGAGGCGGTGATGTCCTGAATCGGTCGCAAATCGAGCACGTCGCCCAGTCGCAACGAACGATAGCCCTTTTCGTTTCTAAACAAGTCGACATACATGTCAAAGACGATGTCGATCGCGTCCGCCACCGTCGAGGGCTTGCGCGCTGCGAGCGTGTCGACGAACGAGCTCGTCGTGCGCTCAAAGTTGCGGGCCGCGAGCGCTTTCAACAGTGCGACGCGGTCCTCAAAGTAGCGGTAGACGGTACCGATTGAGGCTCCGGCCTCATGGGCAACGGCCGCGGTAGTCAGTTCTTCGTAGCCGCCGCGGTGAATCAGCCGTGCAGCCGCGTCGAGTAGGGCGGTGAGTCGCTGGTTGCTGCGTGCTTGCACAGGCGCCGCTCGAAGCAGGTCTGCCTCGAGTAACAGTTCGCTGGTGGGTGATGTGTGAGCCACGGGATGGCCATCCTTTGTGAATCTAGTTTTCCGATTGGTATTCGAAGGACCAACGCGCGTGGGTTTGCTGGGTTCTAAAAGTGTAAGAACAAAGTATTTGGTAACACAACTAACCAAAAAAACGTCGTCTTTATCCACAGGCTAGATTAGAAGACGTGCCAGTGGAAAAAGCCGTAAAGACGCGAATTCACCGTCTGGCACGCCTCGAGGATTGGTTTATTGCGCAACGCGCTCGAATCAGTGTCGCGACGGGTCACGTTCCAACGGTTGTTGGCTTTCGGGGGTTCGGCGGCGCGACAAGCATTCGCGTGCTCGGTCGACTCCTCTTCGTCCATCCCGATCCAGCGACTCGACGAGTTCGCAAAGTCGTTCGTGGTTGGCGCGCATTCACGAGCAACCCGGTTGCAGGTCACGACGTCACCGTGTCGATCGACGGGAAAACGTTCACCGTCACGAGTGACCGCGGCGGCGTCATCGACGCGGTCATCGACATCGCGTTGACGCCCGGCTGGCACGACATCGAGCTTCTCGCCACCGAGGACGGTGGGTGGACCCACACCGAGGTTCTTGTCATCGACCCGAAGACTCGCGTCGGAATCGTCAGCGACATCGACGACACGGTCATGGTCACCTATCTACCCCGATTGTTCCTCGCGGGGTGGAACACCTTTGTGCTCGACGAGAATGCGCGACGCCCGGTCCCCGGGATGCCCGTTCTCCTCAACAAGATTGCGGCGCACTACCGAGACGCCCCGACCGTGTACTTGTCAACGGGTCCGTGGAACGTCGCACCCACGCTCGAACGATTCTTGTCGAGACACATGTACCCGAAGGGGCCGATGCTGCTCACCGACTGGGGGGCCACGCCCGAGCGCGCGTTTCGAAGCGGTCGTGAACACAAGGCGTCGAGCCTCGCGCGACTTGCCCGAGACTTCCCGTCAATCAAATGGATTCTCGTCGGTGATGACGGGCAGCACGACGAGACGATTTACGGAAACTTCGCCCGTGAATTTCCCGATCACGTTCTCGCGGTCGCCATTCGTCGACTCTCAACGCCCGAGGCCGTCCTCGCCGGTGCGCCACTGAAACACCCCAAACCCGCCGCCGGTGTCCCGTGGGTGTACGGGCTCAACGGCGCGGAACTCGCCGAACAACTTCTATTCCTCGGGCTGCTCGGCGGAAAACTCCGGCACTAACGCCTAGGAGTCGAAAACGACCGTCCGCGACCCGTTCGCAAAAACACGGTCCTCCGCATGAAGTCGAACCGCCCGAGCGAGAACACGCCGTTCCACGTCGCGCCCGATCGAGACAAGTTGCTCGGGCGAGTGGTGGTGCCCAACGCGAACGACGTCTTGCTCGATAATCGGTCCTTCGTCGAGATCCGCTGTCACGTAGTGCGCGGTCGCCCCGATAAGCTTCACGCCACGGTCGTAGGCCTGGTGGTATGGCTTGGCGCCTTTGAAGCCAGGCAGGAACGAGTGGTGGATGTTGATGATGCGACCAGCAAACCGGGTGGCGAAGTCGTCGCTGAGAACCTGCATGTACCTTGCGAGAACAACGAAATCGGCTCCCGTCGACTCCACGACGCTCTCGAGTTCGGTTTCGGCGGCGGGTTTGGTTCCGTCCGTGACGGGGATGTGCCACCACGGCAATCCCGCGTGGTCCGCGAGTGGTCTCAGCGTCTCGTGGTTGCTGACGATTCCGACCAGTTCGGCCCCCAACTCCCCCGCCTCCCATTGGTAGAGCAATTCGCGCAGACAATGGTCGGCGTGCGACACCATGACGAGCGCCTTGCGAGGCGACGCGCTCGCGCGCACGGTCACAATCGGTGAAAAGACCTCCAGTGACGACGTCAGGGTGGCGAGCAACTCCGTGCCGGTGCCGGCGGGAATCTGCACCTCCATGCGAAGCGAAAAAGTGTTGCTCGGTTCGTCCCAAAACTGTGCCGAGTCGACGATGTTGCCGGCAATGTCGAACACGACGTCGGCGACGGCCTTGACGATTCCGCGCTGATCCTGGCAGCGCAGGGTGACGATGACGGTGTCGGTCATGAGGCGAGGATGTCTCGAACGAGAGGGGCGACCCGCGTCGCATACAGCTCGATTGACGACATGAGTTGCGCGTGCGGCATCGGCCCGTTCGCATACTTCAGGTCGAATCGGGACGCACCGACGGATGTCACGGCGTGAACGATCTTGGCGGCGACGGTTTCCGGACTGCCGGCGTACACCGACCCGTGATGGACCTCGTTGAGGTAGTGGTCTTTCGTCATCGGTCCCCAGCCGCGTTCCCGACCGATTCGACCGAATCCGTCCCGATAATGGGGCCACAACTCCTCGATGGCCTGTTCGTCGGTTTCGGCGACGTGTCCGGGCGAGTGAATCGAGACGGGCAGCTCGTCGCGACCGAGTGCCGCGAGTTGGTCTCGGTACAGGTTGGCGAACGGTGCAAAACGTGCAGGGTCTCCTCCGATGATCGCCAACGCCATGGGAATTCCCAGTCGGGCCGCGCGAACAACCGATTCGGGGCTACCCCCGACACCGACACGGAGTCCGATTCGGCCGCGTTCCGTCTTCGGGTAAACCTGTTGGTTGTTGAGTCCCGCTCGTGTGGTTCCGCTCCACGTGACCGGATCCTCCTCGAGCAACGCGGCGAGAAGCTGCAGCTTTTCCTCAAACAGAACGTGATAGTCCCCCAGCTGATACCCGAACAGCGGAAACGATTCGGTGAAGCTTCCTCGGCCCGCCGTAATTTCAGCGCGGCCGTTCGACAGCGCGTCGATGGTGGCAAAACGCTGATACACGCGGACGGGGTCTTCGCTCGACAGCACGGTGACGCCTGTGCCGAGGAGAATCCGAGAGGTGCGGGTCGCGATTCCGGCGAGGACGGTGTCGGGGGCGGACACGGCGAAATCGTCCCGGTGATGTTCTCCCACGTTGAACGCGTCCAACCCCAACTCGTCCGCAAGCACCGCTTGGTCGACGACGTTGCGAATCACCTGGCCCGCCGTTTCCGGCGTCCCGTCGAGGGTGTTGTTCATGTCGCCGAACGTGTCAAGCCCGAAGCGAATGTCGGTGGGTTGTGTCATGTCATCCTCTGCGATCGTTACGGCTGAAGTCTTTCGACCGCCCACCTGTCGCCGTCGCGCAGGTAGACGATTCGGTCGTGCATTCGGTTCGAGCGTCCCTTCCAGAACTCGATGCGGGTCGGAACAATCCGGAATCCGCCCCAGTGTGGCGGTCGGGGAACGTCGGTCTCCCCCGCGAATCGACGATCGGCGTCCTCGAATTGTTGTTCGAGCGCGTCGCGTGATGCGATCGGACGCGACTGTTCACTCGCCCAGGCGGCGACTTGAGACCCGCGCGGTCGAGTCGCAAAGTAGTCGGTTGATTCCTCGGGCGAAACCTTCGTCGCCTCACCCTCGATGATGACCTGTCGGTGCATCGCGTACCACCCAAATACCGCGGTGACGGTGTTGTTCCCGTCGAGCGCGTGGCCCTTTCGCGACAGGTAGTTGGTCGCAAACAGGAAACCGTCGTCGAGCCCCTTGAGGAGGACGGTTCTCGCGGTCGGCTTGCCGTCGTCGTCGATCGTTCCCAGCACGAACGCGTTCGGTTCGTAGATCGGAAACGCTTCCGCCTCCACCAACCACGCGGCAAACTGTTCGAATGGATCAGCGACCATGTGCGATTCGTGAAGCGGTGTTGAACCGTAATCTTCGTGTCGCGACAGGGAATCCATGGCTCCATTCTCGCACCGCGAATTGGTCACACGCGCAGTCGACGTCCGATCTCGGCGGCGGTCGACCGAATTGCGGCGAGGAAATTCTCGGACACTCGCGTCGACTCATCAAACGTGAGCGCGAGGGCGGCGATTGGCCAGCCCACACGGTCCACGATGGCAACGGCAACTGACCCCAAACCCTCGGTCACATCGCCGTGTTCGGTGGCGAAGCCGCGAGCGCGGGTTTCGCGCAATTCCTCGAGCAATTGCCGTCTCGTCATCGCCGCGTCTCCTCGACGGGCTAGCGCCAAATCGGATGGGTAGAGCGCGCGAATCTGCTCTTTCGACATGTGCGCCAACATCGATCGACCGCTCGCCGTGAGGTGGGCGGGGAGCCTCACCCCGACATCCGTAACGAGCGACGGGCGCC
>JACCDN010125559.1_pt1 | contig 10741 bp, 14 predicted proteins | sample 7441691 | NCBI WGS metagenome assembly JACCDN01 (sample SAMN15323439, study PRJNA562643) | freshwater metagenome | isolation source: river surface water | place: USA:Blue River Watershed | collected 2017-08-16
AAGAGCGGCTGAATCCCGAAAAATGAGTTAACGGAAAAAATTACATTTTTCCCTGAAAATCCAGGTGGGTTTCAATTTTTCGCCCTTCATCGTGAAGGCTTTCAACTCTAGTATACCACAAAGTCACACTCTCTTGTCTCACTAAAACCAAATCTTGGCGACAAAGACGCCAACCATAATAATGCCGAGCATGAGTTTGATGAGGGTCCCCGCCAAAAATCCGAGGATGCTCCCCCCTCCTACTTTGAGTGCGTCTTCAAGCGACTTTTTGGCAATGAGATACTCGCCCACGACCGCTCCCCCAAAAACACCGAGAAAAAGTCCGGGGAGATTGAGGATGAGGAGACCGACGAGACCTCCACAGGCTGATCCAATGATGCCAGCACGACTGGCCCCAAAACGCTTGGCACCGTAGAGACTGGCCAAGAGGTCAATCACAAATGAAAATACAGTGACCGCTCCGAGGAAAATCAGGGTGGTGAGACCGATTACTTCGACACCAAAGAAGAGCGCATACAGGAGAATCCCTCCAAAGACCAGTCCGATACCTGGTAACCCCGGAACAATCGTCCCTACGAGCCCAACAAAGATGAGCAGCCACGCTATGAGTACGACCACGGTTGATTCCATATACCTAAGTGTTAAAATTATTCTACTCCCCCTACATCATCCAGGCCACCACGATTGATCACTTGAGTGTAGCCCAATGAAATGAGTGCCTGACAAGCACGTTCTGCCCGAGCACCCGAATGACAGTAGAGTTCAATGGGCGTTGATTTGTCCGTGTCCGCCAAAATACCCAAGTTACCGTAGAGTATAGCAAGGACTGGAAGCGACAAGGCGCCAACTGCATGACCAGCTTCATATTCTTCTGTATCTCTGACATCAATAAGGAGGGCCATACTAGAGAACTTCGCGGACATAGTCGACGGCTTTCTGGGGTGTAGTCAGCGACTTGATGAGGTAGAACCTCGTCTCAAACTTACCCACCTCTCGAAATGCATCCTCGTTGTCGATATTGGTGAGAATGATGACCGGGATTTTGGAGAGTTCGCTGTCGGCCTCAAGTTCTTGGAGTACTTCGACGCCATTTTTGACCGGCATCTGGAGATCAAGAAGGATGATGTCTGGGCGCTTCTCACGGATGGACTGCATCCCCTCTTCGCCATTGATCGCGAGTGACACGTCGAACCCCTCCTGATTGAACTTCATGAGATAAATCTCCCGGAGATTGGGATCATCATCGATGATACATACTTTTTTCTTCTGCCAGATTTCTTCGGTCATATGGCCAAACATCGCAAAAAATTACCCCAGAAAATCCTCGTCCTTCTCAAAACGAGCCCGCCACGCAATGAGGTTGATAAACAGATAGAGCAGGAGTGTAATCGTGAGGAGTCCCACATGACGGTCGTGGTTGAGAGCTGCTTGATCAACAAGGAGATATGTCATCACAAAAGCGAGGAGTGGGAGGACAACGTCAATCCAGCCATTGCCGGGCGCCTCAGAAAGACGGACATACTTCTCAAGGAGCTCCCAGAGCAGAGCCAGGATAAGGGTGCCGACAAAGGTCTGAAAAGCAGGCCATGAATAAGAAATAGCAAAAAGCGCGGTCACCACACCAAACATAAAGTGTGGCACTGACCACCAGTCAAACAGCTTGTGCGCATCAAAAATGGGATGTTTTGTTTTTCTTTTCATACGTCGACTCTATTCTACCACATCACTCTTGGGGGTAGATTCAGATGAGGCACGCTCTACCGCTTCTTCGGTACTAGCAGCTTCATCCATCCAAAACACTTCCCAGATATGACCATTAGGGTCAGAAAAACTCCGGCTATACATAAAGCCGAGATCCTGTGCCTCGCGAGCTTCCTCAGCTCCAGCCTCGAGCGCGATCGCGATGAGTTCATCGGCCATCTCCCGACTCTCGACTGAAAGAGCGGTGATGACTTCGGTTACCTTGGTCGCATCAGCCAGTTCCTTCTTGGTAAACGTCTGAAAAAAGCTTTCGACCAAGAGCATGACAAATATATCCTGACTCACTACCATGCAAGCGGCGTTCTCATTGGTAAACTTTGGATCAAACTCAAAACCCAATTTGCCAAAAAACTCCATCGTCACGGTCAAGTCCTTCACTGGCAAATTAACAAATATTTTGGTATCCATATCCAAAACTCAAGGATTAGTACCTCTAGAGTAGCACTTTTCACTCTCTCCTGAAAGCGTTATACTGGTGGCAGAAATCATTAATGGCCGAAACTATGCCTCCTGAAATGCCTACCGAGCAGATTCCACTCGATTTTGAAGCTCCAACTCCTTTGCCGGAAAATCACGAGACAGACTTGGAGTCACTGAGTATCGAAGAATTAGAAGCATTATACGCTCAAGCGGTCGGCTACGACCCGTCTATCCGTTTTCATGATTCATCGGTTTGGGGCGATCGAAGAGCTGTCCTCATACGGGGTATCGAAAATCCTGCCATAGGAAAAGAAGATACTGCGACATTTGACCGGGAACAGGACGGCGTAGGCGATCCATATTCAGGAAAATAATTCTTGGGACAAAAAATTCACCCAACACAGGTTGGTGAATTTTTCTTTTAGAATAGTGACGAGATGACACTCAAGAGCGCGAGATTCTCGACGATGAGGAGCGGTATACCAATGAGAAAATACCACTTGCGAGTCTTGTGCCGAAACACGAACATCCCGAGGAGGATACCGATACTCCCAAAGGCAGTCGCCAAGAAAAAGAGCATGCCTTCAGAAATCCGCTCCGCACCACTCTGGCGAGACTGCCTCTTGTCCCATAGCATGAGGAGAAACGCGACACCATTCATCACTCCGAACAGCCAAGAGAGCGGTGAAGCAGAGAGTACTGTATCCATAGATATCTTATTTGACCGGCATAAGCCGAGCTGTCATGGTGTCACAACTGCGTCCAGCCTGGTACTCATACCACACAGCTGATCCACCACCATACGTATTCACTGGCGTTGTGACTTCATCTGACGGGAGAGCAAATGTCGCGCAGAGCTCAAAAGCACCGACCCGAGTGGCTCCTTCGGCACGCGATGGTGTCACGACGCGATACTCATAGGCGGCTCCCGTCTCAGGATCCTTCATGTACCCAGCACAGTAGCTGTACTGACTCGACTGCCGCAGGTCGGCAAGAGTCGCCGGAAGGGCACCCAGACCCTGTGCATACTGCTCGATACAGTCGGAGAGCGTACTCAGATGGCTCGCTCGCGTCTGATCAAAGGTACGGTTGCGTGCAGTCTCAGGCGATCCGCCAACCACAAACCCGAGTACAATACCAAGCGCTACGATGAGAGCCACGCCCCGACCAAAGTTGAGAAAGACTTGTCTCGACACGGCACTCTGATACTGAATCTTCCTGCGCTCCAGGAAGTAAAATCCGAAGACAGCTCCAGCAATGACGAGGATAGTGAGAGCCTTCAAGAAGAAACGGGCCGTAATCTCACCCTGAAGAAGGGTAAAGACGATGGTGATGAGGTCTCCTACCATGGTCACAGCCGTTACGAGGAGTACGAGATAGGTGAGCCATTTGGAGAGCTTGGACTCCACTCGGCCTTCATCTTCACGAAACTTGCGAAACCACAGTCGCATGGCAAAAAAGTAGAGTGGAAAGCCGATGAGAAGAGCCGCGATTGCATAATGAATAGTACTCGTCGCCTGACTCGCCCCATACCAGCTCATCCCATCGAGAGCATCTGGAAACGTGACGTTGATAATCTGGAAATAGAGCGTCCCGAGCGCCGTCGCCACAATACCAAGGAGGATAAACGAGAAGAAGTTGATGACGACATCCACTGTGCCGGCCTTGCGCGAGAGGGTTGCCCGATTGCCTTCACTCGGGAGCGGTGCCCCGAGAGCGACCACGGCCGACCGATAGGCCATCTCGATCTCTTCTTCCGTCCAACCGACGGAGAGGAGCTCTTCTTTGAGTTCTGCCTTGGCGATCCCAGCCCGGATCCGACCCAGTGCATACTCCACCAATGCTTGAGGACTCATACGCTTTGTCTTAAAAATATCAGCTCTAGTATACCACTTTATGGGATGAGATGCGTGCGGAAAAACTGAGAGGTCTGGCGCATGAAATCCCCCCACTCCGGACCAAACTCATGTCCCTCTCCCGAATACACCACGTACTCGATTGACTTACCTCGTTCTTTGAGAAGCGCCGTGGTACTATCGGACCACTCTTTGGGAACACTCTCATCTCTTGTTCCCTGAAACAAAAGTATCGGTACAGCAATACGGTCGACAAACGTCTCAGGCGAAATACCATCCCAAAACTCAGGGTTATCTTCTGGCAAGCCAAAGCGGCTCACGACACTCTTGGCCCGCGCCTGATTGTCGGCCATATAGTGATAGTACGAGTCTCGATAGTCCATCGAAACCGGAGCGTAGAGGACGATAGCCCGGACGAGGTCAGGCGCTGCCACCGCTACCGTTTGAGCGATACCTCCACCCATAGAGTGGCCGAACATCCCGATCCTCCCCTGGTCGAAATACGGTAGTGAAGATGCGCGAACAGCGTAGACGAGATTGATCACGTCTTTGACATAGCCGAGACGGTTTTCGATCTCTCCCTCATCAATCCGACTCGACTGGGCATGATTGCGATAGTCAGAATGAATGACGACAAAGCCCTGCCGTGCCAAGTAATCCTGTTCGCGCTTCAGTCCACGCCCATTGGTATAGATAGCTGGATCAATATAGCCATGGTTCAGTATGAGTACCGGAAAGGGTCCCGTACCTCGTGGCACATTCATAATCCCTGAAATCGTGAGCTCACCACTTTTGTATGTAATATAGTATCGAGTATAGGCACTGTTTTCCTCGAGCACTCTCCCGAGCGTCAGATCACGACCATCAAAATCCTGACCAAAGAGGTCTTTGATCCCTGGCACTGTGTTTTGGTCCGTGCTTTCCTGGGTCACTTTCATCTCAGGAGTACGGTTCGCCGAGACCGAGAGGAGTAGCTCTATCATCGGAACAATATTTTTTTCGACAATATACTGATAGCCCGCTTGGTTCGGATGGATACCATCAGCCTGCGTATACCGAGGATCGAGCGCTACTCCCTCGAGAAAAAACGGCACGAGTGGTAGGTCAAATTTCTCTGCCAACCGAGGCGAAACCGCATCAAACGCCTTTCGATAGAGCGCATCAGCATTGCCAGGTGCCCGCATACCAAGGAGGAGCACCGCTGGCGGACGGTCACCACCTCGCAGTACTGTCAGAGCCTCATCGAGGTTTTTCTCCATCTCTTCTGGTGAGAGAAACCGGAGCGCATCATTGCCACCGAGACCAAAGAGCACTATGTCCGGATCGAGACTACGAATGAACTCAGCGCGCCTCGCTCCACCCGCTGATGTCTCGCCACTAACGCCGGCATTCACTACTTCTACCTCGTAACCCCGCTCTTCGAGGACACGCTCGAGGAGAGCCGGATAGGCTTCATCCAGCGAGAGACCATAGCCTGCCGTGAGACTATCTCCAAATGCGACGATGCGGATCTCATTGGCGCTCCTCACTGGTTTCGCCTCGTTTGCGGGAGCTCTTTGTTGTGGTGATCTTGTCACATACCAGATGAGAGCCCCGAGAGTGGTGAGGAGAGCAATCACGGTGAGGACTCTATATATTGTCTTCATACGAAAGTCGTTGAGAAAATGAACGCCTGAGGAATAATGAAAGGGCGACGGTGCCGAGGAGGAGTCCCGAGAGAAGGAGGATGACAAACAATGGGAGAGTAGGCGCAAAGTACACTGCTGTCACTCCCGTCAAAAAACGATTGGTGAGGAGCGCGACGATACCCATGGCCACCACCGTCCCGATACAGGATACCACGAGTACCGTGAGAGCTGTCTCGGAGAGGAAGAGGAGGAGTGTCATGCGTTTGGTTGCTCCCACCACCTGGAGTCTGAGAGCATCACGCTCTCTCCCGGCAAACGTCGTCGCCACCAGACTAAGGAGAAGGAGTAGCGCCAAGAGGAGTGGCGGGAATGTAATCACGCCGAGGAGGAGGAGAATAATCCGAGTCACCGTCACCACCGTCGTCCGGAGTGAGGTGGTGTCGAGCACGCTGACGTTCGGCGCTTCCTTGGCCAATGCACGTTCGATATTTCTGAGCTCACCGCTTGAGACATCGACATACCCAAACGAACTGGCGGGGAACATCGAGAGATCCTCTGGGTGCAAAACGAAATAAAAGAATGGCAGTCCACTCGTGGTGTCGGTACTCCTTAGACTCGTCACCGTCACCTCGAGTCGCACCCCCTGGATAAAGAACTCAATTGTACTCCCGAGACTGATCCCTACCTGCTTGGCAAAAGCATCCTGAACCGAGACCGCTCCCCGCTCCTCACCCTGCCAAGTACCTGCCGTGATCGCCTCACTCGAGAGGAGACTGGTTCGATAGGTTAGGTTGAATTCCCGAGAAAGCTCTCGGTCTTCCCCCTCAGATGTCGTAGTGGAGGTCGCCAAACGCTCCTGAATGAGTCGGTCATCAATCCGAAGGATACGGGCCCGTATATTGGGGAAGAGGGTAATCGTCGGCGCCACTGACCGGACGAGGTCAACCTGATCCTGTTGAACATCGATCACATAGGCACTCGGTACTGTCTCACTCATACCACTCTCAAAAAATCGCTCCAGACTCTTCTCAAGCAACATGAGCGTAAAGATGCTGGTGAGGGCAATAAAGAGCGAGGCCGTAGCCACGATACCGAACACTCCATCGCTGTGTCGCGAAGCGATGATCGCCCGAAAGAAAAAAGAAAAACGAGATCGGAGACGATAGAGAAACCCGATGAGAGCTCGTACCAGATAGGACACCGCCAAAAAGAGCATGAGCGTTCCCAAAACGATATAACCGGCCCAATCAAAGCGCCCGAGAAGAATACCTGCCAGAAAAAAGAGTGGCAAAAAGGAGATACCTGTCATCACAAACAGGAGGAGGAGTGATCGCTTGGCTGATACTTCTCCCCCGACACCGAGGAGAATGCGCGGGTCAAGCGAGAGGAGATCTCGCATCGCCGGAAACGACGCAGCCAGGCTCGTGGTAAGTGTCCCGAGAAATACGAGGACAAAAGGGAGAAGATGGAGATTGAGCTCGAGTGACAGACCAGTTTTTGCTTGTAGATAGGCATGGAGATTATTTACCAAGATAATCCCGAGGATAATCCCAGCGACCGTCGAGAGGATAGTCAACGCACCAATGATCCCTAGTACCAACAAGATGATTGACTGCTTGCTTGCTCCCTCGACAAGAAATACCGCGAAGCTCTTGCGGAGGCGCGTCACAAGCGAGAGTGCGTTCGCGTATACGTTCACCACCGAGAGGACTGCCCCGATGAGGACCGTCACCAAGAAAAACCGTTCGACATTTTCGAGTCGGCGTAAGAACCCTGACCCTCCATCTTGCGCCGAGCGGACTTCGATTCCGGCCTCGCGGGCTCCCTCGATAACCGCATCCAGGGTGGCACGAGACACTCCTTCATCCAGGCGAAAACGGTACTCATACTCACTCCGACTTTCCGAGAGCACTATCCCAGCTCGTAAGAAACCAGCCTCAGAAAATATCAGTCTCGGGGCAAATCGAAAGCCCTGAAGAAGTGCATCTGGCTCCTCGAGGATCACCCCCCGGATGACATACGGCACCGTGCCAATCATGAGCTCTTGGCCGACAGTGATCCCCAGACGCTCGAGGATTACTCGCTCGACGTAGACCTCATCCGGAGCCGGAAAGACATAGGGTCCGCCCTCTATGAGGAGTGTCCCATAGAGTGGGTACTCCTCCGTGATAGCCCGAGCCGAAACACCGGTCACATTCTCACCTACCCGCACTGAGAGAGATAGACTCGTCTCAGTATCCGCTCCCGTGACCGATTGAGACAGTGGTGCGATAAGGGGCGCGACATCGATCGGCGTCCCTGACTCAAAGACCAGATCACCACCGAGAAACTCCTGCGTGCGAAGTGAGAGATAACTCCTCGCTCCATCCACACTGACGAGTACCACCGTAAAGGTCACACTCGTCACGAGGAGGGACAAAAATGCCAGCGTATACTTGCCCCACTCACGAGAGAGGAGGCGCCAAGCAAAAGGGAAAATGTAACGAGCGTTGTTACTTTTCATGATCGTTGAGATTTGAGAGAGGTACTGAGGAAATTTCATGGAGCGTACCATCACGAAGTTCAAAGACTCTATCCATTTTTTCAGAAATACTCATATCATGAGTAATCACGACCAGTGTGGCGGCACTTTGGCTCACTTGATCGAGGAGGAGATCGATGATCTTGCTCCCCGTGATCCGATCGAGACTGCCCGTCGGCTCATCAGCGAGGACGACCTGCGGCTTCATGACGAGGGCTCGGGCGATGGCCACGCGTTGTTTTTCACCACCCGAGAGCGTCCCGGGGAGGGCATGGCTTCGGAGTGAGAGACCGACAGCATCGAGCCATCGCTCACTCTCCGCCAAACGTACCTCTCGTTTCCCCCGGCCAGCGATATCGAGTGGTGCCATGACATTTTCGAGAGCGGTAAATGGCATCACAAGTTCAAATGACTGAAACACGACCCCGATAGTCTCACTCCGGAAACGGGCCAGCTCATCATTTTTCAGGCTCGACACATTCGTCTGAGACACGATGACCTCACCCTGATCAGGAGTATCGAGTCCGGCGATGAGGGAGAGGAGCGTCGTCTTACCTGATCCTGAGGGACCGACGATGGCTACTTTCTCTCCCTTTTCGATGACGAGATTCACCTGCTTCAAAATATCGATTTTTTCTGTGCCGAGGAAAAAGCTTTTGGAGACATTTTTGAGCGTAATCATATGACGGGCTTGATGTGAAAATATGGATATTTGATACCTGGTACGTATAGTATAGCATTGTCACGCTTGACCCTGATTTTTCAAGTCGCGCCGAAACACGCTATACTGACACTATGTTCAAGCCATTCCTCGTCATCCTCATCACTCTCATACTGGTCGCGGCAGGCGTTTTTTACTGGCGCGCCCATCGCTATGACGAACGAGCGGTCCTCACTCCCCCGACAGTCGGGACAGCGACGGCCTACTTTGCTGGAGGCTGTTTTTGGTGCACAGAGTCTGATTTCGAAAAGCTCTCCGGTGTCAGCGCTGTCATCTCCGGCTATACGGGTGGCACCACGACCGACCCGACCTATACTTCCGTCAGTAGCCACACGACTGGTCATCTCGAGGCCGTCGAGGTGCGCTATGACCCGAGCATCGTCTCTTACCAGACTCTCGTAGAGTATTTCTTTGTCCATATCGACCCCACTGACCAAAACGGTCAGTTTGTTGACCAGGGCGACAGCTACCGGAGCGCGGTGTTCTATCAAAACGAAGGAGAGCGGGCCATCATCATACGAGAGATGGAGCGACTGACCAAGAGTGGTGCCTATGATCGCCCCCTCGTCACCGCACTCCAACCATTTACGATATTTTATCCGGCCGAAGAGTATCACCAAGACTATTCCACCAAAAATCCCACCCGTTACCGCTACTACCGAGGGAACAGCGGTCGTGACCAGTACCTCGAAAAAATCTGCCAGGTCCGATCCACCAAAAATGTCCCTTGTCTCAAGGCACAGTAATTACGTAACAAGTTACGTAATTCTTTCGGACCGCTCCTCGGCTACGCCACCTCAGTCGTCACACCGTCAAACAACGGATCAGAAGCTTCAGCTTCGGCCTTGGTCGCCCGCACCATGCCATCCTGGTGATGTGGCGGAGCGTAAATCGTGTAGATTTTGAGAGACTCTGTCTCCGAAGTATTTACCACGTTGTGACGTGCCCCCATCGGAACAATCACCGCATCGCCGTCTTTCACCTGGTATTCAGTCTCATTGACTATGACCCGGCCCTCACCACTTTCAAACCGAAAAAACTGATTGATATCCGGGTGTACCTCGAGTCCGATTTCTTCTCCCGGCAAGAGTGACATGAGGACGAGCTGACAGTCCTTGGCGGTATAGAGCACCTGCCGAAAGTTGGTGTTTTCCTTGGTCAACGTCTCGATATTCCCCTTGAATCCTGTGATCATAGGTGTGTAGAGAATGGATTACTGCTTCACACCATCAGTATACTCTTCTCAAATCGGAATAGCGACCAGGACTAGCGAGGCGCGATTAGGGCCAGTTTCTCTGGACGAGTGAGGCGTTTGATTCGTGCTTCTTCACGCGAAGCGGTCGACCGCGTACGGTACCGCTTGGCGTAGACTAGGACGGCCGGTCGGCGTCCCCGCGTATACTTGGCACCGAGATGAGAGGTATTATGCTCTCCTAGTCGGCGAGTCACGTCCGTGGTGATGCCGGTGTAGAGAGTTTCATCGGCACAACGGAGGATATAGACGGTATACATAGCAAACCGAGTGACTATGATCGAGGCGGAAGAGGCACGAACATACTCGTCCGGCGACGATACTCGGCAAAGTCGGGATGCTCTGCCATCTTCTGTTCGAGGAGTGGCACGCCCGAGACCTTGAGAATGAGGAAGGTGATCGTGAGTGGTCCGATGATACCGAAGAGTCCGCCCGGTATGGCGAGCGCCATGAGCCAGATTCCCCACCACTGAGTCACTTCGCCGAAATAGTTGGGATGACGAGTGTAGCGCCAAAGGCCGCTTTGCATGAGGCGACCCTTATTTTCAGGATTTTGGATAAAACGAGCCAATTGGGCGTCAC
>JACCDN010789253.1_pt1 | contig 10734 bp, 5 predicted proteins | sample 7441691 | NCBI WGS metagenome assembly JACCDN01 (sample SAMN15323439, study PRJNA562643) | freshwater metagenome | isolation source: river surface water | place: USA:Blue River Watershed | collected 2017-08-16
AACCGTGATTACTCTTAATGGCATGGGCGGCATCGCCCCTAAGATTACCCCTGAGTTGCTACCGCCAAATATGGCGCAGTCGGCATCGAATGCCATTTTGCACAAGGGTGGCGTTGCGCCGCTTAAATCAGGCCTAGCGGTTGCCACACCCACAAAATCAGGCATCAAGAAGACGATTTACCGGTTCGGCAAGGGGCAGCCTGAGTCGCAATACTGGTTCACTTGGACAAATGACGTGCATGTTTGCCGTGGCCCAGTGATCGAAACGACTGAGCGCACGTATTACACAGGTGATGGCGCTCCCAAGAAAACCGATATGTCACTGGCTCTGTCAGGCGGAACCAGCTACCCATTGGCTGCCTACAACCTTGGTGTACCGGCGCCAGCAATAGCGCCGGCATTAACTCGGGTTGGCGTTCTTGGTACAGGGCCATCGTTACAGGAAGAGCGTGCTTACGTTTATACCAATGTCACAGGATGGGGAGAAGAATCTGGCCCGTCTCCAGCGGCTATTGGAACGGCTGATGAAAACAATGTTTTGCAGCTCAGTGGGTTTTCTGGGATTCCGGCAGGGAATTACAACATCGTCAAACGGTACATTTATCGGACGGTGACTTCATCTAGCGGCACAAACTATTACTGGGTTGGCGAGATCCCGGTAGCAACCGGAAGCTTTCTCGATGATGTTGATATAACGGCCGTTGGTGAACCGCTGGCAACACTGGACTGGGATACGCCACCGGATGATCTACATGGCCTGATTGCGCTGCCTTCTGGCGGTCTATGCGGTTTATCAGGTAAGCAAGTCTGCTTTTCGGTGTTGGGCGCGCCGTATGCGTGGCCCCAGAAATGGCGTTTGACTTGTGACTATGATCCGGTTGCCGTTGCCGCTGTAGGGCAGGGTATTTTTGTGCTGACGACGGGAACACCTTACTTTATCAATGGCGGAGATCCGGAAACAGCCCAGATGATCCGTATTGACGAAGAGCAGCCCTGCATTGCGCCGCGGTCTGTTGTGTCGTTTCAAGGCGAGGTGATCTACGCCGCACCTGATGGCCTGGTGAGCCTGAGCCAGTCTGGGTCCAAGTTGATCACTGACAAGATCTTTGACCGTGACGCATGGCAGGCTATGGCACCGACGGCGATGTTTGCCGCTAAGCACGACAATCGATACTACGGTTTCTGGGCAAATGGCGGCGGTTTTACGATGGATCTGGACGGCAACTTTGTCCCGCATGACATTCAGGCGACAGCCGCCTATATCGATCCGGTGCAGGACATGCTGTATATCGCTGTCGGCACGACGATTCAGCGCTGGAACGCAGGCGCTGTTAAAACCGCCTCATGGAAGTCGAAGCGTTTTAATCTGCCGCGCCCTACGGTATTTTCCTGTTATCAGGTGAAGTCCAATAGCTACGCCAATCTGACGCTGAAAATCACGGCTACGCTTGAATCTGCAGGCGCTGCCGCCAATGTCGCCAGCAAATCTGGTGGACGATGGGTGGCTAATGGCGCCACGGTCACACATACGTCATCCGTAACGAGCCCCAATATGATTCGTTTGCCGAGCGGGTTTATGTCCTACCTGTGGGAATTTGAGGTGACGGGCACCGATCACTGGACAGTAGCGGCCATTGCCGAGAGCGTAGAGGAGCTGAAAGGTGTCTGATCCGATTGCTGCGCTACGCGCTGTCAGCGGCTCCGATCTGTCGTCTGGTGCGACCGACTTGCCGAATATTCCCCAGGTTCCCGCATCGGCAGACCCAGCGCTGGTCAACATTCTGTCCGTAATGAAGTCTTGGATGGAAAAGGCGGCCGGGTCTGGCGCGACGGGTTTCGCATCCAAACAGGAACTGATTAGCGCTGGGTTAATCAGCACGGATAGCACCGGCAATGTCGTTGGTCAGGTGGATATGCGCGTTCCGCCCGTGCCTACAGGCTTAGTCGCTAACGGCGCCATGACTAACATTTTGGTGCAATGGACGACGCCAGTCGGGAAGTACGCCAATCATGGATATACCGAGGTCTGGGCCGCTGAAATCGACGACTTTTCACAGGCGGTAATGGTCGGTCAAGCAGGAGGCTTTGTGTTCTCACACGCCGTAGGAGAGGACTCAACCCGTTTTTACTGGATACGCTTTGTATCGACTGCAGGCGTTAAAGGTCCGTACAACGCCGTTGGCGGCACGCAAGGTAATACGGCGCAAAACGTGAATTACCTGATTGACTCGTTGACGGAAGTCTACGGTACAAATGGTGCTGCCCCATTCTTTTATGTCGAACAAGAAACAACGATTAATGGGGTTGTGATTCCGCCTGGCGTTTATATAAAGTCAGCTTTCATTGCCGAAGGCACGATTACCACGGCGATGATCAAGAATGCGACGATTGATAGTGCCCAGATCACCGGAAAACTGACAGCCAATCAGATCAACGCCGACCAGCTGAATGTCACGAATGGCACGTTTTCTGGGCAGCTTGTTGCTGCGACCGGGGTGTTTTCTGGAAACTTGCAGGCTGCCAGCGGAACATTTAGAGGCGAGCTCGTTGCGGCCACAGGAACATTCTCTGGATCGCTTTCTGCAGGAACTGTTGATCTATCAACGCTTATCGGTTCAACCTATACATTCGTCACCGGCGGCTCTGTTAATACCCTATATGTTCCAGAAGGATACACATCCATGCGTATCACCATGGTCGCCGGTGGCGGCGGTGGCGGCGCCGGGCACTGGGGCGAGTGGGCCGAAGTTGCAGGCAATGGCGGCGGTGGCGGAGCTGGTGAGTATGTACTAGCAGCATGGGATAACTTGCCGGCAGGCGCAGCCATATCAGTTGGCGTAGGCGCTGGTGGTGCCGGTGGAAACAATGGTGCAGGCGGCACTGGCGGAGAATCATACGTAAACCTCAACGGTTCGCGTTTGCGAACAGCATATGGCGGCGGCGGTGGCGGGCAGGGCGGCCAATACGTTGGCGATAACAACAATATGAGCTATGCGACATGGGCCACTGGATATGGCGGCGACGGCGGCGGCAATGCAGAAAACGGCAATGCAGATAGCGTGTCTGGCCTTGGCGGTTCTACGTTATGGGGAAGTGGTGGCGTCTGCCCTGGTAGTACGTCTGTAGGGACGCCGGGGTCAGGCTTCGGCGCCGGTGGCGGTGGCGGTGGGTACGGTTCACCTCGGGCCGTTGAGATTTGGCCGAATTACGCGATATTCAATGGCGGCGCCGGTGCTGGCGGCAAGGTCATTGTCGAGTTTTACAACCCGAATGCCGTAGTTTTGCGGACTGAGTTTACCGGCGTTCAAAACCGGATAACCACTGTTGAAAACCAGATAAGCAGCGGGACGCTTTGGCAACAGAACGTCAACATGACTTCGTATGCTGTTGGCTCGCTTGCCGTCATGAAATATTACTCAAACATCTATATTGGATACTGGACAAGCGGCTGGGTAAACGCACGGGGTGACTACATCGGCGGCGCGTGGCGGGAGTTGTGCCCTGTGGCCGTAGCTGCGGAATGGCCTAACGAAACCATAAATTATCTTTGCGTCCGTATTGCATAAGGAATAAATGTGAAATTGACGATTCAGCTTGTTCGAGAACCGGCCTACATGACTTCCGAAGGCAAACACATTCACATGTTTGTGAAGTTTGCCGAGTTTGACGATGAGCTTCCCTATGTCGCATGGGCAGACGACCCGGAAGAGCACGGCCGGTTCATCTACAGCGAGGCTGTAAACGGCGTTTATGGCCCTGTTCGTGCATATACGCCACCGCCCGAAGGGTAAGTAGATGGAAATCAAGCTCTTACTTCCTGGCGGTGCCCCGGCATCCCACACGGAGATTGGCCTAGCCACACTGGATCTGGATACACTGTCTATGCGTATCGAGATTTCTGGGTTCGACCAGGATGGCAATAAACTTGTGACGAAATTCGTCCATCATCAGCTCGAGATATTGCGAGAAGTAACCCGTGAAGAAATCGAAGATGTAATTACTAGGCATTTGCTTCAAAATACCTTGTAATCGAATAGCCGGCCTCACCGTAACCTCCGTGATGTTAATGGAGAGAAAGCGTGCGCTTAGAGGCTGTCCACCAGAACCATATCCCGGCGATTTGGCCGAACGTTGAAGGCTTCCTTGCGGAAGCTATGACGCATTCTGCCGGTGAATACACGCTGGAACAGCTTAAGGTCTATCTTGTGACGGGCGTTCAGGTGCTGCTGGTGCTGGTTGACGATAATGATCGTTTGCGCGGCGCCGCAGCTATTGCAACGGAGACCTACCCCAATGCGTGCGTAGCCTTTGTGACAGCCATCGGTGGGCGCGACATCGCTCGATCTGAACACTTTGCCAAGCTGGCCGACTGGTGCCGGCAGCGTGGTTATACCTGCATCCGCGGCGCGGCTTTCGAGGCCGTTGCTCGCCTGTGGCGCAGACAGTTTCAAGCAAAAGAAATTTACCGGGTCGTGGAGATACCGCTATGAAGCACTTTGATTACATCCCTGAATTAGACGGCCCGCAGTCCTTTGTTGCCGCTGGTGGCCGCACAATTTTGTGCAAGGGCGGTGGCGGTAACTCCAGTACGCCGTATTACGGGAACATGGATCGTTTGTATGGCGTTCAGTCGCAAGCTGCTGAGTACATGCTCAGCAACTCGATGCCATACATCCCGCAATACATGGCCAACAGCAATACAATGGTTACAGAAGCCATGGACGGCACGCTGGCCAATCAGATGCGTCAGCGAGCAGGCAATGAATCGCAAGCATCCTATGGTGCAGCATTGGCTTCCAGTGACAGAAATATGCAGCGCTACGGCATGGGATTTAGCGCCGACCGATTGTTGTCCGAAAGCAATCGTAATGCCATTATGGGTGCAGCGGGCAAGGCTGGAACGCTCAATAACGCAACAGCGACAGCCGAGGATATGAAATGGAACCGTAACGCCGGCGCGCTGGGGCAGGCTACCGGTATGGGCATGGGCGCTACAGAGTCGGTTGGTTCGGCAGCTCGTGGCTACGGTGCAGCGGCTGGGCAGATGGCCGGGTATGACGCCATGAATTCTGCGGGTTACGGTAAGTTCGGCGCAGCGGTCGCCGCTAATGCGTTCAAAGATGGTGGCTCTGTCAAGAAAAAGCCAGGGCTTGATAGTGCGCCACGGTTTAGCGTTGGCGGCGAAGTCTCTGACTTTGTGAACCAGACGCAACCGGGCGGTACGCTCGGCGGCATGGCAGATAAAGCATATGCCGCTGCTGAAAAAATGCGCCCAGGCGGTACTCTTGGAAATATACATGACGAGTTGCGTCCGGGTGGAACCGTCGGAAACGTATTCGACAACAGTATGCCGGGCCGCAAGAATTATCTGAATTCGCACGCCAATGGCGGACTTATCAAAGGCGGGAAGAAGCCAGGGCTGCACTTAGCAACAGGTGGTAGCACCGGCTCTGCCAACCCTTGGGCAGCATGGCAAAACAATAACCCAATTCAGACCAGCGGGCCCCAAGGTAACGGCGGCGGTGGATTAGGCGACGCTATTGGCACGATGGCCATGGGCGCTTCTCCCATCCTAATTGGTAAGGGCGTAAAAGCGGGATTGTCTGCGGTGAAGGGCGCTATGGCTCCGGCAGCACCGGCGGCCGTAGCACCAGTTGAGGCCGGTGGATCAGGCTTAACCACGGGAACCGCCAGCGTAGAAACTGGCGGTGCCATGGCTAATGGTGCAGAAGGTGCCGCAGCAGGACAGGCTTTCGCAGATACTACTGCCGGAACAACTGCTGCGAATACTGCAGCAGGGACAGGCGCAGAAGTTGCAGGAACCGCAGCGGCGACAGATGCGGCGACCGTGGCCGGAGCAGACGCTGCCGCAACCGTAGCAACAGATGCCGCAGCAACGGCAGCCGCTGACGCAGCTCTTACGGCAGGAACAACGGCAGCCGCTGAAACGGCCGGTGCAGCAGCGGCAGGAGAAATGGCTGCCGCTGCAGGTACGTCGGCCACAATGGGCCCGGTCGGCTGGGTAGCTGGCGCAGCTCTGGCGCTCGGGGCGCTTGGTATGTCTCAAGGCTGGTTTGCTGATGGCGGCAAGGTACGCCGCAAGGACTTTACGCCCGGGGGCAAAGTTAATGGGCCTGGTACGGAAACGTCTGATGACATCCCGGCATGGTTGTCGGATGGCGAATACGTATTGAATGCAGAGGCCGTGAAGATGGTCGGCCACGACAAGCTTGAAGCTATTAACAATGCTGGTCTTTCAAAGCGCGATGGTAATCACGGACTAGAGCTGGCCAAGAGCAGCAAAGTCGGCGTTCAGTTGGCTGGTGGTGGAAATGTTGGCATCGCGCTGGGTGCGGCGGCCGACGAGTGGAACAAGCAGCGCGTATTGGGCATGGAGCAGTCGCTGACCGATCTACGCCTGAAGCTGGCTCGTCCGCAACTGGAAACTCAGGATGACCAGATTTCCGCCAGTAAGAGCCTGTATAAGTATCAGGATGCCGCCAGCAAGGCGGGGCTTGAAACGTTGCCGCAGCAGACTGCTAATACCAAAAAGCAGCAGCAGATTTCTGGCATTGGTCTGGACAATACGCTGACCGGTTATGCTGGACAGAAGATGAGCTACGGCAACAAGGACTCTGCTATCAAGATCCTTAACCAAGCCGCTGCGGCACAGCCTGGATTCGATGGGACGACGGTTGTTGATGTGACACCGCAGAAAGACGGCGCAGGCGTGTTCCTGCACATGTCTGACAAGTCGGTGAAGCCGGTTTCTCGGGACGAGATTGTTGGTGCCATGGGTGCGATTAAACAGGGTGATTACCAGTTTATCCACGACAACGCCGGAAACGTTTACTCCGGGAATAAGGCGACCGGCGACGTTTCGCAGAAGGTTAAGGGCGACCCTAGCCAGATGAACAAACAAAACTCTCCGGCTGATGTGCAGTCGGCCGAGTGGCTGATGTCGAATGTCCCACAATACAAGGGCAACGCTAAAGCCGCCTGGGAGGCCGTCCGTTCGTCTCGTGAGAAGACGCGTACCGACTTTGTGCTGGATTACGTATCTAAAAACTCTGGTTTGGGTGGTGACGTAACTAAACTCAGCCAACAGGCCGGCGAGGTGTACGACACGCTTCGCAAGTCGCAAAGCGGAGCAGCTACATCGGACGTACCAACCACTAGCCAAACAGGCGCCGGGAAATCCGGCTACAACTGGAAAGATTGGGCAGCACCCCAGCAGTAATACGAATAGTTGGCGTCCTCACACAATAGGCCGGAGCTTCCCCTCCGGCCTTCCTTTTTAGAGAAAAGACGCCTCATGGACAACAATCAGAACCCGTTCGCATTCCTGAATAACGCCGCTGGATTGACCCAGCCCACAACGAGCGCAGGAGGCAACGATTTTGCGTTCCTGAAGGCACGTGAAAAGCAGCTGTCGCTTAATGCGGATCTGGGGTCGCTGGCCAAGGAAGAGGGTGCTGAACACCTGATGCCGGTGATCAATGCCATTTACGGGCAAGAATCAGGCGCGGGATCGAATGGCAAGACCAGTATTGACGGTGCGCGAGGCGGTATGCAGGTCATGCCGGATACCTTCCGCCGCTTTGCGAAAGCAGGAGAGAGCATCGACAACCCGGCCGACAATATGCGTGTCGGTATGCGCATCATTAAGTCGCTGGGCGACAAGTTCGGCAACGATCCGGCCAAGATTGCTACGGGATACTTCTCTGGCGAAGGCAATGTCAACGCTGGCAATGGCTCGGCGTGGAAGAACGATCACAAGGATGGCAACGGCAAGACGGTTTCTGGTTATGTTTCTGACGTTTTAGGCCGGCTTTCGCCTGTGAATGAGGCAAAAGCTGATGAAAACCTGCCTGATTTGAGCAATATCCCCAAGTGGGGCGAGATTTCTACGTCACAAAAGTACCTTTCTCTGCCGGATGACGAGAAAAACAAGCTCAAAGGTGCATATTTTGATGATGTCTTAGCGCCACATGCTGGATCTGAGGCGGCCAAGTACCGTGAAGAGTTCATGGCGCAGCGCGATACGGCGCCGGGCTTTAATGAAAAACTCGAGCAAAAGATGTCCGGGATTGTGCCGGCCGTCAAAGACATCTTCGGTATGGGTAAAACGCCGGGCGCTGGCAGCGTCATGGAAGGCTACAAGCCTGATGCGGCGCAGTCTGGCGTGGCCAACTTGCAAGACACGATGCAAACCAGCAAAACGCTGCGTGATGTGGATGGCAGCGTAGAGAACCGCCGCGCTCGTTTGGTTGCCCAAGGCGAAGATCCGCGCTTTGCGCAACGCGCCGCAGAAGAAGCGGCCGCCGCCGGTATTGCTCCTGGTGCTGAACTGGCCTACATGCAGAAAACGCATGGCACGGTTGGTAATTCCGGTTTTGACTTTGAAACCAGCGAGGCATTCAACAAGCAGGCAGGGATCAACAACCCACTGATTCGTGGCGCAGCGAAAGCGGGGCTAGGCACCACTAAGGCTCTATCGGGTTATACCCAGTTTGCCGGTGAGGTGCTGGGCATTGACGGCATGCAAGAGTCAGGCAAGAACGCCGGCGCATGGGCCCGCGGCAAAGAGGAAGCCATTGGCGAAAAGGGTACGTTCCTGGAGCGGAATCTGGAAGGCGCCATTAACTCGATTGGTCAGCAGCTACCGCTGATGATTGCCGGCGTTAAGCTGGAAACAACTGCGCTGCCGCTGGCCGGTATGGCGATACAAACGTTCGGCCAAGAGTACAGCGATGGCCGAGCGGTCGGACAGACGCCGGTCGAAGCAACCCAGCGCGCCGCTATTTTTTCTGCCTTTGAAGTGCTTGGTGAAAAGTTTGGTTTGGGCGATAGCATGAAGGCGATTAAGGCGGCCGCCAGGGGGATGCCGAATGATCAGATTGTTGGTTTTCTCTGGTCCGCCCTCAAGAAAGAAGTGCCTGGTGAGCTGTTGACGACAACGGGTCAATTTGCGACCGATAAGCTGCCAACGATTGGCCTGAATCAGAAAGCAACTGGTGAAGACTATCTGAAGCAAGTTGGTGACACGATTGTCCAGACAATCATGCAATCCGGTGTGATGGCAGGCGGCACAACCGGCGTTAGTACGGCGGTACGCTATTTGCGCGACAAGTCGGGTAATGCAACAGTTGATGCAATCCATGCAGAAGACACCCGCCAGCGCGTTCTTGACCGCTGGAACCAGGGGCCGCTTGGTGTGCCACGTGACCAGATTACGCCGGACGGCCGTATTGAATCTGTTACGCCGCCAGACGTAGCCGCGCCAGCAGTGGCCGCAGCACCGCCGAGTCCGATTGACGTACACCCAACATCGGCCGTGGCCGATAGCATTGTGGCGGACCTGGCAACGCAGGCCGGTGTGCCGCATGAGTTTGTATTGCCGGCGCAGAATAAGAACCCGGTAAATCCCGATGCCGCGAGTAGCATTGACCAGGATGTACTGGACTACGCGGAAATGCGCCAGCGTTTGTTGTTAAACAAGAAGCTGGGCCGAGCCGTTCAAGTAACAACCGATGCCGGCCTTACGGACCAGGAGGTGCCTGGTGCGTCGCTGTCTGACACAGAGACGGCAGAGCTGGCTGCTTTGGAAGCTGCAAACGGTAATGCCGAAGCAATCCGCGCTTTTTATCAGCAGCAGCCGGTAATGCAATCGCCTGCACCCGTTCAGTCCGAAACGCTAAATAGCGTTATGCCAGAAAATCAACCGGTTACTGCGGCCACGCCTGCAAAACCGGTGATCGACCCTGTTGCAGCAAAACAAGATCAGCAAACTGATCTTAACCAGTCTGTGACGCCGCAAGCTTCGCTGGAAGAGCAATTTGACGTTTCTGGTCGCACCGATCAACAGCTCCAGCATCTAGCGGCCCACGGTCTGCCTGGCTGGAAAGAGGCCGCACTGGCAGAAATCGAGGTGCGTGCTTCACAGCCGCCATCACCACAAGGCCAATTCGCCAGCGCTGATGATGCCACGGCCTACATTAGCGCCCAGCGCCGCGCATCAAGCGCGAAGCTACCGAAAGCCCTGCCTATGCCGTTTGGTGATGGGACATTTGGCGTAGTCACGGAAGGTCAAGAAGGCTGGACAGAAGCCCAAGCATTCCAGAAGGCCAACGCCCCGAAGACGGAGAAAGAGGCGAAAGCGCGCAAAGAGAACGCCAAAGAATCGACGCTGGAAGAGGCACAACGCGAGTTTGACGCTGCAAAAGAGGCATGGGCCGAATCACACGTTCAGTTTAATGGCGACCGTTTGGATGCAGCCAGGGCGGCATTAGAGTCAGCCCAACAGGAAGCCGGAAACGCAACGTCACCGGCTACGCCAGTGCAGGCAACTAACAAACCCAAGAACGAGCGCGAAGCAGCTTTGGCACGCATTGCCAAAGGCACGGCGTATTTTGGAACACCAGAAAAGGCAGAAGCCTTCATCGCCAAAAACAAACTGAACGATACCCATATGGTCGAGCAGACAGGCAAGGCGCGCTTTGAAATCAAACCTATCTCAACCAAGCAGGAGCAGAAGAATGGCGACCAAACCGCTCAAACCGTCGAAACTCAAGCGCAAGAACCGCAAGCATCCGACACCGGAACCGGTGAAGCCGTAGCCAAGCGCGAGTTTATCGAGATCAAAGATCTGTACGGACAATCGTTCCGCGTCAAACAATCCGATCTTGATAGCCCACGCATGAGGATTCCGTACTTCACTAAAAACGGTGACCG
>JACCDN010465276.1_pt1 | contig 10731 bp, 13 predicted proteins | sample 7441691 | NCBI WGS metagenome assembly JACCDN01 (sample SAMN15323439, study PRJNA562643) | freshwater metagenome | isolation source: river surface water | place: USA:Blue River Watershed | collected 2017-08-16
AAGATTTTACTTTTTCTCTTGCCGTAAAGGTATTAATGTCTACGGGGACTAAAAAATTGGACAAAACCAGCGAAGTTAAAGTTGAGGGACAACTACATTTAGAATTATCACAATTCCCTCCACAACTGTTCCCTTCGTTTTGTCCGGTCATTTTGTGTTTTCCGCAACAATTATCTTTATTAGATTTCTCAGGTTTTTCTTTCAAACAACATGATTTTTCTTCTTTAGTGTGCTTTGTTCCACATGCATAGGATTTTACGGGTGTCGTAAGACAGCCAAGAATTGTAATTATGAGCAGTATTTGGAATTTTTGCAGCATATATTTTAAAACGCTTAAAAGTACGAATTTGTTTTAAATTCTAATATTTAATTTTTCCAAAATCCAATATTTCATAATACTTCATTCAAATTAAATAAAGTGCTGTTTTATTTCATAATTAACGATATTGTCTGCTTTTATAATGAATGAAAAGGTGATGAATGTCATATATCGAAATTAATTCAACAATATTTATATGGTTACATTTGATTTTAACAATCTAAATAAACAAATCATGAAAAAGTCATCGTTTATTTTTTCCATTGCATTCGTATTGTTAAGCACGTTTTCAGCTTTAGCCCAACAGTCAAGAGACAGCAAAGGCCACTTGATTTTAAATGCCAAGGGAGATATTTATTTTGACGGTGTAAAAACCGGTACCGTATCAAAAGATAAAATTATTAGTGATTCGAAGGGAAAAAAATTAGGGTTTCTTGGAGCTAATGGAATTTTAAAGGACGAAAATGGGAAAATGATGGGAAAAATGGGGAAAGACGGGAAAACCTATTTTGATGAAAAAGGGAATATCATTTTTACCATTGAGGATTTCGATAAAGAAACTTGTAATATTAAAGATGCCAAAGGGGCGGTTATCGGAAATGTTCACAAATCATTAAAAGGAGTTGCCTGTGCTTTACACTGTTTCCAAAACCAAATGGATATGAAAACACATTCCAAGCATTAATGAAAATAGAATAAGTTAAAGACTATTTGAGGAGTATTTTTGACAATTTCGGCTGCAACATTCCACCTGTTTGCTCCTCTTATTGATAGATGTCGCTCCAATAATAACATAATTATATCCATGTCAAATATCTAATACGTTTCTTTTTTATAATCATTTTCAGTTCTTTTTGGAATCATAATTGAATCTTTGTTTATGTATTTATATCCGTGTGTATACATCATATCCTTCTTAATATTACTAATAAGGTCCGGGTCATGCGATTCCTCTGCTGGTCTATAGAGATTTTCAAAACCATCGTCGGAAAAATAAACCATATTAAATTCTCTAACCAAAGTATCTATGATATAAAGAGCATTATTATTGTAGCCATATCTGGCTAATTCACGTACGTTTTCGTTATCCTCATAAGAGGTAGATTCACCATTAACGCTGACCATTTGTGGATATATTCTAAGAACATTACCATATTTATCTTCAAGAAATTCATTATTTTTTGAATCTTTAACTATTCTAATATCTGTATTAGAAATAATTTTACTCTTAGGTATTTTACTTGAAATGTAATAAACTGTACTCATTGTTGTTTTTATATTTTTAAACTTTATTATTCAAGAGCTATTAATTTTTAATTTCTTATTAACTCCTTTTCAAAATAATAAAGAAAAAAAATGAGAATACGAAACGGTCTAAGAATTTTTATTTGAAGAAGAATAAGGGGGATTTGACTACCTTTAATTTTAAGTAAGTTAGCCTAATCGTCTAAATCATCAATATCGTAGTCCTCGAGATTGAGTTCAAAGTCTTCATCACTTAAATGAATATTCCTTCTTAGCGGACCGGTATAGAACATGTTTTCATTAACAAATTCAATGTGTTGATTTTGGATTGCTGAAATTATCGATAGATTAAAAATAAGTTCTTTCAACGAGGTACTTGTAATTGCTACCAAGTCATTTTCTTCCAGTTTTAGTTCTTCCAAAACTTTAAAGAACAGAGTTTCAAAGTATTTTACCTCAGGAATTAGTCCAAGGTTACTTATTACTGATGGTGCGTTCGTATCGGTGAAAGTTATGTTTATCACCTTCAATTTGGTTAAATCTTCCTTGTTGAAATTGTCGTCTATTTGAATTAATCCTTGTAATCTCATCTTCTTGTTTTCTTTGTACTAGCTTCGTTTATGATGTTTTGAGATAGACGCTCAAATTGTGATTCTGTTAGAATAATCTTCTTTGAAACCGTAGTTTCAGTATTGGTATTTTTCATAATTGTCATTTTCTATAAATACCTGAAAAATTGCCAAAATTTTTAAAATAGAAATCGACAAGAAGATTGTTTCTAAAGGTTTTTAGCGGTGATGATTTTCAGATTCTGGTGAAAATTTGGGCCGGATTTTAAACGGGGAATTGACCGGGGTCTAAAAACGAAGGTATTTCATATATAAGGGAGGGCCGGAATAGGGACCTCCGGCACCGCCTCCTGTAGGGAGTGGGGGTCAAGGGTATCAGCTTCTACCCTGTGACGCCCTCCTAATTACCGGGATAATACAGAATGACCTCTTTAAGATTTACTGGTGAGGTTTTTGGTGAATTCAATAACTGTAAAAAATCAAACACGTTTACCGGGACGATTATAAAAGACACGAGGTCCCTATAAGACTCTAATGTGTAAGTTGAGTCAAATTACATTACCAACATCAATTTTTTGACCTTGGTAATCGTATTGATATGAAGACCTGTAATCTTTGATATTTCAACGGATTTGTAGTTCTTCTTAAGTAATTCCATTGCACGTCTATTTTTTGACTTGGATAAGAATTTTAGCGGGTCTTCGCTGGTACCATGTTTTCGTCCTAAAAATACGTTTCCTTTCAGTTTTGCCAGTTCAATTCCTTCTTTCTGTGCCGACTTTATCATGTTACGATTCATTTCCGCAATTACAGACATCATGGCAATACACATCTTTGAGATTGGATTCTCAGTTCCATCCTGATTAAGAGTTGATAGACCTTGTTCAATAAAATGAACTGGTATTTTCCTCTCGACCATAAAATGTAGAAAATCAACAATTCCCTTCAGGTCACGACCGCACCGGTCGATTTGCCAAAAGGATACAGACCCTACCAAATCCATTGATATTAGTTTGAATAGTTCCTTTCCACCGGGTCTTTCAAATAATGCAACCGCTCCTGAGATTTTGTCTTCTATAACCTTATCGAAGCTGCCCTCTTGAACTCGTTGTCTATCTAAGTTTTGGTCAATCGAACTGGTACGAACATATAGAATACTTAGTTTTTTCATAATATTAGACTTGTGGTGTTATAACCCTAAAATTATGCCTTATTGCGCTAGAATGCTGCATTTTTTGTTCAATTTCTATATGTGAGAGCTTCACATTTCAAGGTATACTCTAATATTATGTGTTTGAGTTATGATTTAAGAAGTCATTCAATGCTTGGTATGACATGTTCCGGTATTGGTATTCTTTCTTTGCGTACCTCCGGTATTTTTTTGCTTCAGGATGGTCGCAACTAATCAATTCAAGAAATTGCTCTCTAGTTAATTGAGATAAAGATGTGATAACACCGGGTGCCGGTGAATATTCATCTGAGGAAATGTCATTTTCTGTCATTTTTTCTAAAATGGTTTGAGTTTCGAACATGGGTCAATTCCCACCACGTTAAATTTCGGCGAAATCTGTTCTATTTTAGTCCCTAAATTGTGGCTGGTGATACCAACATCCCAAATTTCAATTTTGTTACCTATTGGAAGTTCCACCTATGGCCGGTACGATAAAAACCTCCTTTAAATTACAGGAAGTGGGGTCAGATTTCTTAGCAATTCCTTAGCATTGGAGCCTTCCCTTTTTTATTCATTTTCGATATATTTATTTAAAAGGTAAAAATTAGTTTGTAGTGGAGCTGATTTATACCATAAAGATTTAGAGTACTCCCCCTCATTAAAGTAACCGTCCACTACCGGTGAAATAATGGGGGATTTTTTATAATATGGATACATATCTAAACATCCCTTATTCCTTATTAGAATGTAATAAATTCGATGCGGTAGATAAAATACTATTGGCTGAGATTCTTTCTTTGAGTAAACTCCCTAAAGGTTGTTTTAAGTCAGACACAAGGTTTGGACAACTGGTAAACTTAAAGCGTTCTGCAGTTAATAAGAGAATGAAAAATCTTGAATTAGAGGGATATATTCAAATCACAGAAGTTAAAGGGAAAGGGAAAAGAACAAAACCTGTTGCTGATTTTTGGGATAAAATTAAGGAACCTGCCACATTAGAAGATATGGGGTGTGATACTGAGATACAGGTACCTGTTACCACAGAAGACACCTCCTGCCATCATAGTGGCACAACTAATACATCTACTATTACAGATATATTATTACAAGAAGAACTACAATATACTGGGGCAACTGATGATTCTACACCTGTTGAAATTGAGAATCAGCGCCAAGATGATTGTTTAAAATTAATTGAATTAATAACTACAGACCCAGTACAAATTACTAATCCTTTTGTAAAGCAATTTCAAGATTCTTTTGCCGGCCTTTATCTATTCTTTGGCCATAACTTCATTGATGATTGCCATATTTTTAAAAGTAATAATGAACTATATAAAATATATGGCTCATCAAACTTCTATGAAGTCCGCCAGGACTTAAAGTTTGTTAGAGATAATATGGATAGATTTCTCCGGCAACAGAATTGGATATAACTCCTCAACGGTGGCCGGGAGTGTAACAACCGCTTTGTATAAGTCCTTCGGACTATCAATCCCCACCCCCAATTGCGCTCACCCCCTCCCCAAATATGGAATTACATATATGAGCAACTTCATGAAAGTTAAAGGAAATAAAGTGGGTTTTTTGATGCCGTAGGAATAGGGCTGAAAAATATTTATAAAAATATTTGTAAGTTTTTTGGAAAGTACAACAATGTTTGTACATTTGTCAAACCAAACAAGCAAATTGTAAATGTCATTCATTCAGGAGGTTCTTACTTACGGTAACGAAATTGTTCAGCACGCGCTGAATGCCATGAATGGGTGTGGAGGTAATTACCAACAATCACTTCTATTATTGTTGTTGATGCCCAAGGTACCTAGCAATAAGTTAAACAAAGAGATGACTGATAAATTCTTTGATGAATTTCCGGCCTTAAAATCGATTCCACCTGCTAAGACAGTAGTTGAGTTTATTTTGGAAGATAATTTTAAAGACGAGATATACAACGACACAAGCGACATGAGTAGGTGGATTAAATTGACTCAATTGAAGCAAAATATGTTAGACTATTACACACATAATGTCTGTGAGTCGAATCAAGGTGGTCCGTTTCATGAGTTCCACACCAAGTTTTACCAAATGAGTCTTCAACTGAAGAGACTTAGATTAGTAATACAACCGGAGTTTCATGTAATAAAGAACGTTCACCCTGTGAGCAAAATACCGTATTTGTCTGTTAGAGGATTCTGGCTTGATGATAATGACAAGAAGGTAAAGGTATTCACTAAGTCATTGGGAAGAGAAGATAGTTATGTTGACGGAAAGAATGATAGTGAAATGTTGATGGATGCGGCAAAGCAAATACAAGAGTTGTCATTTGCCAAGTATCAAGAGTTATATGGTTAGTGGTTTTTTTTACTCAAAGTGTAAGTCTTTTAAAAAGTTAAACATGTAAAAATAGGATAAATTTTTGTCATCAATCAACTCGGGAGAGGGTGGATTGATAATGGCCAGTGCTCTGCCAGGCCAATATGATTTGAAGATACACTTCAAGTCTTTTGCAGCGCCCCTATTTTTTTATTCATATTGTAAGTAAAAATGTAAGACTTACAATTAAACAAACAGAAAATGAAAGAGAATAATTTATTAAAAAACGTGTCACAAGTTTTTGAATTACCGCTTAAGGATGTTCAAATCCATCCTCAATTACACTCTATCATCAAATCTAAGAAGGTAGACCACATCGAACATACCATGAATAGATTCGGTCAGCAATTGCCAGTACTTGGGAATTTGGAAGATGGAACATTCTATATCACCGATGGAGTGGTACGTTATGAGTTAGCAAAGAAATTAGGTTTAAATACCTTAAAATGTCTTCATATCAATATTTCTGACGAAGAGGTGATTACTGCTAGAATGACAAGTAATCAACGTACTCACATGTCATACACGGAGATGGCGAAATGTGCGGAACAATATTTGGGAATGATTGGAAAGTCTCAAGGTAAGAAACGTGACATGTTGGGATTCGGGGACTTCGATAACAAAGATAATTTTGGAATTGTTGGAATGGATAGATACCAGTTGGTATCATATCTGATGAATCTTTCAATTGGAGCATCTTCTTTACGAAAATTGATGGCAGTAAAGTGGTACGAAGATGAAAATCTTGACACTAAAATTGGGCTTATGGAGGGTTTGGATAATGGAGACTTCAAGGTAGACAGAGCATATAAATTACTTCATAATAAATTGAAAAAACAGAAGGATTCTGACGATAGAAAATTGAACGCTATTGAGGGTCAAAATGCACATGTATGGTACAAATTATACAACAAATCCTCTTTGGTGATGGATGAAATCGAAAATAATTCCGTGTCACTTTTCATTGATTCTCATCCTTATATGGACCAAAGAGATTATCGTAATCAAGGTGAAAATCCACACGGTAAGGAAAAAACTGCAAAGGAATACGTTTCAAATTTTCTTGCGTTTTGTGAGGAAAAAAAGAAAAAATTAAAGCCCGGCGGATATTTGGTAACTGTTTTAGGGGAATCTTACTCCAATGGTTTATGTAGAAATATCATACATAGAGTTATTGTTGGATTGGAAGATAATGGATGGGAATCAATCGACTCAAATGTTTGGGTTAAGTCTAATCAAAAGTATACGGCACATCCCCATAGATTTATTAATTCATGGGAAGCCATTATCGTAGTTAGAAAACCTGGTGGAGAACCATATTTTGAAGAACAAGTAAAAGTCGAATCCTCAGTTACTGAATTTAAGTTGGGAAGAACATCTCTTGGAACTCCTTATGTAAAATCCTCTGAAACATGTAAAACAAATGTCTTTTTAACGTCTGTTTTTAATAACAAAGAGTTGAAATCTGTGGATGAAAATTTCCAACATGATGCTCCCTGTCCTACATCCATTTATACCGATTTCATTAAAGCGTATTCTCGACCAAACGATTTAATTGTGGACGGATTCGTTGGTAGTGGGACTGTTTCCATTGGTCTGACCCTTGGAAGAAATGTTATTGGATTTGATTTGGACCCTAAATCAATTGAGTTTTGCCAAAAGAGATTTGAAGAGAGTCTTCAAAAAAGAGAACAAGAGAAAATCGAATTATCGATTGCTGCATAAATATGCGGCGTCATTGAATTGGAAGCAATATCTTTGGCGCCGTTTTTCAACATAATATCATGAAAGACCTCATTTATTTTTACACGAAGTACCTGACCGTTAAGATGACATGTGATTATCTGAACATTTCACGTTCCACTTTGGGGGAATGGATGAAGAATGGGAAGATACCATTTTCAAAGATTGGTCGTTCTCCTCGGTTCGACAGAGATGAATTAGACCAATGGATTAAATCAGGAGTAAGAACAACTTTGGACTTACCTCCATTACCAACATTAAATAGAAAAGTACGTTATGGCAACAATTAATATTCGATTAGACAAGAGAGGGAATAGACCTGACAAGCATGGAAGATTTAACCTATCAGTCATCGTTCAACACCAAGGGGAAGTCTTGTACCTAAACGTTGATAAGCTGACGGAACAACAGTATAACCATGTTTTTGTCAAGCGGTCGTTAGATGAAAAGAGTAAAGAATATCGTCAACGGTGCGATGAGTTTTTGGAGAAGGCCGAGAAAGTATTTGAAAGACTAAGACCATTTGATAGACAACAATTTCGAGAGGAGTTTTTTAAGGAGGAAGTAATTGAACCAGTCATTAAGGTCACACCAACCGAAATGAACTACTACCAAATGGCTGAATATTTCAGAGTGAATAAGCGTTTAAAACCTGCGTCGAAAAACAGAATGAAGACCGCAAGAAACCAGTTGGAGAAGTTCAAGCCGGGGTTAACTTACAAGGACATTACCGTTAACTTTCTACATGATTTTGAATATGAGGTATCAAAACGTGGCGGTTCACCAGCAACCATTTCGGGTTACATGACTGATATTCGTACGGTTATCAACTTCCACAGAAACATCACCAAGTTTATTCCTCAGGATTATGAATATCCATTTGGAGCAGGTGGTTATGGTATCAGAACCTATTTCCCTTCGAAGGTGGTATTGAGAGCAGAGGAAATCCAAGCAATTGCCGAATTAACAGAGTTTGAAACGAAGGAACAAGAATGGGCACGTGATATTTGGTTGTTCTTGTACCGGTGTAATGGAATCAATTTCGTGGACCTATTAGCATTGAGATGGGACCATATCAAAGGAGGTAGTTTTAGGTTCTACAGGACGAAAACAAAGACGACCAGACGAAGTAATATTAAACCAATCGTTGCTCCAATTACAGACAAGTTACAGGAGGTGTTGGATAAAATTGGGGTGAAGGATAGTCCTTTTATTATCGGAAAGATGAAGGATGGATATACTGACACAACTTTATCAAACAAGTCTCATAAGCTGTGTGGTGAAATTAATAAGGAGCTGAGGTATGTAACAAAGAAATTGGACTTGTCTTTAAACCTTGTGTTAGATATTGCGAGGGATTCGTACGCCACGACTTTGAACCGGAATGGGCGTTCAATAAACCATATTGCGGAACACTTGGGTCATGCTACGACTGTTGTAACACAACACTATGTCGGTCAGTTAACGGTGGAGCAGTCAAAGGAGATTAATAGTTGTTTATTTTGAAGAAATACAGTGTTTTTTGAAGTATAAACCAAATTGTGAGATTTTAAATTTGGTTTGAATTTTTTGAATTCGTTTACCTGTTGTTACGGACTCTTTCTCATTTGAAATAATTCGCTCTACTAAACCATGATTTTCAAAAATTATATTTAAATCAGGTCTTGGGTGAATAAATGAGTTATAATCACTCAATAGAAACGGCTTGAAGTATTCTTCAAGGTACTCGATGTAAAGAGATGTTATGATGTGAGAAAATCTAAAAAAATCCTCCTTACTAATCTCTTCATTTATTAGGGAGCGGAAAATATTAGAGATATAAAAGGACTTCGTTTCTTCATCTAATTTTTCAATAGTAATAAAAAGGTCCCGGTAGAATTTGGATTTGGTTTTTTCATCATTTAAATATTTCTTCTCAAATTTCAATTTCTGTTCTTCATTCAAAGATTTTATCCCACTTAAAAAAACAGATAACTTGTTAATTAAAATCTTATTTCGATAATCTACGATGGCATTTCCTGTTGTGACAATTAATGATGAAATAGGGCTAAGTTGTACCCAATTTTGAACCTCATTAGACTTTATGATGTTTTCTATGGTGTCAGGCACAAATTCTGTTTTTAACACGAATGAAATAGAATCATTTAGCAAGGTGTCCAACATATTAATCTATTAAAGTATGTCAATAATTATAGACTCTTCACCGGTTATAATTCCTGGTGACTCAACTAAGTTAATTAGGTATTTGGACCTTGCCAAATTACTGTCATTAATAGATACAAGTTCATTGTTTTTATCGAGGATGGATAAGCTCGATGATAAATTTGAAGGCAGGATGTTGGCGTTTAATGCCAAATTAAGAGAGAAAATGTTCTATGCGATGAAAGAAGATGGATTAACACCGTTTGAAACATTTCTCGATTTTGAAAAGTCGATAATTGAATCTCATGAAATTTTCAGAAAAAGGGTGTTTTTAAACTCTTGGAATATATATGATGGAGAATCCATGGCAATGTGGAAAATTTATAGTGAAATGGGAAATGGAATTGCGATAGTATCTGACGTATCAAGAATAAAAGACGCATTAAAAAAGTCTACTCCCGATGTTTATCTTAGCCAAATTGAATATTTCAATCACGAAAGTGGTGAAAATATGAAAGATGGAAATACGATTTATCCAATTATTACAAAGCAGATTGGGTATAGTTATGAAAACGAGGTAAGGATATTTCATATCTCACATGATAAAGAATTCATTGAAGAAAATGAATACGGCATTTATTTACCAGTTGAATTAGAAAGACTATTATTTAAAATTATTATTGGTCCATTTACACCCAAATGGATTGAAGAAGCAATTGTAAATTTGTTGGTGAAGTATGATATTTCAGTGCAGGTGATAAGGTCTTCAATATTGATTTAAGAATGTGCCAAGAATCACGCCAAGAATGTCGAACAAGTATGGACAAAGTCGGACATTCGTTATAAATCTATTTTTAATTTCGACCAAATCAGTGTTTAAACCCTGTATGGTAACATATCATTATGACCCTTAAAAATCTGTTAATCATGGGGTCCCTGGTTCGAGCCCAGGAGAGGGAGCACAAATTAAAAAGAGGTCATTTCGACCTCTTTTTTTGTTTAAAAGCCACGTCTACATTCGTAAAACGGATATTTTTTGTGTTTGCATCTTTTTCAAATTGGTAATCTCTAGCACCTATCATTTAGCACGTCATCTTTAAATTCAATGATTTGCTTTTTCATTTCCTTTATCTCTTTCATTTTTTGCTCTAAAGAAATCAGCTTATCAT
>JACCDN010254797.1_pt1 | contig 10728 bp, 7 predicted proteins | sample 7441691 | NCBI WGS metagenome assembly JACCDN01 (sample SAMN15323439, study PRJNA562643) | freshwater metagenome | isolation source: river surface water | place: USA:Blue River Watershed | collected 2017-08-16
ATTTTTTGCAGGAAACTATATTAGCAACAATATTAGTGTTTGGCAATTATTTTTTGCAGGAAACTATATTAGCAACAATATAAGCAACAATATAAGCAACAATATAAGCAACAATATTAGTGTTTAGCAATTATTTTTTGCCGGAACTATAATAGCAACAATATTAGTGTTTTGGCAATTATTTTTTATCAAATATATTTTTGCAGAAACTATATTAGGAACAATAATCTGCAATAATATTATTAATAATATTATCAATAATATTAGTTTTTTGTCAAATAAATTTTGTTATATTTATACAATGTGATAATAAGAAATAACATTATTTTTTAAGAATTGGATTAACATATTGATTATTTATTAAATCGCTAATTTCAGTTCGTGCTGTTTGAAAATCGATATTATTATTATTAACTTGATTTAATTTTTTAAACATTTCAAACAGATTTGAAAGATCGATACCGGATAATATAAGTTTAAAAAGACCATAAAATTCGGATGATAATTTTGGAAATTTAGATTCTAAATCTAATTCATATTCGGTTTGATTATGTAATTTTAATTGTTTAATATGTGGCTGATTCATATATTGTAACAAATCAATAATTTGATTTGTTAAATTGATAATATTAGGAATTTTAAAATCAGAAGACATAATAAGTATTTAAATTAATTGTTTTTATCTTTATATAATTGAGTAATTTCATTAATTAAAATTTGTTTTGTTTTTTTTTTATTATTTGAATAAAGATTAATATTATATGATTTAGCGATTTCTTTAATTTTATCATAAAGCATAGTAGAATTAAGTTGTGTTATATCAAATGTGTTACAATGATCAGAATTATGAATTTTAGAATTAAAGATAAAAACGGTGTCAGAATTAAACAATGATTTAATTTGTTCAAAACAGAAAAAATGAGATTGTTCAGAAACGACAGGTTCAAAAAAAGATTCATGTTTAATAAAAAAGATATTATTTTTATAATGATTAAAAGTTTCGTCAGTATAACAAATAATTTGCTGTGTATTTTTATCAAGAATAATAAAATTAAGATAACAGAAATTGGCGACATACAAAAGAAGTTCATCAGTAATTTGAAAGTCAGAAATATTTTGTAATATTTGGGTTGTTAGATTATGATTATAATTTTTTAATGTTTTTTTATGACGTAATTTATCAAAAAATCGTGATTGATAAATTTGTCTGTCAACAAATTGTTGTAATAAAATTTGTGGATTAATAAAAAATATGATAGAAGAAAAAAAAGATATATTATTATGATTTGAATTAAAATAATCAATACCAATACGTGAAAACGGAAATAATAAATTAAAATTAAAAAAAGCGCAAATAGGATGACGAACGCCGAAATCTAAATTAACAATAAATAATGTAGAATTTTTTTCTTGAATAACACAGTCATTATTAGTGTCGACATAATTATTATTATTGTCATGATTATTATTATTGTCATAATTATTATTACAATTATTATGATTATATAATAAATTATCGATAAAGGTAAGAAGATGATTAATATTAACAGTATTCATTAATAGAATAATAATATTTTAATTTAATATATGTATTAAATTAAAATAAATCAAATTTTTTTGTTATTAAAAAAATTGATGTTATAATAAAAAAAATAATTGATGTTATATTAAAAAAAAATGATGTTAAAATAAAAAAAATTAGATGTTAAAAATGAGATTTTGTAGGATGAAAGAGAAAATTGTTTTTAGTATATCGAGTCTATCGGTTTGATAATGTCTAATTAAATTAATTGCGTCATTGTAATTAAAAAAGCCAATATCACCAATTTCATGAATTTGTGTTTTATTAGTAGAATGGATAGTGATATTATGTGAGGTTTGGATGATAGCGAAAAAATAAACATGACGATATTTAGTGCCGTTAGTGCCAATAAAATTTTCTTCAAATGGTTCAATATTATCGAATAAAATAAAATCACGTGAATTGAGATTAGTTTCTTCTTGAAATTCGCGGATAGCACATGTTAAATTATCTTCATAATAATTTTTGCGGCCTTTAGGGAATCCCCATTCAGGTTCTTTCCATGTAATATCTAAATCATCGAGTATATTATTTAAAATTGAATGAGTTTTAATAAAATTAAATTTATCTTCAGCAATTTGAAATTCATTAGTTTTTTGAAAAGTGTTATAATTTAGTTTACTGTTAGGATACCATAATTGTGCCCATAATGTGAAAAAATTATTATTAAGAATTAAATCAATTTCTGATTGAATCATTTGGCGACATAAATATTTTATACTATCAATATTGTTAATATTATATTTACCTCTAATAAATTCCATAAATCCCAAAGTAAATCGCCGTCGTATTAATAAAAATTTAATATGTTGAGAGAATTGATCAAACAATTCAGAATTTTGGATAGCATTATAAAAGAAATCAGGAGTGTTGATAACGTCATCAAAAAATTTTGATTGTTGAATATTATTAATAATATTATTAATATATTGGTGATTAAAAGTTAATTTAACGCCGATAATACCGAAACTGGTAATAGGTTCATTACAAAACTTTAAGAGATGATTTTGTTTACCACAATTATTACAGTATTTTTTATTTTTCATGAAATAACTTATTTTTATTGTTATAATATGGAAATAATATTTAAATAAAAAAAAAATTTTAATAAAATATATTAATGTTAAATAATATAGATATATGAATAATACACTATTTAATTTATTAATAAAAAAAAAATATAACGAGTTAATAAAAATAATAAAAGAAAATCCAGGAATTGATTTAAATATTCGCGATCAGTCAAATAATTATTTGTTATATTATACGATTTTAAGCAATAATGAAAAAATGACAAAAACATTAATTGATTTGGGTGCGAAAATAGATATAACAGATGAAAATAAAAGATCGTTACTTTATTTGCCAATAAAATATAATTTTACAAAAATAATTGATTTATTGTTAGAATATAACAAAAATGCAATAGGACTTGATATTCTTGATATAAAAGATAATAATCATAATACGGTGATATATTATGCGATAATTTTTAACAATATATACATAATAAAAAAAATTATTAAAAATATAAATGTGAATATATTTAATTTAAAAGGGTTATCGCCATTACATTATGGTATATTTATAAATAACATTGATATAGTAAATGAATTACTAAAAAATAATGCGAATATAGACATACAAAATAATATTACAGGGGAAACGCCATTACATTTAGCGATTAAATTAAAACATGATAAAATGATTAAATTATTAGTAGAAAAACATGCAAATGTAAATGTACCTGAATACGAATATAAATTTACTCCATTGCATTACTGTATTAATTATTACATAGAAAAAATATCATTATTATTAGAATTTGATGCTAATATAAATCAACAAGATATATTTGGTAATACGGTATTGTATTATGCGATTGAACATAATTATGTTGATATATTTACAATTATTGATTTAGAAAAAATTAATTTTAACAGAATAAATAACAAACATCAGATGATAATTCATAATGTGTTAGAAAAAGATAAATTTTATATATTTGAAAATATTGTTGCGACAATTATAAAACAAAGTAATTTAAATTTTCAAGATATAAATGGAAACACAGGGTTGCATTTATTATTTAAATTACCAGAATGGAAAAAATATTTTTATAAATTAGAGAACAAGAAAATAAACATATTGGTAAGAAATAAAAACGATGAAATACCGATAATAAATTTAGATGAAAATGATAAAAAACAAGTTATAAATTATGTGATTGAAAAATTTATTGAGCAAAATAAAAAAAATAATAGAATGCCTGAATTAAATTTAATATGTAATAATATTGGCAAAAACAAAGAGGATGATGTAAAAAATGTATTAAAAAAGATAAATAATTATTATTGTAAACAAGAAAATGTTGGGATATATGATATAAATAATTATGATAAAAATACGTCATGTGAAGAAATTATTTTACAATTAATAAATTATTTTATAAAAAATACGATAATAAATATATTTCCAAAATCATATTCAATAAATTTAACAAAACAACACATAAAATTTATTGAAATAGAACATGAGTTAAATATTTGTACATATACAGGTTCAACGATTGATATATTATCTGGATTAATATATTTATTAAAAAAATATGATAATGTGATATCGCCAATAGGGAGAAATTTTAAACAAAATGAGAAATTAAATGATATTTATAAAAATTTTGGATATAAAATTAATGAAGATTATGAATTCATTAATTTTGAAATAATTTGGATTAATAAAATTATAGTATATTCAAATGAGTTTGAATTAAATATGGAAATTGCGTTAAAAAAAGCGAAAGAGCATGGCACACGATTTATAATTATACCATTAGCAATAGAGATAAATGAAAAAAACCATGCGAATTATATTATTATGGATATATTAAAAAATAGTATTGAGAGATTTGAGCCGAATGGTTCAAATTCACCAATTGATTTTAATTACGATGAAAAATTACTTGATGATATTTTACTAGCAAAATTTAAGAATATAAATAAAGATATAACTTATTTGAAGCCAAGTGATTACATACCGTACGTTGGATTTGAACAATTAGAATCTTATTACAAAGACGTTGTAATTGGTGATCCTGGAGGATTTTGTACACTATGGTCATTATATTATACAGATATGAGATTATTAAATCCAAATAACACACAACATGAAATTATAAATATGATATTAAAATCGATAAAAACGTCAACAATAACATTTAAGAAAAAAATACGGGGGTATTCAATGTTTTGTATTAAAATCAGAGACGATGTGTTAAAAAAAGCTAAATTAAATATAAATGATTGGTTAAGTAATAATTATAGTAAAACTCAAGTAAATATTGTATATAATGAATTTCAAAAATTATTATTTGGTTAAATAATATAATGACGGCGACGCACGTGTTTCTTTACAAAGAGTATTAATATAGTCAAAGAATGCTGGAGAATCATCAAGAAATTGGTATGTTTTAATATTATCAGAATTAAAATATTTTTTAATTGCATATTTGAGGATATTAATATTTTGGCGGTAATACGGAATAGAAACAGTAATATTTTGTTGCAATATATTTGATATAAATTGATAATTATAAATATGACTCAACGACATAACATCAATTTCGCGAAGACCGTGAATAAATGTTAATTTATTTTGATTATCATAATTTAAAAATAACAAATAATCAAAATTTGTTAAAATTTTATTATTGTGTGTTTTAACACTAATACTATTTTTTAAGTTAAAATCATTAATTTTGTAATATTGATTACCGGAACTTTTAACTATATTTTCATAAAATCCGTGTAAAAAGGATAAATTATAATTATATAAATGATTTGGTGATAAATTATTGATCATTAAATGTTTGTCACACCATTCAAAGACATGAATTTGGTTTTCCAACAAAATAAATTCAAAAAGAATGGTTAAATATGTTTTGTAATAGTTAATAATAAAAGATTGTTTAATATTATGATATTTTGTAAAATCAAAAGTAAAAATAGTAGCAAAATTGTTTAATAAATAAGGATATTTGTCAGTTAAATTAATATTAAAATCAGAAATAGTTTTAAATTTACCGTTTAATATATCAAAAAACGAATCGACATTATCATTAAATTTAGATGGATCAAAAGTTATTTTAATTCGGTCAAATAATGTTATTAAAGACAAAAATAATTCGCTATCTGAAAAACTTGATTGTGTATTTAAAATAGTTGAATCATCAAAAATGTTTTTTGGTAAAAAAGAACATGCGAAATAAAACGCGATTAATTTTAAGAAATCTAAACAATTATATTTTCTAGAATAAACATAACTGATAGCGAATTCTAAATTATTAGTTTGAAATTCGAAAGTTTCAAAAATTTTTGAAATTTGAAAAACGAAATTACCAAATTGTGTTTTTTTATTTGTTTTATCAAAAATAAAAAAATAAGATTTTAATTTTTCCCAAGCATTTAAAATTTTAAAAGTTTCAATAACATTATTTTGATATTTAATATTAGAATTTAATGTTCCTGTTATATCGTTTTTAAGATTACGTATAATGTTGTTTTCTTCAGGGTGTATTAAATAAAATTGACCATTATTATCTGTTAAATTAATCATTGAATACCCGCCAAAATAAGGCGCAGGAGGAGTTTTAACAAATTTATAATCATATAAATTATTATTGCCATAATATTCGAATCCGGAATTATTATAATACATATGTAATACTGAAAAAAACATAGATTGAATTTGTGGAGAATTTTTAATAAAATTCAGATTAAAAGTTATTAAATTAGGGTTATATTTATCAGGTACATTTAATAAATTATTTTGTGATTCAGGTGACAAAAATTCGTAAAAAAAATTTTTTAAATCAATAATTGTTATATCATAATTATGTTTAACATCTGCACGACTATTTTGTTCATATAAATAATAAACAGAACCAGATGAAACACGACCAACCCGTCCTCTGCGTTGTAATCTGCTTTGTTCTGAAATAGGTGTTTTATCATTAGTAACGATTTTATTAATATTAAAATCAAAATATTGTGATTTATAAAAACCGTTATCAATAACAAATTTTAGACTATCGATAGTAATTGATGCCTCAACGACATTAGTTGCGACAATAATAAATCTATTATAAGGACTGTCATTGCCAAGTTTAAAATGTGTTGAATTAGAATTTTTTGATTGAATAATTTTGCTACGATTATCTTTTAAATTAAAAATAACATTTTTATCAGAATCGTCCATTTTACTAAATAGAGGTAATGCCAATACATCATAAGGTGTAAATTTATTAATATTAGCGACTGCATTTAAAATATCACCTGCACCAGTTTGAAATAATAAAATGTCACCTGATGAACTAGTATTTAGAATTTCATTAATTGCCATTTTATAATTAAAATTAGGTTTATAATATTCGGTAACAGGAAATCTTAATTTACTTCCAACATGATATCTCATATCGATAGAAATACGATCGAGATTATGTGTTTTTAAAAATGTATTTAATGGGAATATTTTATTATTATTAATATCTCTAAAAAATCTGCGATAATAATGTTCGTCAGAGTCCATTGTTGCACTTATAATTAATAATTTAATTGTATTATTATAATAAACAGCATATTTTAAGAATGTTAATATAACATCCATATTTAAATTATGAGTATGAGATTCGTCAATAATAATAATATCATATAAATTTTGAGGTAAAAAATAATGTTTTTTATTGTTAGATTTAAAAATCATAGGATAATTAATAATATTTTGTAATAAAATACCATCTGTAACAAATTTTAACATTAACTTATCAATATTGCGATAATGGCTTTTTTTTTTATTTTTATATTCAAATTGAATATTAAAATTTTTTTCAGAAAATTTCATATTATTAGAATTAAGAGTTTCTTGAATGGGAACACCTAATTCTTCACTCATATGTAACGCATTTTTAGTAACAGCAGAAATTGTTGGTTGTGTGCAAATTATTTGTCCATTTAATTTATAATCAATAATTTTAAGCGCATATAATGTTAATTTTGGAACTTGTGATGATTTACCAACACCTGTGCCACCAGTCACTAATAAAACGCGATTATTAATATATTTATGAAAAAATAAAAGTTGATTTGGCCATGTTAATGTCATTATATTTTTAATATTTGAATGATAATCATTAATAAATTGCATATAACTAATATTATTGGATTGATTATTATTTAAAATTTGTATTTGTGATGAGTTGTAAGCCGTGTTATTAATAAAATTATATCCGGATTCATATTCATAAAGTTGTGTATTGGTTAAATCTTTAAAATTAATAAAACTTAATGAACCGTTAATAATCAATGCTTGAAATATGACATCACATATTTTGTCGTTAAGTATTTTATGAATTAGTTGTTTAATATTTGAATCTTTTCTAAATTCATAACCAATTAGTTCAAATTTAACATATGATTTAACAATTTTTTTTATTTTTGAATTATTAAAATCATTAAACATATTAATAACATGCTGATGTTCATTATTATTAAGTGAACACCAATATTTATTGGCTGGGGGTGTTGTGCCTGTAATTGAAATTGCATATAAATAAATTAATTCAGGCGTAAAAACAGTATGATTATTAATTAAATGACTAAAATTTAAATTTGTTGACGGATCATTTAAATAATAACCATACCAAGATGTTTTAATTTGTTCATATGAAATATAAATAAAATTGGATAATTCGCGAGGTGTGATAGACAATAATGTTTGAGAAAAATTGTTTATATATTTATTATAATTTTCATTAAATGCATTAAAAATTATATTGCGTTCAAAAAATATTTGTTTGTCAATACTATTTAAATTAAGTGAAATATAATTTGTTGTTTTTTTAGGATAAAAATTATCAAAAAAAACAATTAATGCGACAATTATTTTGATTGCATTTTGTTTATCAATAATATATTTACCAATTGTAATACTTTGTTGTGAATCATTTGGACATGTAAATTGGAATAATTTAAAAATCAAATTATAAAATTTGTCACTATCGTCAATATTAAATGAATAGTCGAAAATTATTTTTAAAATAGCAAATAATGGATAATTATATTGTTGGTGTTCATTATCATCATAATGAATGTTAATAATCATCCATTTATGTTCAATAATATTTTCTATAAAATAAAAATTTAATGCATCATAAATATGTCCTGCATATAAATGTAATGGATGATTACGAAGATTAGATGTTTTAATAAAATCAATGTGTTGTAAATTATGATTTATAAATGCATTATATGTATTTTTGTATAATGAATTATTCATATAATCCGTTATAGTAATAGGCAACACAGTAGACCAATTAATAAAAAAACGATTAGCCATTTTAATAACAGTTTCGCATAATAAATTAAAATTATGTTGAATATCGAGAACAATAGTATCATATTCGATTATTGGATTTTGTCGAATACATCGATTATATTGAATATTGCTATATTGATATTTTGGAGATTCAAGATTAATATCACATTGATTACGGTTAAGATAAATTTCTTTAAGAAAAGTAATATTAAATTGATTAGTTTGCAATGGGTCATTAATATATGGTAATAATAATAATAATAAATTATGTAAATGTTGATAATTATCGAATTGAAAATATTTAATATATTTATTAATTAATAAAGTTTCATCGTGATCTAAGAAAAACCCATTATAATGTGAAATATAATTTATTAATTTACATAAATAATTAGATAACAATAAAGTTTCAGTTTTATTTAAATTAGGAAATTTATGATGTACAACATTATTATAAATTTCGTTTTTAAAATTAGAAGTAATCCTAAATAAATTCATATAATTGAACGATAAATTATTTTTGTTAATTTATTTTATGAAAAATTTATATATATGAGCACAGTTAATGATTTTACACATTTGGCAAATGTAAAACCACTATGTATTAACGATTGTTACCCTCCATCAACAATAGTATTACATCCGATAACAAAAAATATTATAACATCAAATAAAAATTTTTGTGCAACAAATCCATTTGTTGCCAAAGAGAAAAATATAAAAGAGAAAAAATATTGCAAAAACATAACAAATTTGATTGAAAATAAATATATTAATTTAAAACCCACATATTTTAACAATGCATTATTTTTAAAATTATTTTATCAAATAGAATCGTTTTATGATGCAATTGAATTTATAAAAAAAAATGATTTTAATCCGTATCAAGAAAACAGAATAATTAACGCTAGTTGGATATCATTTAGTTACGATATTGACAATATACCAAATTGTGTAATTGAATATTATCAAAAAAAAATAAATACGGAATGGAAAAAAGATTTTTTAAACAAACTTGGGAATTCATATAATTTACAAGAATTTGAAAAAAATATTAAATTGGCGAATGATAATATATTAATTTGTTTATTTAATAAAGATAATATTCATGATTTAAAAGATAAAAATAAAAATATAAATGAAATAATAAAAAAAGATGTTTTCAAAAAATTCTTTTATTAGTTATTTTATATAATGCTTCAAATAACACCAACATATTACCCTAATATAAAAATTATGATGACTGATTTATATGATAGTAATACTATAGTTTTTGAATTAGCGCAAGAATATCGTGAAAAAATTACAAAATGGTTAAAACAAACGAAATTTGGTTCATTATTACAATATTTTGTTGTTAAAAATGGCCAAGCAAAATTTGGTATTGATGATAATAATAATCATGTTAATACAAAAATTAAATATATTAAAAAAAAAATATTAACACCTGAAATGTGTATAAGATTAATTGAAAAAGTTAAAATGGAAACAGGGTTATCTGCACATGATTTTTCGATTAATAAAAAATGGGTTAAATACGTAATTTACAATATATTAAAAACAAAATTTAAAAAATATGCTGCATAATATGGTTTTAACAAAAATAAAAAAATTGAAAAATAGTAGTGTTTAATAAATTCATACAAATTGATATTATTGGTGGAACAATTGTTGCAAATGCCTTATAAACCTTGGTGCCCTCTGTGTAAATCACACGATTGCGAACACATGCCATCTAAAGGACCCTGTCCCGACATGATCAAAACGGGCAAATG
>JACCDN011126599.1_pt1 | contig 10727 bp, 6 predicted proteins | sample 7441691 | NCBI WGS metagenome assembly JACCDN01 (sample SAMN15323439, study PRJNA562643) | freshwater metagenome | isolation source: river surface water | place: USA:Blue River Watershed | collected 2017-08-16
AATTTGGTAATACTAAAAATATTAGTATTTTGCAGCTAAATCAATTAGTTATGTCAAACGCCGGAAAAAATTTACGTCACTTGCGCAAGCAGCGTGGTTGGACCCAGGAAGAATTTGCAAACAAGCTTAATATTAAAAGGTCCCTTGTTGGCGCCTACGAAGAAGAGCGTGCCGAGCCCCGTTTAGAGGTGATGGAAGCCATTTGTTCTTTGTTCAAGCTCAGTTTAGAGGACTTTTTATTTCAAGATCTAACAGGGTCTACTGCCAAAGGAGTTTCTTACCTAGAAAGCCGTAGGCAGTTAAAAATGATAGCAGAGAGTGCTCAAATTAGTTTTGTGCCCGTAAAGGCTGCAGCAGGTTATTTAGCAGGCTACGCCGATCCTGAGTTTGTTGACGAGCTTAATACCTTTACCCTTCCAATGCTTGCGCCTGGGCAGTACCGTGCGTTTGAAATTGTAGGAGATAGTATGTTGCCAACACCAAGTGGGAGTGTTATTGTAGGCGAAAAAGTAGAAAATTTTGACGAGGTTAAAAATAGTAACACGTATGTAGTGCTTTCTAAAAGTGAAGGCGTGGTGTACAAGCGTATTGTGCGTGACAACGAAAAAAAGAACAACCTTACGCTTATTAGTGATAACCCTCAATACGAGCCATACCATGTAAACGCAGAGGATGTTTTAGAGGTATGGAAAGCCGTATATATTTTGCAAAAAGCCAGTGCTGTTCCAAGATGGGATGTAAACCAGTTAGCAGGCATGGTTAATAATTTGCAAGAGCAGGTGAGCACGTTAAAAAGTAAACTTAATTAATAGGGTATAGTAGGTTATAGGGTTATTTTTAACCATTGGTACTTTTTTTAAGGGGGCAAGGATAGTTTCAACTATTTTTGCCCCCTTTTATGTATGTACGCAAAATAATATCAAGTATACTGTTTGTTTTTGTAGTTGCCTCTGTAATAGCGCAACCTAAAAAAATTGAAGCCCTCAAAATTAATACGACCATTAAATTAGATGGAGCCATAGATGAACCTATTTGGGCACAGGCTGCTACTGCCACAAATTTTATTCAAAATAGCCCGCAGTTGGGTGCTCCTTCTTCAGAGCCAAGTAAAGTTTCGATTTTATATGACGATCAAGCTATATATGTTGGCGCTTATTTATATGGGAAGCCTGAAAATATTAGAAAGCAATTAACGGCAAGAGATGGCGAGCAGCGTAAAGACGTTGATTATTTTGCTGTCTTTTTTGATACCTATAACGATGATCAAAATGCTGTTCAATTTTTAGTAACAACACGCAATGTGCAATCGGATGCAAGATTGCTCCCTAATTTAACAAGTCAGTTTGGTCCTCCTTCCGATTATTCTTGGGATGCGGTTTGGGAGAGTAAAGTTCAAATGCACGCAGATGGTTGGTCTGTAGAATTGAAAATTCCATATTCGGCATTAAGGTTTTCAAAAAAAGAAGTTCAAGATTGGGGTGTGAATTTTGAACGATATGATAGAGGTAGCAACGAAAATGGGTATTGGAATAAAATTGACCCCAATCAAAATGGTTTTGTCAATCAGTTTGGTGATGTTACTGGACTTCAAAATATTGAACCTCCACTAAGGCTGTCTTTGCTACCTTATGTGTCTGCTGGATCAAGGTCTGTGCCTTATGCAAGTGGTGCTACAAATAAAACTTTTTTACGTAGTGGAGGTATGGATGTAAAATATGGAGTGAATGAAAGTTTTACTTTGGATGCAACACTCATTCCGGATTTTGGGCAAGTAGTATCAGATAATGTGGTACTTAATTTAACCCCTTACGAAGTTCAGTTTCAAGAAAATCGTCCGTTTTTTACAGAAGGGATAGAGTTATTTAATAAGTCGGCACTTTTTTATTCGAGACGAATTGGTGCAACACCCGATGGTTACTATGCCATTAATAGTAAGGTTGCTAATAATAGCAATTTGTCCATTGTTTCAAACCCAGGGATATCGCAACTGTACAATGCCACAAAGTTTTCTGGAAGGAATAAAAAGAAATTAGGGATTGGTGTATTTAATGCACTCGTAGCACCCACCACTGCAACTATTTTAGATAAAACTACTGGCGTAAAAACAAATTACGAAACCAGTCCATTAACCAATTATAATATTTTGGTGTTGGATCAAGCGCTTGCCGGCAGATCGTCACTAACATTTACAAATAGCAATGTTTGGCGCAGTGGAGGGGCTCGCAATGCAAATGTTAGCGGGCTTGATGTAAGTTTGTTTGATAAAAACAATACGCATCAGTTTATATGGAATGGAAGGGTAAGTGCTATTTCTGGTAAGGATAATTACACAGGGTTTAAAAATATTTTGGCTTTTGCAAAAGTGAGCGGTAAACTGCAGTATTTACTACACACCAATATTGAGTCAGATAAATACGACCCTAACGATATGGGTTTTTTGATAGCACCCAACGAATTTTCTGGTATTGCCAGAATCAGTTACAATCAATTTAAACCTACCAAAAAGTTTTTACAATCGAGTTATACCTTAACCCTAAAGCCATCTTATTTATACAAGCCTAATGTATTTACCAATTTTGAAATTCAGACAAGGGCTTTTTGGTTTTTCAAGAATTTTTGGGATGCATCGGTAACATTAAATATCCAGCCCCAGTGGCAGCATGATTATTTTGAAATGAGAACTGCTGGTGTTATGATGAAAAGAACTGGATATTGGTATGCAAGTGTTGGTGGAAGTTCAGATAGTCGTAAGCAGTTTTTTTTCAGATACAACGCAGGCTTTGCAGAATCTCCCATTCCTAATGATGCTTATTTTAGTTTGAATTTAGCGCCCCGTTACCGCTTTGATGATCACTTTAGTTTAGATCTAGATTTAAAGAGAGATGAGGATAATGGTCAGTACGGTTATGCGTATAGAAATACAGCAGGAGTGCCAATTGCTGGTAGGAGAAAAGTAACAACCGTAACTAGTATTGTTAATGCTATATATAATTTTAATGCACGCATGAATGTAACAGCGCGTGCTAGACATTACTGGAGTAAGGTAGAATATGAGAACTTTTTTAATGTTACGCCAAATGGAGGGTTGTCTGAGATTGCGTATGTGTCCGGTAAAAATCAAAACTTCAATGTGTTTAATATTGATATGTTTTACACTTGGGATTTTGCTTACGGAAGCCGTTTTATTATTGGATGGAAAAACTGGTTAGGTTCAGACTTTAATTTGCCTTATGAGTCTCATAAAAATTACACAACCAATGCAAGAGCTGTATTTCAGCAGCCGCATGGTAACGAAATTACTTGTAAGCTTATTTACTATTTAGACTATATGAAGTTGAAAGCTAAAAATCCTTTAAAGCCTTAGAAGGCATATGCTTTAGCTGTTTTGATTTGCCCGTTTAGTTTTTTAAAAAAGTACAAATTTTTATTTTCTTGGTAATCTATTTGGCTTCTAATGCCAGTATTAAATACTGGCATTAACTTAAAGCTATTAAAAACGGGTACTGGTTTGCCAAAGAGGCTGCCTGTAAAATAAAGCATGGTTTCGTAACCTTTAAAAAATTGATCACTAGGGCGGCCTTGGTATTTGATTTTATAAGAAGCTGTCAATTGCTTTAATAATTTTTCATTGCCATTAAAATAATAAGGGCTCGCATAAATGATTTCTACATTGGGAACATTGAGTAGTTTTTCATTGTCCCAAGTAGGCATGCCAATAACAGTAGATTTATAAATAGGATTTTCATTCAATACTTTTACAAGTGCAACGCCAAAGCTTTCTTTGAGGCTACCGCACATAATAATATTTTGTTTGGTAGAATCTAAATAGGGTAGGATGTCGCTAAAAACGATGCTATCCTGCAATTCTATTTGTAAAAAAGAAAGGGCTGGTTTGCTACTAGCAGTCGTAATAATTGTTTGAATGTAATCTTCTGTGGCGCCTTTTTTCTTGCAGTATAAAATGGTGTTTTTGGCAAAGTTATTTTGAAGGTAGCCGCTAATAGCTTCACACTGTGTTTTAAGGGTGGGGTTTAAAATGGATACAAGTGGATTATTGGTAACCCCTGCGTCATTAGGAAAAGTGGCGGATACCATGGGTGTTTGGTGCGCTAAAGCAAAGTCTGCAATGAGTTTTGTTTCGGCTCTATTGGTAACAGCACTAATAATAAGTGCTGTGTTTTGTATGCTAGAATCAGAAAGAATATTTGCTAATGAATAGTTTTTTTGTTTGGTATCAATGATGCGAACTTCTATTGGGGTATTTGTTTTGTTTAGAGAATCTACAGCCATTAATACACCATTGTAAAAATCGAGCCCAGGCAGCATCGTTTTAGGCAAATTATTATTGCCTAACAGGTATTGATTGCCTTCAAAAGCGCCATCAATTTCTAGTGGAATGAATACCACAACCTTTTTTGGTAACTGGATTGTGGGCGTTGTTTGCGCATGTGTTTTGGCAAAGCAGCTTAACAATAAAACAAATAGTGTAGTATACAGTAGGCTACTTTTCATAAGATATTATTTTACTCCCACTCAATGGTAGCAGGCGGTTTGCTGCTAATATCATATACCACCCTGTTAATGCCTCTTACCTGATTGATAATTTCATTAGATACATGTGCTAAAAACGAGTAAGGTAAATGTGCCCAATCGGCGGTCATGCCATCTACAGAGGTTACTGCTCTTAATGCAACGGTAAACTCGTAGGTTCTTTCGTCACCCATTACGCCCACGCTTTTTACGGGAAGTAAAATAGTGCCCGCTTGCCAAACCTCGGTGTATAAATTATGTGATTTTAAAGCATTGATATAGATGGCGTCTGCAGCTTGGAGCAAAGCTACTTTTTCGGCATTTACTTCACCAAGTATTCTGATCGCTAATCCTGGTCCAGGAAAAGGATGTCTGTTAATCATGTCTGATGGAATGCCTAGTTCTAAACCTACTCTGCGCACTTCATCTTTAAATAAATACCTAAGCGGTTCTACTAATGATAAATGCATGGTATCTGGAAGTCCACCCACATTGTGGTGCGACTTGATAGTTTGTGATGGTCCATGAACGCTTACGCTTTCAATAACGTCTGGATAAATCGTACCCTGTCCTAAAAAACTTACGTCTTTTACTTTAGCGGCTTCTTCTTGGAAAACATCAATAAATAATTTTCCAATTACTTTTCTCTTGGCTTCTGGATCTGTTTGATCTTTTAAGCCAGCGTAAAATCTTTCTTTAGCATCAATACCCGTTACATTAAGGCCAAGCTCTTTGTACATGGCTAGTACTTGTTCAAATTCACCTTGACGAAGTACGCCATTGTCAACAAAAATGCCGTGTAGTCTAGTCCCAATGGCTTTGCTGATAAGGGTTGCGGCAACGGTACTATCTACACCACCACTAAGCGCCATGATTACTTGACGGTCGCCAATTTGCTCTTTTAATTTTGCAACGGTTTCTGTTACAAATGAAGCAGGGGTCCAGTTTTGGCTGCATCCACAAGTATTTACTAGAAAGTTTTTGATAATTAATTTACCCTGCGTTGAGTGGTAAACTTCTGGATGAAATTGTAATCCAAATAATGGATGTGTATCTGTGGTTGTTTTTTTAAATGCTGCGATAGGAATACTTTCTGTAGTTGCAGTAATTTGAAATCCTTCAGGTAAAGCAACAATAGAATCGGAGTGACTCATCCATACTTGTGATCCATTATCAACGCCTGCAAGTAAAGTATCTTGATCTTGTATTTGTAAATGCGCGCGGCCGTATTCTCTTTTATTAGATTTATTGACAGTGCCTCCAAATGTTTTAGCCGTTAATTGCGCGCCATAACAAACGCCAAGTACCGGAACTTTTTGAATGAAGCTTGCGATGTCTACAACAGGAGCGTTTTCTTCGTTCACACTAAATGGAGATCCACTTAAAATGATACCCTTTAAACCTGGTTCAAAAGTAAATGACTTATGAAAGGGGATGATTTCACAATATACATTGGCCTCTCTAACGGCTCTAGCGATTAACTGCGTATACTGGCTACCAAAATCTAGGATAAGGATTTTTTCTGTCATAGCTGCGAAGTTAATTGAAATTGGGAGCACAAAAAAAACCAACCCGCAGGGTTGGTTTTAATAATATCTATCAAAGTTGATAAGTATCTGCTTTGCCGTGTAACTTATGCAGCAGCAACAGCCTTTTTGGCTAGTTTGCTCTTTAAGTTAGCAGCTTTATTTTTGTGGATAATACCACGCTTAGCAAGTTTATCAATCATCGAAATGACGTTTGGTAATCCTTCTGTATAAGCTTTGGTATCAGTACCAGCTTTTAGTTCACGAACTGCATTACGGGTAGTTTTACCATAGTAACGATTACGCTCGCGACGTTTAGCCGCTTGTCTCACATCTTTTTTAGTAGCTGAATGGTTTGCCATGTTCTAATTTTTTTCAGGACGGCAAAGGTAAGGCCTAGACATGAAAGTTTGAAATTTTATTCAAAAAAAAGATAGATTTCCCTAATTTTCAATGAAATTACCCCTTTTTTTCTCCTTTTAATGACCGATATTTGCTCGGCAATTTGATAAAATAGACTCGTAAGACTATCACATGAAGGATTTTTCTTATATAACCAATTCCCATCCCGCTTTTATAGAAGAGACCTATAAAGCGTTTGTACAAGATCCAAGTTCGGTAGATCCAGACTTAAAAAAGTTTTTTGAAGGCTTTGATTTTGCAGTTTCTAATGGTCATGCAGGTTCAGGAGCAACTGCTTCTAATGTAGCCGCTGCTTCTGTATCATCATCTGTATCATCAGATAGTAGTGGAATAGACTGGCAAAAAGAAATAAACGTATACCGTTTAATACTTGGTTATAGAAATCGAGGGCATTTATTGGCGTTAACAAATCCAATTAGACCACGTAAAGACAGACAAGCTAATTTAGATTTATCTTATTTTGGATTATCTGAATCAGATTTGTCGCAAACTTTTCAAGCCGGAAAATTTGTTGGTCTTGGGGCTACTTCTTTAAAAAATATTTTAGCGCATTTGCAAACTTGCTACACGTCAAGTGTTGGTGCAGAGTTCAAATATATTAGCAGTAAAGAAAAAGTTTCTTTTTTGATTGCAGAAATGGAAACCAACTTTAAAGCGCCTATTCAATTAGATAAAAAGAAACACATTCTCGAAAAATTAAATCAAGGTGTGATCTTCGAAAAATTCTTGCATACCAAATACATTGGTCAAAAAAGATTTTCGTTAGAGGGAGGAGAGAGTACGATTGCTGCACTGGATGCTATTATTAATACGGCTGCATCAAATGATGTACAAGAAGTTGTTATTGGTATGGCCCACCGTGGTCGTTTAAACGTGCTTGCGAATATCATGGGTAAAACCTATGAGCAAATATTTAGTGAATTTGAAGGTACTGCTATTATCGATCAAACCATGGGTAGCGGCGACGTAAAATACCATATGGGTTACGGTTCAGAAATCACAACACCTGATCAGAAAAAGATTCATTTAAAATTAGTACCAAACCCTTCACACCTTGAAGCGGTAGATCCAGTTGTACTTGGTTTTGCAAGAGCAAAAGCAGACGTGCTAGATCAAAGTGCTTTTGATAAATACTTGCCAATATTAATTCATGGTGATGCTTCTGTTGCAGGACAAGGCATTGTGTATGAAGTATTGCAAATGAGTAACCTTCGTGGTTATCATACAGGTGGTACCATTCATTTTGTAATCAACAATCAAATTGGGTTTACCACAGATTTCGATGATGCAAGAAGTGCCGATTATTGTACATCGGTTGCTGCCATGGTGCAAGCGCCAGTGTTACACGTGAATGGTGATGATGCAGAAGCTGTTGTAAAGTGTGCCGAAATTGCAACACGTTACCGTCAAAAATTTAATTCGGATATTTTTATTGATATGGTGTGTTACCGTAGACACGGGCACAACGAGGGAGACGATCCTAAGTATACGCAACCTCAACTGTATTCATTAATTGATAAGCACCAGAATCCAAGAGAAACCTATACTCAGTTTTTAATTCAAAATGGTGAGCCAGAAGCGCAAGCACTTGCAAAAGACATGGAAAAGAAATTCTGGGCCGATTTACAAGAGCGCCTAGATGAAGTAAAACAACATCCACTTCCATACAAATACCAGGCACCAGAACTAGCTTGGCAAAATATGGGTAAAGCAACGGAACAAGATTTTCAAGCTTCACCTAAAACTGCAATCGATCAAGAAAGATTTAATTTATTGTTTGAACGATTGATGCAATTCCCTCAAGATTTTAAACCACTTAAAAAAGTGGAAAAATTATTGCAGGAAAAAATCAAACTCATGGAGTCTGAGCAAAAAGTAGATTGGGCAACTGCCGAGTTAATGGCATACGGTTCCTTACTTATTGACGGAAACATAGTTCGTATGAGTGGTCAGGACGTGCAGCGTGGCACGTTTAGCCACCGTCACGCTGTAATTAGAGACGAGCAAACAAATAAGGGTCATAATAGGCTCAATCATTTTACAGAAGGTCAAGAAAAGTTTAGAATTTATAATTCATTGTTGAGTGAATATGGTGTGCTTGGTTTTGAATATGGTTATGCCATGGCAAATCCAAATGCACTTGTAATTTGGGAAGCACAGTTTGGTGATTTCTGTAATGGCGCACAAACCATGATTGATCAGTTTATTGTGGCGGGCGAGCAAAAATGGCAACGCCAAAATGGTCTTGTTATGTTATTGCCGCATGGTTACGAAGGACAAGGTCCTGAGCATAGCAGCGCACGTTTAGAGCGCTTCTTGCAAATGGCTGCCGAATTAAACATCGTAGTTACCAATATCACATCAGCTGCTAATTTATTCCATGCCTTTAGACGTCAACTAACTTGGAACTTTAGAAAGCCAATGATTAATTTTTCTCCAAAGGCCAACTTACGTAACCCAGGTACTTTTAGTAAAGTAGAAGCGTTTTTAGAAGGTGGCTTTAAGGAAGTAATAGATGATGAATTTGTACAAGATGCATCGGCTGTTAAAAAAGTGCTTTTCTGTACTGGTAAAATTTATTTTGAACTAGCAGAAAAAAAAGCAAAAGAAAATAGACAAGACATTGCGGTTGTAAGACTCGAGCAAATTTATCCATTAGCACAAGATCAATTAAGTGCGCTGCATAAAAAATACAGCAAGGCTACTTGGTTTTGGGTACAAGAAGAGCCGCAAAATATGGGTGCGGCTAGCTTCTTAAAAATGAATTTGCATACGATTAATTTTGGTGTAATAAGTAGAAGTGCAAGTGCATCTACGGCTACTGGTTATGCAAAAGTGCATGCCGCAGAACAACTAGAAGTAATTGAAACGGCATTTAATATTTAATTTAGCATACTTAGAAATATCATTTTATGATTGAAATAAAAGTTCCAGCAATTGGAGAATCTATCTCAGAAGTTACTTTGTTAAAGTGGACAAAAAAAGATGGCGACTACGTAGAAAGAGACGAAGTAATTGCAGAGTTTGAAAGTGAAAAAGCAACTTTTGAAGTGAATGCTGAGCAGGCAGGTGTACTTACCACACTTGGAAAAGAAGGTGATACATTACTTATTGGTGATGTGCTTGCTAAAATTGACGAAACTGCCGAAAGGCCTGCCGCAGCCGCCGTTCCGGCTGCACCGGCTGCACCGGCGCCAGCTGCTCCGAAATCGGAAGCACCTGTGGCTGCGATCCCTAACGATGTAAAAGCAACACCGGTAGCCTCTGCTATCATTGCTGATAAAAAAGTAGACCCAACAGCTATTACTGCAACAGGTACTGGCGGAAAAATATTAAAGCAAGACGTTTTAGAAGCACTTTCTCATCCGGGTAAAAAAGCATTTGCCGGTACGGAGTTAAATACTAGAAATGTGCGTCAAGAAAAAATGAGTGCGCTACGTAAAACCATTAGTCGTAGACTGGTGGAATCTAAAAATACAACGGCCATGCTTACTACTTTTAATGAAGTAGACATGACGCGTGTAATGGAAGTAAGAAAGCAGTACAAAGATAAATTTAAAGAAAGTCATGGTGTTAATTTAGGCTTCATGAGCTTCTTTGCTAAAGCATGTTCTACAGCGCTAGGCGAGTGGCCTTCTGTAAACGCTTACATTGATGGTGATCAAATTATTTACCACGATTATGCAGACATTAGCATTGCAGTAAGTACACCAAGAGGTTTAACGGTTCCTGTTATGCGCAATGTAGAAAGCATGAGCATGGCTGATGTAGAAAAAACAGTAGTGATGCTTGCGGGTAAAGCGCGCGATAGCAAACTAACTGCCGATGATTTACAAGGTGGTACTTTTACCATCACCAATGGTGGTGTGTTTGGTAGCTTAATGAGCACTCCAATTATCAATATTCCACAGAGTGCTATTTTAGGTATGCATAAAATTCAAGACCGTCCAATGGCTATCAATGGCCAGGTGGTTATTAGACCTATGATGTATTTAGCACTTAGTTACGATCACCGCATTATTGATGGTCGTGAGAGTGTTGGATTTTTAGTGCGCGTTAAAGAGCTTTTAGAAAATCCAGAATTATTACTGATGGGTAAGGATCCGGTTAAAACATTATTGGAACTCTAAGTGCGTTACCAATCTTATTTTAATTCGGCGCTTACTATTATCAATGCTTACAAAGGAGGTGCACCACTTGTGCACCATCTCAAACAATATTTTGCTGCACACAAAAAGCATGGTTCTA
>JACCDN010028384.1_pt1 | contig 10726 bp, 11 predicted proteins | sample 7441691 | NCBI WGS metagenome assembly JACCDN01 (sample SAMN15323439, study PRJNA562643) | freshwater metagenome | isolation source: river surface water | place: USA:Blue River Watershed | collected 2017-08-16
GCCATCTACAACGGCATGGGGGGCGGCGCCGCAGCAGCCATTGCAGCGATTGAATTTGCCCGCGGCGATGTGCACTCGACCATCGTGACCCTGCTCGCCGTGATTGGCGCATTGATCGGCGCGATTTCGTTCACGGGCTCCTGCGTGGCCTGGGCCAAACTGCAAGGCATCCTGAAGAAAGCACACCGTCTGCCGGCGCAGAATGCGGTCAATGTCGTTCTTGCCGGTATTGCCCTCCTGCTGGGCGCTGCCATGGTGATGATGGCGCCCGCTCAACCGGAACTGATTTATGCCTTCTTTATCATCGCTCTGGCGCTGGGTCTGATTGTCACGCTCCCCATCGGTGGCGCTGACATGCCCGTGGTGATTTCGCTCTTTAATGCCTTTACCGGGTTAGCCGTCGGCTTTGAAGGCTATGTACTGGGCAATCCAGCGCTGATTATTGCCGGCATTGTGGTCGGTGCAGCCGGCACCCTCCTCACCCAGTTGATGGCCAAAGCCATGAACCGCCCGCTCACCAACATCCTGTTCACACCCATCACCGTTAGCGGCGATGGGGGTCAGGCCATCGAAGGCACCATGAAAGAAGTCAGCGCCATGGATGCCGCCGCCATGATGCGATACGCCAGCAAAGTCATCATCATCCCGGGGTACGGGATGGCGGTCGCGCATGCGCAACACAAGGTCTGGGAAATGACGGCCCTTCTTGAGGAAGCCGGCGTTGAGGTCAAATTTGCCATTCATCCCGTTGCCGGCCGTATGCCCGGGCATATGAACGTCCTGCTCGCCGAGGCCGGTGTTCCCTACGACAAGATCTTTGACCTGGAAGAAATCAACGGTGAATTCCCGCAGTGCGATGTCGCCCTGATCATTGGCGCCAATGATGTAGTGAACCCGATTGCCCGAACGGACAAATCCAGCCCAATTTACGGTATGCCAATCCTGGATGCCGACCTTGCCCAGAACGTGATTGTGATCAAACGTGGCAAGGGGGCTGGCTATTCGGGCGTCGAAAACGCGCTGTTCTATACGGATAACTGCCGCATGCTCTATGGCGATGCGCAGCCGATGGCTGGCGAAATCATCCAGCATCTGAAGACGCTGTCCTAGATACGCATTAGAAAAACATAGTGCACTGCAGGATACTATGTTTAATTCTGTATCGACTGAACCATCCCGTGATTTACGTGGTATAAATTCATTTCACAATAAGCAGGTTCATAACCTGATTGCTTACTCTGCACACGAGGAGACAACCATGAAAAAAATCATCGCCGGCATCGCTCTGGCCGCAGTATCAGTGACCGCTTTTGCACAAACCGCCGCGCCGGAAAAGCTGCGTATCATCGGTGAGAGCAAAGAATTTGTGATCCAGACCAAGAAAGGTCCTTACACGATCACCCGTACCATGACCTCCTGCGCTAAAAATGCCGGTTGGCTGCAGCCGCTGGTGCCGGTCAAGGGCGTTACCCCGGTAACCGAAATTGAACTGCTGGAAGCCATGAATGACAAGGATGCGATCATCGTTGACATGCGCGAACCAGATGACCGCGTCAAGGGTACGATCCCCAACACCTACCATATCCCCTACACGCAGGTTGCAACCCGGATGGATGAGCTGGGCTGCACCAAGAAGGCCGACAAATGGGACTGTAGCAAAGCCAAGAAAGTCTATGCTTTCTGTAATGGCCCGGTTTGCCCACAAAGCCCGACGGCTATCACAGCGATGACCCGTGACGGCTTCCCGGCCAACAAGATTTATTACTACCGTGGCGGCATGCTGGATTGGGCGGCTCTGGGCTTCCCGATCGTGGAAGGTGACTTCTGATCATTGCCTGAGGCGTGTTTCAGCTAAAGCGGATCTTCGGATCCGCTTTTTATTTGTCAAATGCCCCGCGACCGGATAACCAGCGCTCCAGATTGGCAAGCGGCAGATAACCCTGCACTAGCCGTCCATCAGCACCAATGGTCGTTGGTGTCAGATAAATATCGTACTTCTTGCCGAAACGCATATTGTCCGCAATCGGGTTAATACAGCTTTCCGTTTTAAAACGGACCTGTCGATCATGCATTGCAACAAGCAGATGATTCAGACGTTCGGTATTCGTCTTACCTGAACACCACAGCTCAATAGAACGGGCCATACTTTTAGTATCAAGCGGCATGAGAAAACGGTAGATCGTGACATTATCGACTTTTTCCAGTGTTTTCTCGTACTTGCGGCAATAACCACATTCCGGTTCGGTAAAGACCGCGATTTTCCGGGAACCGTCACCCCGAACCTCTTTCACGGCGTCAGCAAGGCGTAAGGCTTGCCAGTTGAAATACGGTATGTCGATTAATGAATTATCCGATCCAAAAGTGTATCCATGCACCCCGATAAAAACAGCCAGGCCCAGCAGAGTTTTTCTCACCAAGATTTCACCCGAAAACATGACAAATATATTGCATCGCAAGATGTTTAACAGCAATACGTTGAGTATAGTGCAATATAATCTATCCCTTACTTAATCAATTTCCGATGGGCACAAGGAGTGGCAATGGCAAAACAAGATGAGCTGACCCCAATCGAGACACCGGAAGGTCTCCAGAAACCGGGGCGAATCCAGAAAGCGCCAGAGAATTTTCTGACACCGACTGAAGTCGAACAGGTAACCAAAGGTCGCCGCGACTTTCTGCGCGGCTCATTCATGGCGGCGGTTGCTGCCGCCGTGACCGGTCGTACGGCCTTTGCCCACGACGGCTCCGGATTGGTCGACGCCAAATCAGGCGACCCCTATATTCTACAACCGCAAACCTGGGCAACCACGCTCGGTAAGGGCGTTGCCACCGCCCCATACGGCCTGCCCTCCAAATTTGAATCCGAAGTCATCCGCCGCCCAAGCCCCGGTTTGACGCAAACAACACAGTCCAGCGTGTCGTTCTCGCCACTGCAGAGCATGTTCGGCATCATCACCGCCTCCGGTCTGCACTTCGAGCGCCACCATCAGGGCTGGTACGATATTGATCCGTCCATGCACCGTCTGATGGTGAACGGTTCGAGCCCCGAATTCGTGAAGAAACCCAAGGTTTACACGATGGACGACATCATGCGAATGCCGTTCGTATCGCGTATCCACTTCATCGAGTGTGGCGCCAATACGGGTATGGAATGGGGCAATGTGGCCGTACCAACCGTGCAATATACCCACGGCATGCTGTCCTGTAGCGAATTCACCGGTGTGCCGCTCCGTCTGCTGCTGGAAGATTGCGGCGCCGACATGACCAAGAAATTTGTTCTGGCCGAAGGTGCTGATGGCTCAGCCATGACCCGTACCATTCCGATGGAAATGGTTCTGAATGACGAAGTCATCGTTGCCTATGGCATGAACGGTGAAATGCTGCGTCCGGAAAACGGTTATCCGCTGCGTCTGGTGGTGCCGGGTGTTCAGGGTGTTTCGTGGGTCAAATGGCTGCGTCGTATCGAAGTCGGCGACCAGCCGTATGCCACCAAGGACGAAGCCGTCCACTACATTGATTTGCTGCCGGATGGCCAGCATCGCCAGTACACCTCGATTCAAGAGTGTAAGTCTGTCATCTGTACCCCGTCGGGTGGTCAGAAGATGCTGGAAAAAGGTTACTACACCATTTCCGGTCTGGCCTGGTCCGGACGCGGCAAGATCAAACAGGTGGATGTCTCCACGGATGGCGGCATCAACTGGAAGCGCGCCAAACTGGAAACCCCCATTCAGTCGAAAGCACTGACCCGCTTCAGCCTGCCCTGGAACTGGGATGGCAAAACCGCCATTCTGCAGTCGCGTGCCGTGGATGACACCGGCTACGTTCAGCCATCCTATGGTCAGTTACGTGCCGTGCGCGGCACCCGTTCGATCTATCACAACAATGCCATCCAGTCCTGGGGTGTCGCTGAAAACGGAGATGTGAGCAATGTTCAAGTTCTCTAATGCCATGAAGCCCGCATTCGCGCTGGCCTTGGTGCCACTGTTGTTCGCCGCTCAGGCAACTGCCGCTGACAACTATGCCGGTGTAGGCCGTGCGGCAACGCCGGCCGAAGTCAAAGCGTGGGATATTGACGTGCGTCCTGATTTCAAAGGTCTGCCCAAAGGATCGGGTAGCGTCGAACAGGGTCAGGTGATCTGGGAAAACAAATGTGCCAGCTGTCACGGCACTTTTGGTGAAAACAACACCGTCTTTACCCCATTGGTTGGCGGCACTACCAAAGACGACGTCAAAACCGGTAATGTGGCTAATCTGAAGCGCAACGACTATCCGGGTCGTACCACCATCATGAAGGTCTCGTCGCTGTCGACCTTGTGGGATTACATCCACCGCGCAATGCCATGGAATGCCCCCAAGACACTGAGCGACGACGAAGTCTATGCCGTCCTGGCCTATCTGCTGAATCTGGCCGAAGTGGTGCCTGATGACTTCACCCTCAGCGACAGCAACATCAAGGATGTGCAGAAGCTGATGCCTAACCGTAATGGCATGGTGCGCAAGCACGCCATGTGGCCGGGTAAATCGGGCCTGGTGACCGCAACACCGCCGGACACCAAGAACACCGCTTGTATGACCAACTGTAAGCCGGCCGCCAAGGTCAGCTCAACACTGCCGGATTACGCCCAGACCTCGCACGGGGAACTGGCGCCGCAGTTCCGTCCGTTCGGCCAGACCCGCGGCCAGGGCTCGGCCAGTGGTGCTGCCGCCAAACCGGCGCATAATCCGGACTACGCACTTGCTGAAAAGTCAGGCTGTCTGGCCTGCCACGGCATCAACCAGAAAATTGTCGGCCCCGGCTTCAATGAGGTCGCTGACAAGTATAAGGGCCAGGATGCCACCAGCAAGCTCGTGACCAAGGTCAAGAATGGGGGTGCGGGTGTATGGGGTTCCATGCCGATGCCGCCGCAGACTGATCTGAAAGATTCGGACGCACAGACACTGGTCAAGTGGATCCTGTCCGGTGCGCCGACGCAGTAACCTTTTTATCCGCAGTAACCCATAGGAGATTGGAATGAACACCAACACTACACGTTTCGACCGCCGTCAGATTCTCAAAGCTGCCGGCGGCCTGGGCATCATGGCCTTTGGTGCCGCGATGTCGCCGATGGCTTTTGCTGCCTGGAACAAGGCCGCCTTTGAAGCCAAGACCCTGAGCGACACCTACAGCGCTCTGGGTGCCGGTTCGCCGAGCAACAGTGGCGACGTCCAGATCGTTGCTTCGGATATCGCTGAAAACGGCGCCGTCGTGCCGATCCAGGCTGTCAGCAAGCTGGCCAACACCGAACAGATCTCGATTCTGGTTGAAAAGAACCCGAGCGCACTGGTTGCCCTGTTCAACCTGACACCGGACACACTGCCGGAAGTCACCACCCGTATCAAGATGGGTCAAACCTCGAACGTGACCGTTCTGGTCAAGGCTGGCGGCAAGTACTACACCGCTACCAAGGAAATCAAGGTCACGCTGGGCGGCTGCGGCGGTTAATCCCCTGCTCTGACACCATCAATTAAAGATAACTGGAGATAGACATGGCAAATCCGATGAAAATCCGCGCTGCAAACAAAGACGGCGTGACTGAAATCAAGATCCTCATGAACCACGAAATGGAAACCGGTCAGCGCAAGGATTCGTCCGGTGCAGTGATTCCGGCTTGGTTCATCAATGAAGTCAAGGTTGAACTGGCTGGCAAGAATGTCATGACCGCTGAATGGGGTCCGTCGGTTTCGAAGAACCCGTACGTGGCATTCAAGGTCAAGGGTGGCAAGGCCGGCGACAAGGTTGTTTGCACCTGGACCGATAACAAGGGCGACAAGCGTACGGACGAAGCAACCGTTTCGTAATCGACCATCGACCCTGAATACCCAGATCACAAAAAACAGAGAGGGGAGACACCCATGCGTGCTCAACATATGAAGGCCACGCTGCTTGCAGCAGCGGCCGTCTTTGCTGTCGGAGCTCAGGCTCAGGACAACACCACCGCCGGCATTGAGGCGTATCGCGAAGCCCTACAGGATGGCAACCCAGCCGACCTGTATGTGGATTCGGGCGCTGAAATCTGGAAGAAGAAGGCAGGCCCGAAGGATGCCTCTCTGGAAAAATGTGATCTGGGTCTCGGCCCGGGCAAGGTGAAAGGCGCCTATGCCCAGCTGCCGCGCTATTTTAAAGACACCAATAAAGTTCAGGATCTCGAGTCGCGTCTGCTGACCTGTATGGAAAAACTGCAGGGCGTGGATACCTCCGAGATTGTCAAAGCCTCCTTCACCTCCCCGAAGAAAGCTGATCTCGTGGCACTGTCGGCATACGTCTCTTCAGAATCCAAAGGCATGAAGGTCAAGGTCTCACTGGCCCATCCGAAAGAAAAACAGATGTATGACCTGGGTCGCCGTTTGTTCTATTTCGAATCCGGCCCTTACGATTTTGCCTGCGCCACCTGTCACGGACAGGACGGCAAGCGCATCCGCCTGCAGGATCTGCCCTACATCCCAAGCGCCGAAGGTGCTGCCAAGGGTTGGACAACCTGGCCGGCTTACCGCGTCAGCTCTGGTCAGATGTGGAGCATGCAGTGGCGTATTAATGACTGTTTCCGTCAACAACGTTTCCCCGAACCGATCTACGCATCGGATGTGACGATTGCCATTTCCTCGTTTATGGCTGGCAACTCGAATGGTGCGGTCATGCAGACCCCCGGAATCAAGCGCTAAGGAGACCGTGATGATGACGATGAATAAGAAAACCGTGGTCGCATTCTCTCTGCTGACGGCCATTTCTGCGAGTTCGGCATTCGCTGCACCGCCCGCCATGCCCAAAGACGGCTCGTGGGGCCAGGGTGCCAGTGACGCCAGTTTTGACGCCATGATGCAAAGTGGCTTTCAAGATAAAGGTATTGCAAAACTGGATCGCCTGAATCAGGACGCCACACAGAAGCTGTGCTCCAACCCGTTTACAGCCTATAGCGAAAAGAATGCTGCCCTGCGTGAAAAACTGCAGGCAGAAAACCAGGCCTCCATCAAATATCCGGCAGACGGCAAAATGATGGGCGACTGGAAGAACGGCGAAAAGATTGCCCAAAGCGGCCGCGGCCTGACCTGGACAGACAAGGCCGACACGGTCAATGGCGGCAACTGCTACAACTGCCATCAGATTACCAAGGAAGAGCTCTCCTACGGCACCATCGGTCCGAGCCTGTATAACTACGGCAAACTCCGCGGCAACTCGGAAGACGTTGTCAAATACACCTGGGGCAAGATCTACAACGCCAAGGCAACCAACCTTTGTTCGCTGATGCCGCGTGCCGGCGCCAAGGGTGTTTTGTCTGAAGCCCAGATCCGCGACCTGGTAGCACTGCTGCTGGATCCGGAATCGCCCGTCAACAAGTAATTTAACAACCCGTTCAAAAAATCGCCGGAGATTACCGAAGATGGATCGTCGTTCTTTTCTGCAGCTGCTGGCCGCAGCCGCTGCTTCGGGCATGGCCCTTCCCACCCGTGATGCACAGGCTGAAACTGCCGCTGCCAGCTACTATGAAGCTCCGGCATTCGGCAACGTTTCGTTCCTGCACATTACGGACTGCCATGCCCAGCTGAACCCGATCTATTTCCGTGAACCCAATGTCAATCTGGGCATTGGCAGCATGCGGGGCCAGGTCCCGCATCTGGTCGGTGATTACTTCCTGAATCACTTCAACTTCAAGGCCAACACCCTCGACGCCCACGCGTTCACCTATCTGGATTTCGAGAAGCTGGCCCGTATTTACGGCAAGGTGGGTGGTTTCGCCCACCTGTCGACCTTGGTCAAAAAAGTTCGAGCCAACCGACCGGGTGCCCTGCTCCTCGATGGGGGCGATACCTGGCAGGGTTCCGGCACGGCCCTCTGGACCGATGCCCAGGACATGGTGGATGCCGCCAAGCTGCTCGGCGTCGACATCATGACGCTGCACTGGGAATGTACCTACGGCGCAGATCGCGTTTTGGAAATTTCCAACAAGGATTTCGTGGGCCATATCGATATCGTGGCCCAGAACATCAAGACGGCCGACTTCGGCGATCAGGTGTTCAAACCTTACGCCATACGTGAAGTCAACGGCACCAAAGTGGCCGTTATCGGCCAGGCATTCCCCTACACGCCGATTGCCAACCCGCGTTATTTTGTCCCTGACTGGACCTTCGGTATCCAGGAAGAAAACATGCAGGCCATGGTTGACGAAGCCCGTGGCAAGGGCGCCAAGGTGGTTGTGGTCATTTCCCACAACGGTATGGATGTTGATCTCAAAATGGCCTCCCGCGTGCGTGGTATCGACGCCATTTTCGGCGGCCATACCCACGATGGTGTGCCGAAGCCGACCCTGGTCCAGAACCCGGGTGGCAAGACCTTGGTCATGAACGCCGGCTCCAACGGCAAGTATCTGGGTGTGCTGGATCTGGATGTGCGCGATGGCCGCATTGCCGATTACCGCTACCGCCTGATGCCAGTCTTCTCGAACCTGCTGCCGGCCGATCCGGCTATGGATCAGATGATCAAGAAGATTCGTGCTCCGTACATCGAAAAACTCGACGAAAAGCTGGCCGTTTCCGAAGGCTTACTCTACCGCCGTGGCAACTTCAACGGTAGCTTTGACCAGCTCATTCTGAACGCCCTGATGCAGGAAAAGAATGCCGAGATGGCCTTCTCGCCGGGATTCCGCTGGGGCACGACCGTGCTGCCGGGCGAATCCATTACGATGGAGCATGTTCTGGACCAGACCGCAATTACCTACCCCTACGTCACCGTCTCCAACCTGACCGGTGCGCAGATCAAGGAAATCATGGAAGACGTCTGCGACAATCTGTTCAACCCGGACCCCTACTATCAGCAGGGTGGAGACATGGTTCGCGTCGGCGGCATGCAGTACACTTGTGATCCATCGGCCAAGGCTGGTCAGCGCATCACGAACATGCGCCTGAATGGCAAACTGATCGACGCCAGCAAGAAGTACAAGGTTGCCGGTTGGGCACCCGTTGCAGAAGAGTCTCGCGGCATGGCCGGTGAGCCCATCTGGGACGTGGTGGCCAAAAACCTGCGCAGCAAGAAAAACATCAAGCCGGTCCAGATTAATCAGCCGACACTGAAGAACGTGTCTGGCAACCCTGGCATCGAGGCATATAACAAGTTCTGATCCTCAAGGAGTCACCCATGCATACCACCCTGTCCCGCTTCAAAACTCTGGTAATCGGTCTGGCGCTCGCGGCGAGCACGACATTGGCCATAGCGGCGGACAAGGTGGTCTATCACGTGGATGACACGACCGCCCAGGCAACCCGAACCCTGCGCAGCCTGCGCAACCACCTGGATGTCGCGCCCAAGACGAAAATCACGGTCGTTGCTCTGGGTGATGGGGTGGAATTCCTCATTGAGGGGGCACGTGACGACAAGAACAATCTGGAGTACGCTTCGCTGGTCTCTGATCTGAAAACCCGTGGCGTCGACTTCGAGGTCTGCGAGCTGACGATCGAGAAGAAAAACATCGATAAATCCAAGTTCGTTCTTGAAGCTACGTTCACAAAATCAGGCGTGGTTCGCATTACCGAACTTCAGAACCAGAAGCGTTTCGCCTACATCAAACCATGAATTTTGAAGCATTGATAACCCAGTTCGGAGAAGAGTATCTACTCCTGCTGGGTGGCCTAGTTATTGGCATCATTTTTGGCCTTGCAGCACAGCAATCGCGTTTTTGCCTGCGGGCAGCCACCATGGAGGTCGCCCATGGTCAACCGGGTAATCGGCTGGCCATCTGGCTGGTCACCTTCTCCATTGCCCTGATCGCTACCCAGCTGCTGATCATTGGCGGCTATTTCGACACCAACGGCTTGCGGCAGTTCAGTAACCGTGGTTCCCTGTCGGGTGCCATCATCGGCGGGCTGCTCTTCGGCATCGGCATGGCACTCAGCCGCGCCTGTTCCGGCCGTATGCTGATTCTGACCGGCGGCGGCAACCTGCGTGCCCTACTGACGGGCCTGGTCTTTGCCGTTGCAGCCCAGGCATCCCTCGAAGGGATTCTTGCACCGTTGCGCACCGAAATCGGGAGCTGGTGGACTATCGACGGCCCTTCCCGCAACCTGATCGGTGTTACCGGTATTGGCAACTGGGGCGCCTTAGTATTCAGTATTGCTTGGCTGGTTTTGGGTGTCTACATGGTGCGTAAACACGCCGTCAGCGCCTACACGGTGATCATGGGCACCGTGGTCGGCATCATGATCGCCGCAGCCTGGTGGTTTAACTTCGGTGTTGCCTCGAGCTCCTTTGAAGTCATTCCGGTACATTCGCTCAGCTTCGCGTCACCGACCTCCGACACGCTGATGTATTTTCTTTCGCCGCCCGGTGGCGCCCTCAGTTTTGACCTGGGTCTGATCCCGGGTGTTCTTCTGGGTGCCATGGTAGGTTCGGTTTTTGGCCGCACCTTCAAGCTGGAAGGCTTCCATGATCCGCGCACCATGATCCGCTACATGATCGGTGGTTGCTTCATGGGCTTCGGTGCCATTCTGGCTGGTGGCTGCGCCATCGGGGCCGGCGTTTCAGGCGCCTCGGTTTTTGCGATTACCGCCTGGCTGACACTCTGGTCGATCTGGCTGGGTGCTGTCATCACCGATATTGTTGTGGATCGCTGGTTATTCAAGAAGCAACCCACCTAAAGGAAGCCACCATGGACAAGTCGTCTTCGCTGACACGTCGCACCTTCATTCTGGGGATGCTGAC
>JACCDN010977469.1_pt1 | contig 10726 bp, 8 predicted proteins | sample 7441691 | NCBI WGS metagenome assembly JACCDN01 (sample SAMN15323439, study PRJNA562643) | freshwater metagenome | isolation source: river surface water | place: USA:Blue River Watershed | collected 2017-08-16
CCATGGCCGAAGCCGCCACCAAGATCGTTGCTGCGGTCAAGTAAGGAGCATTGAATGTCTATTCTGATTAACAAAGACACCAAAGTCATCACCCAGGGTATCACCGGCAAGACCGGTCAGTTCCACACCGAAAAGTGTATCGAATACGCAAACGGTAAGAATTGCTTCGTTGCTGGCGTAAACCCGAAGAAAGCCGGCGAGAAGATCCTCGATGTGCCGATCTATGGCACTGTGAAGGAAGCCGCTGCTGATACCGGCGCGACCGTTTCGGTGATCTACGTGCCGCCCCCCGGTGCTGCCGATGCAATCTGGGAAGCCGTTGAAGCCGACCTGGATCTGGCCATCTGTATTACGGAAGGTATCCCCGTCCGTGACATGCTGATCCTGCGCAACAAGATGAAGGAAAAAGAAGCCAAGGGCGGTAAGAAGACGCTGCTCCTAGGCCCGAACTGCCCGGGTTTGATCACCCCGGACGAAATCAAGATCGGCATCATGCCGGGTCATATCCACAAAAAGGGTCGTATCGGCGTCGTGTCCCGCTCGGGCACACTGACGTACGAAGCCGTCGGTCAGCTGACCGAGCTGGGTCTGGGCCAGTCGACCGCCGTCGGTATTGGTGGTGACCCCATCAATGGCCTGAAGCACATCGACATCATGAAGATGTTCAACGACGATCCAGATACCGACGCCGTCATCATGATTGGTGAAATCGGTGGTCCGGACGAAGCCGAAGCCGCTCGTTGGTGCAAGGACAACATGAAGAAGCCGGTGGTTGGCTTCATCGCGGGTGTCACTGCCCCTCCGGGCAAGCGTATGGGTCACGCCGGCGCCCTGATTTCGGGTGGTGCCGATACCGCCGATGCCAAGCTCGCCGTTATGGAAGAGTGTGGCTTCACGGTAACGCGTAACCCGTCTGAAATGGCCAAGCTGCTCAAGGGTCTGCTGTAATCGTTTGTTGATTCAGCATCCAGAAGAAACCCGGCTTCGGCCGGGTTTTTTTACACCTGCGATTTGAGAGGATCACCTAGTGAGACTCTCGAGGCGCAAAATTTCACTTCGCAGTATTTTTGAGCATTGTTTAATGGTGCCGTTATTGGTACCATTCGCGGAGTGGGTGATGAGCAGCTTGGAAAAGATAATCCAAAAAATGTTGCAGCAACCTTCTGGGGTTCGTTTCGATGAATTAAAGAAAGTATGTGAGCATTATTTTGGAGAGGCTAGGCAAAGCGGGTCAAGCCACGCGGTATTCAAAATGCCGTGGTCGGGTGATCCGCGTGTGAATATTCAAAGTGATAAGGGTAAGGCAAAGATCTATCAGGTGCGACAAGTATTGGCGGCGATAGAAAAGCTGAAAGGGCAGAATCATGAACGTTGAACACTATACCTATCGAGTGACCTGGTCCGCAGAAGACGGAGAGCACGTGGGGCTGTGTGCAGAGCTACCTTCATTGTCGTGGTTGGCGCAAACCCCTGAGGAAGCCCTAGCAGGAATTCGTGCCTTGGTCGTATCGGTCGTCAAAGACATGACCAAGAACGGGGAAGAGATCCCGGAGCCGTTGGCAGACCGCAGCTATAGCGGAGAATTTCGAGTGCGTATCCCGCCTGAGTTGCATCGCAAGCTGGCTATGGATGCACAAGAGCAGCAGGTGAGTTTGAATCGTCTGGTCAGTGCTAAGCTCGCTGCTTAATAAAAAGGTTTTCTATGCTCGACGACATCAAAAAGACCCTGTGGGCCGCGGCCGACAAACTCCGCGCCAATATGGACGCCGCCGAATACAAGCACTTGGTACTCGGCCTCATCTTCCTCAAATACATCTCGGACACCTTTGCCGCCCGTCGTGCCGAATTAGCCCAACGTCTGGCTGACCCCAAAGACGAGTACTTCCTTGAGGGGGCCGACGCCAAGGAAATCGCCGCCGAACTTGAAGAGCGCGACTATTACCGCGAAGCTAACGTCTTCTGGGTACCCGAAGCAGCACGTTGGGAGGCGCTACGCGCTGCCGCCAAACAACCCGATATTGGCAAACGCATCGACGATGCGCTCACCGCCATTGAAGTCGAGAACCCCAAACTCAAAGGCATCCTCGACAAGCGCTACGGCCGTGCCCAGCTGCCCGATGGCAAACTGGGTGAACTGGTCGACATGATCTCCACCATTGGCTTTGGCGAAGATGCGAGCCAAGCTCGCGATGTCCTCGGCCAGGTCTATGAATACTTCCTCGGCCAGTTCGCCAGCGCCGAAGGTAAAAAGGGTGGACAGTTTTATACCCCAGCCTCCATCGTCAAAACCCTCGTCGCCGTTCTCGCCCCGCACCATGGCAAAGTCTACGACCCCTGCTGTGGCTCCGGCGGCATGTTCGTGCAATCAGAAAAGTTCATCGAAGCGCACGGTGGCAAACTGGGCGATGTCTCCATCTATGGGCAAGAATCCAACCCCACCACCTGGCGCCTGGCCGCCATGAATCTCGCCATTCGCGGCATCGACTTCAACCTCGGCCGCGAACCGGGCGATACCTTCACCCGAGATCAGCACCCCGACCTACGCGCTGACTTTATCCTCGCCAACCCACCCTTCAACATCAGCGATTGGTGGCATGGCAGTCTTGATGGCGACCCACGCTGGCGCATTGGCAACTACAGTGGCACACCGCCCCAGGGTAACGCCAACTACGCTTGGTTGTTACACATGCTCTACCACCTCAAGCCCACAGGGCGCGCCGGTATCGTGCTCGCCAATGGCTCCATGAGCTCCAGCCAAAACTCTGAGGGCGACATCCGCAAAGCCATGGTCGAGGCCGACGTGGTGGAAGTCATGGTCGCCTTGCCCGGCCAACTCTTCTTCAACACCCAAATCCCCGCTTGCCTCTGGTTCCTCACCAAAGAGAAAACCCAACGCAAGGGCGAAGTGCTCTTTATTGACGCCCGCAAACTCGGCAGCATGATCAGCCGCGTACAGGCGGAACTCACCGACGACATTATCGAACGCATCGGCAACACCGTTGCCGCCTGGCGTGGTGATAAAGGTGCTGGCACCTACGAAGATATCCCCGGCTATTGCCGTAGTGTCAAACTTGATGAGATTGCCCAACACGGCCACGTGCTCACCCCAGGTCGTTACGTGGGCGCCGAAGAAGTCGAAGACGACGACGAAGCCTTCGCCGAGAAGATGCAGAAGCTGACTGAGAAGCTTGGCGAACAAATGGCCAAGGGTGCAGAACTCGACCAGCTAATCCTCCAGAAGCTGAAGGGGTTGGGGTATGAGTTCTGAGTGGCATCGTCTTGGAGACAATTGCTCAAAAATCGGGAGTGGAGCTACACCAAAAGGTGGCAAGGATGCTTACCTAGATTCAGGCCCCTTCACGCTTATTCGAAGCCAAAACGTCTACAACGATGGGTTCAAACCAGCGGGATTGGCGTTCATTAATGCTGATCAAGCCAAGAAGCTGGACGGTGTCTCCGTTGAGGCAGGCGATGTGCTTCTAAACATTACTGGTGATTCGGTTGCTCGTGTCTGTCTGGCTCCGTTGCAGCATCTTCCCGCTCGGGTTAATCAGCACGTTGCAATTATTCGACCAAATCCGACAGTTCTTGATAGCCGTTTCCTTAGATACTTTTTGGCGTCACCATACCAGCAGGATTTGATGCTTGGCCTGGCTGCAGCCGGAGCAACCCGAAATGCTTTGACCAAGGGAATGATTGAGGATTTCAAGGTCCCGTGTCCTCCATTAGAGGATCAAATTGCGGCGGCCGATGTATTAACCTCTCTCGACGACCGCATCACGCTCCTGCGCGAAACCAACGCCACGCTCGAAGCCATCGCCCAAGCATTGTTCAAATCATGGTTTGTCGATTTCGACCCTGTTCGCGCCAAGATGGAAGGCCGCGCACCCGAAGGTATGGATGAAGCCACCGCCGCGCTGTTTCCGGATTCGTTTGAAGAATCGGAGTTGGGGTTGGTGCCGAAGGGGTGGCGGGTTGGGACGCTTGGGGATGTATTAAAGATCTCGTACGGCAAAAATCTTCCAACGAATAAGCTGCTGCCAGATGGCTATCCTGTTTACGGCGGCAACGGTCAAATTGGTTTATTTGATAGGTACATTTATGAAACACGACAAGTATTGGTAGCCTGTCGAGGTGCCGCATCCGGAAAAGTAAACCAATCAGCTCCTAAGTCATTTGTAACCAACAACTCACTTGTTCTTGAAAGTGATCATACGACTGAGCTTCCCTTTGGCTACCTTAAGGCCTATATGCTTAACTCTGACCTGTCACCTTTTGTGACAGGGTCCGCTCAGCCTCAAGTAACCATTGATAATCTTAAAGTTTTCAGGCTGATCGTACCGAGCGCTGAGTTGCTAAAATCTTTCGAGTCAACATCGTCAATGCTTGAAGACAAAATTGCGACAAATTTTGATCAGATCCAAACACTGTCTAGTCTTCGCGACACCTTGCTGCCTCGCCTGATTTCCGGTCAGTTGCGTTTGTCTGGGGCCTGAGGGACTAAGCCGCAACTGGCTCCCGCTGCGGCACTTCCCGCATGATCTGAGCACCTACTTCAGCTTCGGCCAGCTTCAGGTCAAATGCCGTTTGTAGATTGAGCCAGAACTGTGGGGTAGTCCCGAAGTAGCGGGCCAGGCGCATGGCGGTATCGGTTGAAACAGCGCGCTTCTCACGAACAATATCGTTAATACGCGGCGCGGGTACATGAAGCTCTAGCGACAGGGCATTGGCCGACATTTCCAGCGGCTCGAGAAACTCTTCCCGCAAAATCTCGCCCGGGTGGATTGGGCGCATCCCGTTTTTGATCATCGTCCTCTCCTTAATGGTAATCAACAATCTCTACGTCACTGGGCCCACTGGGGCACCAGAAGAAACAAATTCGCCACTGGGCATTGATCCGAATACTGTGCTGTCCGGCACGGTTTCCAGATAAAGCCTCTAGGCGGTTACCCGGTGGTGCGCGCAAGTCGAACAGTTCTTGTGCAGCATCCAGCATCTGTAATTTTCTCTGTGCTACGGATTCGATGTTGCGAAACCGTTTCGGTTGCCCGCCTTGGTATAGCAACTCGGTATCCGAACACCGAAAAGATTGAATGGCCATACACGTAGTATATAACGCGGCACGTTAAAGTCAAGGGTGCTTATCTGTAGCCATTTTGGCTTCAAATGTAGCCAAATCTGCTACGGATAAGTTACGCGTGATTTAATGACGACATGACCGAAGATCAACTCGAACAAGAAGCGCTAGGCTGGCTGGCCGAAGTGGGGTACACGCATGCGTACGGCCCGGACATTGCCCCGGATGGGGCTGCGCCGGAACGGGCGGATTACCGCCAAGTGGTGCTGGTTGATCGGTTGCGCAATGCGATTGCGCGGTTAAACCCAGAGATTCCCAATGTGGCGCGGGATGATGCGCTGAAGCAGGTGCTGGATTTAGGAGTGCCATCTCAATTGGCGGCGAACCAGCATTTTCATAAGCTTTTGGTGAATGGCGTGCCAGTGCTGTACCAGAAGGCAGGTGAGACGGTTGGTGATTTAGTCCGCTTGGTAGATTTTGGCCAAGTGGCTGCCAATGAGTGGCTGGCGATAAACCAGTATTCGCTTAAAGGACCGCACCATACGCGCCGCCCGGACATTATTCTGTTTGTGAATGGCTTGCCGCTGGTGCTGCTGGAGTTAAAGAACCCGGCCGATGAAACGGCGGATATCTGGAAGGCCTTTGACCAGATTCAGACGTATAAAGAGCAGATACCGGATGTGTTTGAGTACAACGAGCTATTGGTGATCTCCGATGGCTCGGATGCCCGGTTTGGCTCGTTGTCTGCGAATGCCGAGCGCTTTATGCAATGGCGCACGATTGATGGCGTGAACCTCGACCCGCTGGGTGAGTTCAACGAACTGGAAACCCTGGTTCGTGGTTTGTTGGCGCCATCGATTCTGTTGGATTACATCCGTTTCTTTGTGCTGTTTGAAGATGACGGCACGCTGGTAAAGAAGATTGCGGGTTACCACCAGTTCCATGCGGTGCGGTCGGCGATTCAACAAGTGATTGAAGCCTCACGCCCTGGCGGAAGCCAAAAGGGCGGGGTGGTCTGGCATACCCAGGGTAGCGGTAAGAGCATCACCATGACGTGCTTTGCGGCGCGGGTGATGCAGGAACCCGCCATGGAAAACCCGACCATTGTGGTGATTACTGACCGCAATGATTTAGATGGGCAGTTGTTTGGGGTGTTCTCATTGGCGCAGGATCTGTTGCGGGAACAACCGGTACAAGCCAAGACACGTCAGGCGCTACGCGAGTTGCTGGCTAATCGCCCATCGGGCGGCATTGTCTTTGCGACGATTCAAAAGTTCATGCCAGGTGAGGATGAAGACACCTTTCCGGTGTTGTCGGATCGACACAATATTGTGGTGATTGCCGATGAGGCACACCGTACCCAGTATGGCTTTGAGGCGAAGCTGAAGCCTGTAAAGGCGACAAAGTTTTCAACAGGTGCGGCGGCAAATGATGCCACGGCGTTGTTAGCGGCAGATAGTGCGGCAGACCAAGCCTTTGCCTACCAGGTAGGTTATGCGCAGCACTTGCGCGATGCATTGCCGAACGCCACCTTTGTGGCGTTTACCGGCACGCCGGTATCGAGCGAAGATCGGGATACGCGAGCAGTCTTTGGTGACTACATCCACGTGTACGACATGCAGCAGGCCAAGGAAGACGGCGCAACGGTGGCCATTTATTTTGAGTCGCGTTTGGCAAAACTCGGGCTGAACGAATCCGAGCTGGATCAACTGGATGAGGATGTCGATGAGCTGGCTGAAGACGAAGAAGAGGGCAACCAGGCCAAACTCAAATCCAAGTGGGCTGCCCTGGAGAAGATTGTTGGCGCTGAGCCGCGTATTGCTCGCGTAGCGGCTGACTTGGTGACGCATTTTGAAGAGCGGCAAAAGGCCCAAAACGGCAAAGCCATGATCGTGGCAATGAGCCGGGAGATTTGCGTTCACCTCTATAACGAGATCGTGAAGCTGCGCCCGGAATGGCATGACCCTGACCCGAAGAAGGGTGTGATCAAAATCATCATGACGGGGTCGGCCAGCGATAAGGCCCTGCTGCGTCCACATATCTACAGCGGCCAGGTGAAGAAGGAATTAGAGAAGCGCTTCAAGAACCCTGTCGATCCGCTCAAGTTAGTCATCGTGCGGGATATGTGGCTCACTGGCTTTGATGCGCCGTGCGTGCATACCTTGTATGTGGATAAGCCCATGAAGGGCCATAACCTGATGCAGGCCATTGCCCGGGTGAACCGCGTGTTTAAGGACAAGCAAGGTGGCCTGGTGGTGGATTACATCGGGATCGCCAACGAACTGAAGAGCGCCTTGAAGGAATACACCGCCAGCAAGGGCCGTGGCCGCCCGACGGTGGATGCGGCTGAAGCCTATGCGGTATTGGCCGAGAAGCTCGATATCTTGCGCGGCATGTTGCATGGCTACGATTACGGCGATTTTCTGACGTCGGGCCATAAGCGCCTTGCTGGTGCGGCCAACTTTGTGCTGGGGCAGAAAGACGGCAAGAAACGTTTTGCGGATACGGCGCTGGCGATGAGCAAGGCCTTTAGCTTGTGCTGCACGCTGGATGAAGCCAAGGCAGTTCGGGAAGAAGTGGCCTTCCTGCAAGCGGTGAAGGTGATTCTGACCAAGCGGGATATCAGCCAGAAGAAGCGCACGGACGAAGAGCGCGATCTGGCGATTCGCCAAATCATTAATTCTGCTGTGGTGTCTGATGAGGTGGTGGATGTCTTTGATGCCGTTGGCTTGGATAAGCCGAACATTGGCATCTTGGATGATGCATTCCTGGCCGAAGTGCGGAACCTGCCAGAACGTAATCTGGCGGTTGAATTGCTAGAGCGCTTGCTGGAAGGCGAGATTAAATCGAAGTTCTCCAGCAACATTGTTCAGCAGAAGAAATTTTCTGAGTTGTTGGCCAATGTGGTGAAGCGCTATCAGAACCGCGCCATTGAAACGGCGCAGGTGATTGAAGAACTGATCGAGATGGCCAGGAAGTTCCGGGCAGCGGCTAACCGTGGCGATTCGCTTGGGCTGAATGACGACGAAGTGCGTTTCTACGATGCGCTGGCCGATAACGAATCCGCAGTGCGTGAACTCAGCGATGAAACATTGAAGAAGATTGCTCATGAACTGGCCGAGAAACTGCGGAATAACCTGACGGTGGATTGGTCAGTGCGTGAGAGCGTGCGGGCTAAGCTGCGGCTGATGGTTCGCCGGATTCTGCGTAAGTACAAATACCCACCAGACCAGCAGGATGCTGCGGTGGAACTGGTGCTGCAACAGGCTGATGCCTTGGGCGAGGTTTGGTCTGAAGCTTTATAAGTTAAACGCTGCCATATAGCGGTAAAGCGTTGAGCGATGCACGCCGAGCCGACGGGCAGCCGTAGAAACCTTGTAGTGCGATTGCTCCAGTGCTTGCTTGATGCGTTCAGGTGAAAGCTCGCTGTCTTCGGGCATCGGCATCGTAACCCCGGCATTCGCAGTGACTGCTGCTACGGGCACGTTGGTTACCCTATATTCAGCCGGTAGATTATCGAGTCCGATGTTCTGACCAGGCTCGGCCAGCGCTACAAGGGTTTTGACGAGGTGGGCGAGTTGGCGGAAGTTGCCCGGCCAGTCGTAGTGACTGAGTGCCTGCTTGGCATCGTCAGCAAGGGTGAGGCTACGTCGCGTGGCACCGGCTTCCTGCCAGAGCGCATCAATAAAGGCGGTTTTGTCGGTGCGATGGCGTAGCGGGGCGAGATCAATCTGATGGAAATGCAGCCGGTAGTAGAGGTCGGCACGGAAGGTACCGGCGCTGACCATGGCGGCAAGATCTCTGTGGGTTGCCGAAAGCACCACAAAGTTAACGGGCCGTGATTTGCCGCCCCCCAGTGGTTGAACGGCCCGATCCTGCAATACGCGCAGCAGACGGGTTTGCAACAGCAGCGACATGTCGCCGATTTCATCGAGGAACAGAATGCCGCCATCGGCCTCGAAGACGCGGCCGATGGAACCGCTTTTGCGCGCACCCGTGAAAGCACCTTCCGCGTAGCCGAAAAGTTCGGATTCGATCAGGCCTTCGGGCAGTGCCGCACAATTGATGGCGACGAAGGGTTTGTCCTTGCGTTGGCATTGCTCGTGGATGAGGCGCGCCATGACTTCTTTACCGGTGCCGGTTTCGCCCTGAATGATGACGGATAGCTCGGCATCCACCGCACGTACGGCCTGGTCAAGTTGCTGGCGCGTGGTGCTGTCGAGCCAGGCAGACGACACGGAAGCCAGTGAGGTATGCGGCACGACGGCTGGTTCGGCGGTGTCGCTCGTTGAGGTGGGGCTTGGTGCTGGTTTGTCGCGCGCGATGGGTGCGGGCTTTTCAAGCACACCCCGGTACATCATGCCGCTTTGCGTGACGAGCAGGGATTCATCGGCACCCGGTTTGAGCGGCGGCGTTTTGAAGATGTTTGACCAGCGTTCGCCGATCAATGACCAGGTGGCACCCAGCCAGCGTACGGCTTCGCGATTGGCGCCGACGACAATTTCTCCATCGAGCAGGAGTACGCCTTCACGGAAGCTGCCGAGGTGATTGCTCTTCTCGTGAAAGCGTAAGCGTTGCAGCTGGCCCGGCGATTGCATGAGCCAGCGGTGTTCCACTTCACGAATGGCGCGGCTCAATGCGCCCTGCGCATAGCCACGTGGTAGTCGTGCGTCGCCGGAGATGTCGATGACACCGGCAATGCGCCCTTGATGGTCGAGGATGGGCGCGGCAGTACAACACAGTGTTGCGTGTTGGCGGTGGAAGTGTTCGCGGCCCCAGACTTCGACGAGTCCGCCTTCGGCGATGGCGGTGCCGATGGCGTTGGTACCGCGTTCGGATTCGTTCCAGATGACGCCAGACTTTAGGGCCACCTGACCCGCTTTATCGAGAAAGCTGCCGGCACCACGCGCATCGAGGATCATGCCGTTGGCGTTGGCAAGTAGCACGACCGAGTCTGTACCCTGGAACATTTCCCCGAGAAAATCGAGTTCGGGTTCGACGATGGGCAGCAGATCGCCGGAGGCTTCGCGCAGCACCTTGAGCTCGTTTTCCGAGAGTGGTTCCGCATACGGGATCTGGTCTTCAATGACACCCAGGTCGGTACAGCGATGCCATGAACGCAGAATGGTATCTGGCAGATTGTTGACGGCAGGCTGTCGCATGGGTGGCACCTTTGTGAAAAGTGTCGCATTTGTCGTTGGTCGAGCGACAGAGTGTCGCAGAATTTGCGACAAAGTGTTGCAAAGAATCTCTGCGAAAACTCAATAAATCAGTGGGTTGCGATGTTGCGCAGCAGCGAATCAAAAAAATCTGCTTGCTGGATTGGTGTGCGGGGCCATGTGCGTCGCAGCAAAGGCGATATTGAAAAAGTTCTGGCACGGCTTCTGCAATAAGTAGGGTAATCACCGGTTTTAGGTGTGAGTGCCAACATCGCCACCATTAGGAGACATCCATGAGCATTACGATCAATAACGTTACGGTCGATAACCCGTTCAAGCAGCGTTACGCCAATTACATCAATGGCCAGTGGGTTGAGCCGATCGATGGCCAATACTTTGAAAACACGACGCCGATCACCGGCAAGGTGTTGTGTGAAGTACCGCGCTCGAATGAGAAAGATATCAACCTGGCGCTGGATGCCGCACATGC
>JACCDN010318707.1_pt1 | contig 10724 bp, 8 predicted proteins | sample 7441691 | NCBI WGS metagenome assembly JACCDN01 (sample SAMN15323439, study PRJNA562643) | freshwater metagenome | isolation source: river surface water | place: USA:Blue River Watershed | collected 2017-08-16
CCCCCTTGTCCTCTCTATATATGTATGATATTCTCGAGACCAATTCATTCATTTAACTAAACAATTTGCACTATGAAGAAACTTTATCCTTTTCGAGGCTTCGGCGTTCCTACTGTATACCTCGTAATGGCAATGCTATGTTATATAGCTTTTGCTATTCTTTCTCTCTATTTGACAGCTGAAACAATTACATCAATTAGAGGTGAGTCAGTTAGTCACCCTGGTGAAAAAACCATGGGCGCAATCATCTGTATTGCTATTCTGGGTGTAATAACAATGAAATTCTTTAACGTATTTCAAGCTACTAAAGGTATCCCAAAATCCTTAAAGAAATTAGGTAGCAATCTGGAAAGTGGATTAACGCTAAATGACGTGCGCAAATCATTTAAGCTGGAAAACAACATGGAAAGTCGTGCAAGTGGAATATACTATATACCCACTAATACATTTCTTTGGCCATGGTACTGGTTATTACAAGGTGACACTGCAAGTAATTACGATGGCAAAAAAATGCGACGGACGATCCCTGTAAAGATTGATGAGTCCATGAACATTACCCTGAAAACATCAATTGTAAACGGACAAGAAATCAGTTTCTTAGGTGCCCAAGAAACTGTTCTTATCAAAGAACAAGAGGCGCCTCGCAACATGACCGGAGTGACAATTTTTTCAAAGAAAAGCTGGCTTTAATCTTATTAACGCACCTTTCATCCAACAACAGTTGGCATGAAAGGTGCTTTTTTATTCACTATGTGATTGACCAAGTAGTGAAACTCAGCAACATCACTCTAGTGGCACGTCTATGACACTTTATCGGGTTTTACTACTAGGTTGACTTTTGACCCAAATCTGCTATACTATATATGTATGAAGTTCGCGCAAGCGGACTTTTTTAGTCTCTGAGAAATTTTTTTACAAAGAGACTCACCCGGTGACATCGGCCGGATTATCAGCAATTTAATATCGTGCGAACGTTTGTACTATCAATTTAATATTGGGTTAGAGTATATAGGCGGAGCGAAATCATACATAGTGTATTTCCTATCACCTGTAAGCTGTAACCTGTCAGCTAACCATGTTAGACCTCAAAGTCCTAAAATCAGCTCTGTCACAACTCGAAGAAGAAAGAAAAATCCCCCAAGCAAAACTGCTCGACGCAATCGAACAGTCTCTCGCTGCAGCATATAAAAAAGAATACGGTAAACGCGGACAGATCGTTCGTGCGCGTTTTGACCTCGACAGCGGTGCGACTATTTTCGAACAAGTAAAAGTTGTTGTCGATGAATCTATCGTTCGTATTCCAAAACCAGATGAAACCGAAGAGGATATCGATATCGAAGATACTCGCCCTCGCTACAACGACGAACACCACATCTTGCTCGAAGACGCGCGCATCATGAAAGCGGACGCACAACTCGAAGACGAAATCGTATTTCCACTCGAAGACAAATCGGATTTCGGACGTATCGCAGCCCAGACAGCAAAACAAGTGATCATCCAGAAAATCCGCGAAGCAGAACGTGACGCTATCATCACCGAGTTTGGTGGACACGAAGGCGATATCGTTTCTGGTTTCGTACAGAAAATCGAACGTGGCAATGTGATCATCGACTTTAACCGAGCGACTGGTATCATCCCATTTGATGAACAAATCCCTGGCGAACGATACCGACGTGGCGAACGTATACGTGCGTATCTTTTTGCTGTCGAAGAAACACCACGTGGTGTCACTCTACGTCTCTCACGCACACACCCTCGATTTATCGAAGCACTCTTTGCACTCGAAGCTCCTGAGATCGCAAGTGGTGTCGTCGAGATCCGCTCTATAGCACGCGAAGCAGGTAGTCGAAGTAAAATCGCAGTTATGTCACACGACAGCAACGTCGACCCAGTCGGTAGTTGTGTCGGACAAAAAGGTATTCGTGTCACGACCGTCATGAGTGAACTCGGTGCAGAAAAAATCGATATCATCCCATGGAGTGAAGATCCTGCAACATTTGTCGGCAACGCACTCTCTCCAGCAAAAGCAATGCAAGTCGATATCAACGAAGAAGCGCACTCAGCACACGTTGAAGTTCCTGACGATCAACTCTCCCTCGCTATCGGTAAAGGTGGACAAAACGTCCGTCTCGCAGCGAAACTCACTGGATGGAAGATAGATATCAAAGGTATCGAAGGTGAAGTAGTTGCCGGCGGCGAAGATGATGAAGACACAATCATGGATGAAGAAACTCTCGTCGACGAAACAACACCAGAAGTCGCAGAAGAAACTGTAGAAGAAAATGACAACGACATCGAAGAAGACGCTATCGTCGGTGAAGAAATAGTTACCGAAGAGGCTCCTGTAGAAGCAAAGAAAGACGAGGATGATGATTACGAAGAATCAAAAGTAGAATCACGATCGTAAGAATAAAAAGTTCTGTGCTCAACAAAACAGCCGCCGCGACCAAAGTCGCGGCGGCTGTTTTCGTATATGTATTTTTCTACTTACTCATCATCGGTATCATCTGCTTCTTGCGAGAGACAATACCTGGGAGAATAGTTGTGTCGCCCGTCGCCTCAACTCCAAATGCTTCGTGCGATATGTTCTTTGCCATGTCTGTATGCGTGAGCATCGTCGCTTGCTCGTTCAATATATCGACAACAAACAACAAAACTTCATCGAGTGCTTCTGCCTGCTTGAGCATATTCATAGCCTGAATCAATCCTTCGCGTCTTTCGAGCACTGACTCGGGGTTGGTTGTTTCCACTACTGAAATACGGATTTGCTTTCCTTTGATATCAAAAACTTTTGAATCAAGTTTTGCGAGCTCGTCGTCAGAAAATTCAGAGATATCAGATTTAGCAGCAAACATCTCATTTGCATACGCCGTGATATCGACACCGAGTACACCTGCGAGTTTCTGTGCGAATGCTTTGTCTTGGGGTGTTGTTGTTGGACTTCGAAATTCGAGTGTGTCAGAAAGTATTCCCGAGAGCATGAGTCCGGCTATTTCTCGTGGAAACTCGCCTGGCTCGATATTCATGATATTGAACATAACGGTCATCGTCGACGCATACGGCTGGATGATCACTTCGAGAGGTGACGATGTTTTGAGCCCGCCAGTGAGTTTGTGGTGGTCCACGATCGAGACAATATTTGCGTCGTTGATATTTGGGAATAGCTCGTCACCGTTGTTCGTGTCGACGATACTCACATCATCTTCACTTGAAACAGAAGCGAGCACAGGCGGCAGCGTGAAACCCCATTTTTCCAAAACAAAATGAGCTTCGTTGTTCGTATTGCTCAAAATATACGGCACTGCATTTAGCTTGCGGTACTCTCGCAAAAACCAAGCCCATACTATAGTACTAGCCACTGCGTCAGTGTCCGGAGATTGATGTCCAAAAACTTTGATTTCTTTCATAGTGTTCATATACGGAATAATAAACTTTTAATACATCTATACTAGCACATGAAGAACTGGTGTCCTACTTTAGGGGTAAGAGACGCTAAAAATATTTTTTGTATGGAAGTACATATTGTATGCCATACAATTTTTTCGCAAGCACCTCTACTTTAGACTTTAAAGATGAATTTGATTTACTGCTTTTTATACAAGAAATAATTATTTCAGATAAAACTTTTAAATCTTTATTTTGCAACCCAAGCCTGCATAATTCCTGTACCCCTAGCCTGAGACCACTTCTATTTTTCGAAGGTATTCTCATCGGCATAGTAATAATTCCAATTGATGCTAACTTTTGTGTAATCTCAACAATATTTGGTATATCAATGCAAATTTGATGCGTGTTTGTGAGAGAGGGCATTGGGCCAACGACAGCTAATTCCTTATTCAACAACTTAGCAAAAAGCCTAGTTTTCATTAAAATATCTTCTGCATACTTCTTGCCGAATTTTTCCATTTCAAGAACGGTAACGAGTAGGGCTAATAGACTTCCCGTATGGACACTGGAAGTATTTTTGACAAATTCCGAATCAACTAAATCATAAAGTTTTTTATTGTTTAGTAACACTATTGACTTCTGAGGCCCCGGTAAAGTTTTGTGGGTACTACCTCCGAAAAAGAAATTCTTTAATTTGGGGAATTTAAAAATATGTGTGAAGTAAAATAATTGCAGGTGGGAAATGTCATAATAAACAATCCAACTCTTCGGAATATGTCGCATCAATTTTTCTACATCTATAGGGTTCACAGAGACAGTATGGTCGATATACATAAAAACTTTTTTATCTCTCCATTTTTTAATAATTTTATTTATATTTTTATAATCCAAATCCCATGTTGTAAAATCGAGGTTAATTGTTTCAACTTCAAAACCATTTTTTACAGCAATTCCCCTCGTCTTACTATGACCGCCACTCAAGGTATCAATAATAACAATCTTGCTGGCTATTTTAGCCATCGCAGACATTACAATATCCATGTTATGGATACCAGAAAGACCTTTAGTTATAGCAAACTGCACATCATAAATTGTGCATAGTTTGCTTTCTAGGATGGAAATAATATTTCCAAGATTTTCTCTACCAGGCATAAAATATCTCGAATCAATCTTTGATTTTATTACATAGCGATTATTGCTGTTTAGGGTATAAGTACTTGAAGCCAATTTACTCATTACATTTTCGGAAGGAATTAAGCAAATTGTATTTCGCTCTTTTTTAATTTCATTAGAAATTAGATTAACAATTTCTCTATCAGTTAAATTTTCTTTTACTTTTGGATTTGAAAATTTCTTATTTTTGCACTCCTGCTCTACTTGATTCAAAAAAGCCCAAAACTTGGGCCATGATTTTTTAACAGAGTTTGGATTTTTAAAGCTAAGTTTTTTATTACTGACTACACCCCACATTGCAAGTGCTTGTACAACCCTATGATCTTTAGAAGTTACATAGCTAGTTTCTTCAGCCATCATTATGGCATTTTCCATTTCTTCAATTCTATTCGTTTCATGACCAATTAAGCTTGGCCAAAACTTAGCACCGTTCTCTTTATTGATAAAGTTAAAAACTCTTGCGAAACAATAATCATCAGAGCATAGTGGCTTGTAATTTGTTTTATTATGTTGTAATAAATTCAAGAAAGCCTCTGCTTGGCCTTCGATTGTGACATCATATTTTGATTCCCAAGATAGACCATTTTTTCTACGAGCGTACCAGTGCTCTACAGCATCGTAAGTTTCCCTTAATTTTAAGGGTGGATTAGTTAGCCTTTCTTTATCGCCACAAATCACTGACGCAGTAGCCCACTGCGTTGTTCCATTATCGAGTTTTAAAAGTTTAGTCTGACTAAAATTTACAATATTTCGGTCATTATTTATGCTTCTTTCTTTCAAACTACCTTCCTTAATAAACTTTTTGTTTAAATTAAATTTCCAAGATGCGAATTTCAAAAGCCTATATAGTGTAGCTGATTCGGCGGCATTTATTGGTTTATTATTTCTCCAAGCCTCACTTGCATTTCTAATAGCTAATACATCATCATTGACATCTTTTTGTTCATCAATAAATTTTTCTATATCTGTGTAGCCGTTTATAATATCCAAAACACCAACTCTTGTTAGCCAAGATTTATCGAGTGGTATATATTGTTTGAAATTATTCACGTTCATTGGTTAAAATATTTCATCGTTGCTTTGATTCCCAAGATATAAAACTTTTCTTAAATTTGGATACTTTACAAAATCAAGATCAGCAAATCTTTTCTCTTTGTCATCTACAAATACAACATCATCATTTTTAAATTGTTCACATATCATTTCTACTGGCCTCTTTTTCGTATCTAATACAGTAAAGATTTCGGTAAAAAGTGGCCCAAGCCCTGTTCTGTTTACTTTTTCAAGTTGATATTCTTTTATGCCGTGTGTAACCATATAGCAATCTGAAACATCTAATTTTTTCACTCTTTCAACAAGTTCGTGGTTAATAAAATTTCCACACTCAGACATTATTTTTTCTGTGAGTTCCTCCTTACTTATATTATTTATATTTTCTCCTTCTAAAACTGAGGCAACTAGCCCCCCTAGTGTCCACCCTTTCTCTTTCTCAATTTTGTAATATTTTTTTACTGTATCGTATGGCACACCGATTTCCTCAAAACACTCATACATGTGTTTTTTAAATTTTTCTGTATTAAAAAATAAGACATCGTCGAAATCAAATATATACTTAGCCATAATTCTATTATAACACGAAATACAATTATTTTAGTATTGAGTAGCCTTATCAAAATCTATCAGATAAATTTTAGGAACTTGGTTAATATCAATGTTACCATTTTCATCGCGATAAAAGCGCAAACAAAAGTTAGCATCATTTATGTGCCCGTGATTTATTCCCATGCTAGATATTGCATTAATTATTTTATTTTTTTGTTCGTCTAGTTCCCACTTAAATGTATTTTCAGAAAACGCATACCAGTCTTCTAGATTTAGATCTAATACACCAGATGATACATTGACCAGTCCATTTTCTGCCTCATGCTTGAAGGAGTAAATTGGTTCAACTGGCACATAATCAAAACCTGCTTCCATCCAAGCTTCATAACTTTCATATGCTTTTCGCCAGGAAGAGAAACAAGGCTCTTCTATATGCCTAATAATTAAATTATTTCTAAACTGCTTGCCAAGCAAGAGAGTAGTATCAGAGCCAGTTTTAGAAAAGTCTTCGCGTGAAAAAGTAGAATTTTTTCTTACATCGCTGTTCATATACAATGGTGATTCTACTATTTCACTAAACCTACCTTCTTGTTTAGCTAAATTAAATTTAGTTCTTACTAAAGCTATCAATTCAGATTGCTTATTTTTCGGTGCATACTGCACAGTGGTTGCGGCGAGTCTTTGAATTAAAACATCATCACTATTTAATGCCTTAACAATTTTAGTATAAATTAATTTACGCAAATCATTGTGTGTATTTAGAGGTGCAATATTGACCTTCTTTGCCATGATTCTTTGCGTAATTACATCATCGGAATTTAACCCCTCGACAATCTTTTGATGGACTATTTCTCTCAATTCATCCTGTTTGTTTTCTGGAACAAACTGAACCATATTCATTGCTATTCTTTGAATCTGCACATTTACACTATCCAAAGCTTCTACTATTTTTTTGTATAACAGTTGCTTTAAAATCTCTATTTGGCCTTTTGGTGCATTTTGCACAAGAGAAGCTCCTATTCTTTGTATCTCAATATCACTACTCTCTAATGCCTCGATAATAGCGGATACCATTTCATCACCACTCTTTCTGAGTATACTATCTTTAGTTTTTGATAATGAACCATGACCACTATTATTTTTCTCAGATTCAAAAAGCTTTTTACTAATCAGGTACTTTTTGTAAGCAACGTTCTCGTATCCATCTATTTTATACAAATTTAGTACTTCATCTGGAATATTTATTTCAGTATTGGATTGTTTTTCTAAGGCTTGCATATTTTTCTAGAGAACTTAGTTTCAATAAAGTAAATATATCATATTTGGGGGTGAAAGGTACTACGTTCTTCAGACACAGTACTTAAGACCTTTAATATACTACGCGCCCCCGGTGCATCGAACTGCCGTAGTGCCATAGAGAGTGCAGAGCGTATTTGTTTAGTCTTGCAGTGGAGTGTTAGATATATCCCTGCCACGAATTCATCAAGTGTGTCAAAACGATTGGGGTCACCGAGCTCAACTCTAAACCCTTTGTAGAACGATTCCTGGTATCCATTCTCCCAAAGACATCCAGTACGCTAAATAGATTGTATGATGCAAACAATATATAGTACTACATTAGGCTAGTAAATACATAGAACTGGCAAGAAATTTAGGGTCCAGGCCGCTAGCGTTATCCCCACCTGTCACCCTTTTGCCGCTCCATTCGTTATATAATAGAGAGACCACCTATGGCAGGGCTTTTGCTGTGGGAACATCGGTTTTCTTTATTACTAATTATTATTTATTTAATATACATTTATGAAATCAAAATACCTTATAGCGCTTTTGATGATGCTCGGATTGGTTACCTTTGCTGGATACCAAGCTCGTGCAGAGTCAGGTTCTGGTTCGGACGGAGACAGTTCTGACGATGCATCAGAAACAGAAGATTCTGATGACGCGAGCGATGACTCAAGTGAAGATGACAACGAATCCGATGATTCGGGTATGGATTCAGCGAGCGACCTCGATGACTCAGATGAAGACACTTCTTCAGATGACGACATGTTCGACGATAGTGACATGAAACCTCGACCTATCAACGCAGGTCCTGGATCATACAACAGTGGACCTGGTTCATTTAACTCTGGCAAGCCAGTTGTGGCACCACGCCCAGGAGTTCCAGCCGCACCTTTTGCACAAAAAATCATCAGTGAACATCGTCCATCGATACTCGAAAACATGGAGGCTCGCAAAAAGTTTGAAGAAGAAAACGGCGTTGCTCCAAAACCTGGATTCTTCAACGAACGAGCACAAGAGCGCATGAGTGAAGAAGCTCGTCTACGTCTCGAAGAGCGTTTCAAGAACGAAGCTCCACGTGAGGCACGCACTCGTGTACACGAAAACTTTGGTCGCATGATCGGCAACTTTGACAATATCATCCCTCGTATAGAGTCTCGCCTCGCAAAGATGGAGGAGATGGGTATCGACACAACAGGTGTTGACTCCGCTCTCGACGATGTAAAGAGTGCAATCGACGAAGCAAAGAAAACTCAAGAAGAACTTGCAACACTTTTCGCAAGTGAAACAGCAACCAAAGAAGAACTCGAGGTAGCTGGTGGCGCACTCAAAGCATCACTCCAAGCGGTACATGAAACACTCAAAGCAGTAGTAGAGGCGATGAAGGCAACAGTAGAAGAAGCTCGTGCAACAACAGGAAGTGACGACAGTGCAGATGCTGCTGTATAATTATTTGGTTTCACGTTCATGTGTGATTATTTATTAATAAATAATATATTTAAAATAGTATGGAAGAAATGAATCAAAGTACACCAGCAGCTGCACCTGTAGCTGCGCCAATAGGGACAGATGACAAGAAGACATCGATGGGCATGATCGTGATACTTATCGTCGTCGCAGCAGTCGCGGCACTACTTATCATATCAAAGAGTAAAGACATGGGAGGTACATTTCCAGAGACTACCGGCACTCAAATGGAAGTCACAGGTGAAGTAAAACCTATAGACAACACTTCTGACGAACTCGATGCTATCGATGCAGATATCAATAGTATGAATTTTGACGATATCGACGCTGGGCTACAATAAAAAGGTTAGAGGAAAGAGGTTGAAGGTTATAGTTTAATACACACATTCTGCCCGGCAACGTAAACGTTGCCGGGCAGAATTGTATTTGCACGAGTATTTCAACAAGAGGCCCTGTTTGAAACAATGTGTGGTCTGGAGATCGTTTCCTGGCTTCGCATATGCTACAAGCAGGCAAGGCAAGACCATACATAATTTCAAACAGAGCTTCTTAGAAATGCAACTGCATTAGTATTTTAAGAAATCAGCATCTAAGCTTTTGCCGTCTTTCGCAGGCGGACGCGCCGAGAAGGAGCAAATTTTCAGCAGAAAATTACGCGACGGCAAAAGCTTAGAGGCAAAAAAGAAAATATACGACAAGCGGCCACCGCACGCTAGTATTTAGTTGTATTTTCAAGCAAAATTTATTCTTGCATGAATAGGAAAAATGCGTTAAAGTGCCCTCATGCAAATCCCAAAAATAGAGAAAAAAACACTACCAGGTGCGATGATTGAGATCACAGGAGAGATAGCGAGCGCAGACTTTCTCGCGTACGAAGACGAAGCTGTCAAACACTACACTGAACACGCTGAAATAGACGGCTTCCGAAAAGGCTCCGTACCAAAAGCGATGATTGTCAAAACATTTGGTGACATGGCAATACTCGAAGAGATGGCACACCGTGCACTCTCTGATATGTATCCTCGTATCCTCGAAGCTGAAACTATCGACGCTATCGGTCGCCCAGAAATTACTATTACGAAAATTGCTCGCGGTGAAGACCTCGGTTTTAAAATCAAAACAGCTATCGTGCCTGACATCACACTTCCTGACTACAAAAAAGTGGTCGGTGAAATAAAAAAAGTTGAAGCAAAACCTGTTACCGATGAAGACGTCGACAAGACACTCACCGAACTTCGACGTATGCGTGCGCACGAGGACATGCATGTCGCTATGAAAGCAGATGGCAAAGAAGGTCACGACCACCCAGAAGTCACTGATGACAATCTCCCTGTACTCGATGACGCATTTGCGCAAACCGTAGGACCATTCAAAACAGTAGACGAGCTCCGTACAATGATTCGCGAAAACATGGTACGAGAAAGTGAGGCAGGTACCCGCGATCAATTCCGTGTAGAGATTTTTGACAAGCTACTTGAGAAAACCACAGTAGAGGTACCAGCAATACTCACCGAGATAGAACTCGACAAGATGATGGCACGCCTCCGCAGTGATCTCGAACGAAGTGGACTGACATTGCAAAACTATCTCAAAGAGCTGAAGAAGGAGGAAGTGGATATCCGCACTGAGTGGAAGCCTGACGCAGAAAAACGTGCAAAGATGGTACTCATCGTCGACGCTATCTGGAAAGCAGAAAAAATGTCTTACGACGAAACTGTCGTCGAGAACGAAGTAAAAAATCTCATGTCTCTCTATCCTGATGCAGATCCTCTCAACCTCACCGAATACATCCGCGACATGATGCGCAACCAGCA
>JACCDN010365173.1_pt1 | contig 10724 bp, 10 predicted proteins | sample 7441691 | NCBI WGS metagenome assembly JACCDN01 (sample SAMN15323439, study PRJNA562643) | freshwater metagenome | isolation source: river surface water | place: USA:Blue River Watershed | collected 2017-08-16
CTGCTCGCTATACCGAACCAACGCTTGTTAAAAAGTTAGAAGAACTCGGCATCGGCCGCCCTTCTACTTTTGCTTCCATCATCCAAACCATCCAAGATCGCGGCTATGTCATGAAACGTGGCCGCGCACTTGTCCCTACATTCTTAGCTTTCTCTGTGGTTGGACTTTTAGAACAACACTTCTCAAAACTTATTGATTATGAATTCACAGCTTCCATGGAAGAAGATCTAGACAAGATCGCATCCGGTGAAGCAGAACGTATCGATTGGCTCCGGGATTTCTACTACGGCCACGATGGCATGCCAGGTTTAAATGAACTTGCCGCTGATCTTGGTGTTATCGACGCACAACAAATCAACACTATGAAGCTATCTGATGACATTGAAATCCGCGTTGGTCGCTATGGTGCTTATGTACAACAAGGCCAAGGCGAAGACCGTAAGTTTGCCAACATTCCAGAAGGAACCGCTCCTGATGAAATGAATTTGGCTTATGCGATCGAACTTCTTGCCAAGCCATCAGGTGAACGAGAATTGGGAATTGATCCTGAAACAGGTTTCCCAATCATTGCAAAGTCTGGTCGCTATGGTGCTTATGTAACTGAAATTTTGCCAGAGCCAAGACCGGTAATTAATCCAAAGACAGGCAAGCCAAAGCGCATCAAGAAAGATGAACTTCAAAAACCCAAGACTGCATCGCTATTTTCTACAATGGATCTCAACACTATTACTTATGAAGATGCGTTGAAACTTCTTGCGCTTCCTCGTGTATTGGGCACCAATTCCGCTGGCGAAGACATTACTGTTCAGAATGGACGGTACGGTCCATATCTAAAAGCTGGCACGGATTCGCGAACGCTGACATCTGAAGATCAGATCTTCTCTATTACCCTAGATGAGGCGCTTGAAATTTACTCGAAGCCAAAAGAACGTCGCCGCGGCGTTGCTAAGCCTCCGTTAAAGGACTTTGGAATCGATCCAGTTACCGGTAAGCACATTCTTGTTAAAGATGGTCGATTTGGTATGTATGTAACTGATGGTGAAACGAACGCAACTCTTCGCCGCGGGGATACGTTAGAAGCACTAGATTTAGTCCGCGCACAAGAATTGCTTGCAGGAAGAAGAGCTTGGGAATCTGAGAATAATCAATAGTCGCAGAAACTATCTATTCTTATACATTGTCATTTGATAGTGTGGGAAAAATGGGTGATCATGAGTCTTGCCTATTACCGCACTGCCAGGATTGAAATTTGAAATATGACTTAGTCTTACTTTTTCATTATCGCTCAAATCCCAAATATCAATGATTTCGCGACTCCTACCTAAATTCAAGACTATTTGCAAGGTATCCTCATTGACATTCTCCAACCCTGCGGAAATCGGCAGATACTTTCCAATCGGATTTATGGATAAGAAATATCGAGTTTTTGAAAAAAAGACTAAGTAATAGTTATCAATTATTTTTGAATCCATTTCCTGCAAACCATCAATCTGAATACTGAGATCATATTTGCTGAAATCTAAACCTTCATCGTCAGTACTATAAAATTCTACTTTTTCAAATTTATCCGTGGTAAGCACTCTTTGTAAATATGATTTAGAAACTTCAAGCATTTCCGGTAAATCTAATATCGTATATTTCTCGATATTATTAAAGCTATTTAACATTGCGTGACAAGTCCGACCAAAACCAGCTCCAATTTCCAAGATTGTCTTAATTGGTTTATTGCCTTGGAAATATTCCGAAAGAAATTGCACCTCTATGGTTGACAATAAATAATCCAAATTCACATTTAGCGGCCGCTGTGCTTTATCAACAATACCAACCGAAATAGGACTCCCTAGATCCACTTCACCAAAATTCCTATAAATTTCAATTTGGGTTTCAGACATTGTTTTTGCACACAATAAAAGAAAACTTCGATACCACCTAAGACTCTTTTCAACAGGGTTCCAAGATGCCAATCTCGAATTTAACTGACCAGGATGGCGAAAACTATCTAAGTTGAAATCTTCCATGTGCTCTTCAAGTATCTGCTTCCACAATTCACTCTTTTTCATTTAGCCTCCATCTGGAATCCTATAACAATCCCAACGCATAATTTTAGCCAAACTTCCATATTGACTAATATTCCAAAGAATTAGACTTACGTATATATTAAATTGAAGCCACTACAATTCAAACATGAAAATTGTGATTACTGGAGCCGCAGGATTCATTGGTTCAAATTTTACTCGAATACTGTTAACAGAGCACTACAACAACTTCGAAGAAATTGTACTAGTTGATTGTATGAATTACGCATCACAGAAAAAGCAAATAGAGTACTTTCTAAATTTTGAAAAAGTAAAATTTGCGAGAATCGACATTTATAATCAGGATGACATTTCACCCATAATTGTTGGCAAAGACTTAATTGTGCACTTCGCAGCTGAGTCGCACGTTGATAATTCGATTAATGGACCATCAGCTTTTGTGAATTCTAATATTGTAGGAACTTTTAACATACTTGAATCTATGCGGCTAAAAAACCCCCAATGCAGACTCGTCCACGTGTCTACAGACGAAGTCTACGGTTCTATTTATGAAGGAGAAGCAGACGAACATTCTGAATTACTTCCAAATTCACCTTATTCATCTACAAAAGCTTCATCAGACTTAATTTGTAGGTCATACGTGAAGACTTATGGTTTGAACGTAATTATAACTAGGTGTTCCAATAATTATGGCCCTTTTCAACATTTTGAAAAAATGATTCCATCCGCGATAAGAAATATTCTAAATGATAAACCCGTGAAAATTTACGGAACAGGATTAAACATCCGCGAGTGGATACATGTTACAGATCATATAAATTTCATTTTCCATTTAATAAGCAAGGGAGAAAGAGGTCAGATTTATAACATAGGATCTGGAGATCGCTTAAACAATCTGGAGCTTTGCAAGTTATTATTTGAATTGACTGGCAAGAATTCAGAAATGATTGAATTCGTAAATGACAGACCCGGACACGATTTTCGTTATGCAATCGACAGTTCCAAATCAAAGTCCTTAACAGGATACTCGCCAATCTACTCCCTGAGAAATGGTCTCTTAGAAACAATTGAATGGTACAAATGTAATCTTGATTGGTGGGCAGATGGAAAAGACTAATAAAAGAATTTTCCAAGGCATTTATTCAAGTTACTTTGCTGTATTAATAACATGCAAATTGAAGAATTTCGGTAGAAATTACCCATGGGAGATTTGGGTAAAGCGCCAAGAAAAATTCCTGGAAGCGGCTCGAACTGGACGTATGCCTAGAGATAATTCAATATTGGACCTTCCAAATATTCAATTTAAGAAAATTGTGGAATTTGGTGGTGGCATTGGGTGGACTTATTCAGTTTTTAGGTCAAGACAAAATGAACCATTTGAATATTCGAATTTTGAAACTCTGGATACGCTTGAAATGCTCAGCAGTAGTAACCCCCAAATAGATTGGCAAGATGCCGAAAAGTTAAGCTTGGAAGATCTATATGATTGTGACTTGTTTTACACTAACTCAGCTCTTCAGTACTTAAGTCCAAAGGAATTAGCCAGGATAATTTCAATCTTGAGGGGCTCGAATGTCGAGTATTTGTTATTTGACGATTTTCAGCTAACTAATAGAAAATCTTTTTGGTCAGTTCAAAAATTCTATAAATATAATTTAATAATTCATTTTATGAACCTGCGAGAAACCATTTTTATGTTTGAAAAGATCGGTTACAAATTAATAGACCAGAAATCATGCAAAAATATTTTTGCAGACGGCTGGTTATATGAAGTTAAATCTAGGAGCAATGCTGATAATCTTTTGATGCCTATGAATCTACTTTTTAAAAAAGTCAGAGATTAGATTACAAATTTTGTCTACATGACTAGAATTTAACTTATTGTGAAGAGGTAATACCAAATATTCATTCTCAATCGAGTCCATATTTGGAACATCATTTCTGAAATCTGAGAAAATAGTATATCGATCATTTCTATAATGAACTTGATTAGATTCCACGCCATTTTGAAATAAAAACTCTTGCAGCGCTCGTCGCTTAGAGGTGCGAATCGTGCACAGCCATGCCGCATGTTCACTTACTCCATCTGGTGCCCCAAGCATTGTGACATTTGATATTTGAGCCAAGTTAATTTGATACTGCGCCAAAAGTTTTTGGCGGTGTTCTAGTACCTGATTAAATGTGTCTAGAGCCGTCAATCCTAGTGCAGCTGAAACATCCGTCATTTGGTATTTATAACCTATTTCAGTTATATCGTTCTCCCAGATACCTTTTTGTTTTGCGGACCTATCAATACCAAACCACCGTAATTTCATAGCACGATCGATCAAGGACTGATTCTTTATTGCCAACATGCCACCGTCGCCAGTAGTAATATGTTTAACTGCCTGGAAAGAATACATAGTGAAATCAGACAAAGTGCCAACTTTTCGTCCTTTATAGATTGCACCAAGAGCATGAGCTGCGTCTTCAATTACTGGTATACCAAAATCTTCTGCTAATTCCAAGATTTCGTCCATTTCACATGGCAATCCGCCATAATGCACTACAACTATGGCTCTAGTTTTTTTTGAAATCTTTCGCTTTAAATCTGCGATATCTATATTTAATGTCAAAGGATTGACGTCCACAAATTTTAATTTTGCACCAATGTAAAGAAGAGGAATATTTGTTGCGGTGCAAGTGAATACAGGTACTATAACTTCGTCCCCAGGTCCAATGTTGGACAACAAATATGACAAGTGAAGGGCATCGGTCCCACTACCAACAGCCATGGCGCTCTCACCATTAAGGAAAGTCTCTTCAAATTTTTCCTCGAATTTCTTCACTAAAGGTCCTTGCCCAATCCACCTAGTCGACAAAACATTGGATACAAGGTCCTTTGCATCAGGCGCAACGTAAGGCATAAAAAGAGGAATATTTCCATTTCCTTCTTCAAGAATTGGTACTTCATTCCGGATTCTGGAATTCATTTTCACCCTATTTTCTAGATTTTTTGGAACATTCAAACCAGGCACTACTGATAACGCCAGTCTACAAGGGTTATGATACGGAGATGGCAATATTTAGACAATTAGTCAACATTCTCAGAAGATCCAATAAATGGAAACCGCTTAACCATAGTTACAAACACCCAAAGTATGACGGGGGCAATTTTGAAGAGTGGTTAATTTCTGGAATAAAAGGTTTTAAACAATGGTACCAACCCGTAATTTTCACCGAAGAGATCAAAGCATCCGTTACTGTGCCTCCGAGTTGGACGCCAAATTCAGAACTTGACTATGAATGGGGTTTAGGAAGATGGAATGACTTGATTTTGCCAAACTTACCTCAAATTAGCGGCAAACGCATTTTGGATTTAGGTTGCAGCTCAGGTCTTTACAGCATTGAAATGTGCGAACACGGGGCCAAAGAAGTTATAGGTATTGATAGAGACGATACGTTCACTCAGAAATCTAGTCCACTCCCGCCACAGAGTGTTATAGATCAAGCAAATTTTGTAAAAGAAGCCATTCAGATAATTCGCAAAAAGCAATACCCCATCAAGTACATAGCATGTGATTTCTCAGATTATGAAAAATTAATGTCCCTTGGCGAATTCGACTTCATCTTGGCACTAAATGTCGTGTATCACGAGTTAGAAGGGACTCCAAAATTATTAAATACACTTGCACAGATGACTAACAATCTAATTTTGCAAGCATCACAAGGGCATGGTGAAAAAATAGCTTATTGGGCAAATTTACCTAAGCAATTAGAACTATTGTTACAAGCTGGATTCACCAAAGTAGAGGTTATAGCTCCCAAGGATTACCTGGATCCTATGATTATTGCAACTAAATGAAATGAAAACGCTAGCAAGAAGGATGAGAAGGACGTTCCTTTTTCTCAAATTGCTATTTGACAGGAATGTATCGCATTTAAGGTTTTGTTGGCACACATTTGACACAAGATACTCCATAGAAAAAGTCTTTTTGCTCGTGAATGTTGATATCAAATCATTAAGAGTTTATATACCCGGAAGAGGTTATGTGAATATACAAGCAACTCCTCATTTTAATATATTATCTCTTAATTCACGTGACGAATATAGAATTTACCTTGAGAAGAATTTTCCTCATTGTGACGTTGAATCTGAAATAAGTAGTTTCCTAAAAATTAGAGATAAAATTGAAAATAATCCAAATCAAGTTTTAGTACTATTGCAGTATTCACGTGATGGAATTAATATTCTTGACGGAATACACCGTACGGCTATTCTCGCAAATATGGGCGTAGAAAATATAAGAGGTTACCTAAAATTTGAATGAAATGATTTCTATAGGGATGTGTTGCTTCAATTCGTCAAAATTCTTAGAGCGTGCAATTGAAAGCGTACTGAATCAAACTTACCAAGAATTCGAATTATTGATAGTTGATGCAAATTCAACAGATACAACCTATTCAATTCTGCAAAAATATTCAAAAATAGATAAAAGAATAAAGATTTTCAAGAGAGAAAAGCAGTACAGTTGGTATAGCAATTCAATATATGTATTAGACAAAGCCTCAGGCACAAATTTCATGTGGTTAGACCCAGATGATTGCATAAGTAAAACATGGCTGGAAAATGGAGCTATCGAATTAGGAAAAAATAGTGTGGTAGCTATGGGTACGATTGCTATGTTAGACGACAGAAATCAAGTCATTTTAAACCATGCCGCAAGTTTCAACCGATTTAAGTTTTATGAATATTCAAGTTCCATGAAGAGAATATGTGCGGCACTTCTGGTCCCTGAAAATTTAGGCCATATGAATTCACTTTATGCAATTTATCAAACTAATTTCTTGAGAAATACCATAAGTTGGAAATCAGATTCGCAAAACTTAGAAGAAGATATAATTTTCGAATTATTAATTTTACATAAAAGCAAGATAAGCTTAATTTCGAGTGATGCAATTTTGTATAGGCACTGTTTAATAGAGAGTGATAATTATATTTTTGGTATATTGAATTTAGACGTTAAACCGGACTATTACCATAAGAGTAAGTTGAGCTACTTTAGGTACTTTTTGAACTCCAACCCCCCCATTGATAGCTTTAATGTATTTCTTGAGAAATCTGAAATAAGCAAGCTCTTGCCCAGAGTCATACTAGGTTTGAGATCCCGAGTCTATAAAATATTTAGTTTGCTAAGATTCGTTGAGAAACAATTCAGATAAGTAGTTTTTATAGCTCGATTCCGGATAGTTATTAATTATGTTTTCCAAAATTTCTTTATTTATGTATCCCTTTCGGAATGCAATTTCCTCAATACAGGAAATGCGAAGTCCTTGTCGGTCCTGCACGGTTCTTACATAGGTACTTGCATCAATCATTGATGAAGGCAACCCTGCATCCAGCCAGACGGTTCCTCTTGGCAATATCTTATAATTTAACAATATCTGATTATTCAGTATGTTCAATAAGTCTACTATCTCAAATTCGCCTCTTGGGCTTTTTTTGAGTCTTGGTAAATATTCGAATATTTCATTTGTGAAAAAATATAATCCACAGATTGCTAAATCCGATTTCGGAATTTTAGGTTTTTCACACAAATCTAAAATCAAATCTTTATCTATTACCGCCACACCAAAATCACTTGGGTTAGCAACGCGATAAAGATTGATTTGGCACTTAGAACTATCGATGGTGAAATCGAAAGCTTCACCTAATCCCACTCCAAAGAAAATGTTATCGCCTAATATACAAACAAAGTCATCGCCATTAAGAGCATTCTGAGCACATAAAATAGCATCTGGAATACCATCGCTTCCAAATTGTTCTATGTAAACAATAGAGATTCCAAATTTGTCACCATTTCCTAGAAATTCCTCAAACATAGATTTTTCACCAGGATTAACAACTATGCAAATCTCCCGTATCCCAGCGAGCATTAAAGTACTAATTGGATAATAAATCATGGGTTTGTCATAAATAGGCAGTAAGTGTTTATTTATTCCTTTAGTAAGTGGAAATAAACGTGAACCCTTGCCGCCGGCAAGTATCAGTCCCTTCATATTCGGATTGTAGACTAGTTCTGCAGAAGATTTATGTTGGATTTGAAAAAGCCGCAAAAAGTCAGGTGGTAGTATTTTCACTTAGTTATCTTATGAAAGGGCATGGTGGACGCTTTCACTAGATTGCGCAAGTCAGTTCGACCTGTCGATATCTTGTAAAAGCTAACAGTAAATTGGGTCATAACGAAACTTGTGTAATAATTCCAACTAGAAATCGCCACGTTCTTTTATTAGCTTTACTCAAAGAATTAAATAAACAAACAGTAATGCCTGACTTAGTAATCATTGTGGATTCTTCTGATTCAATGCTTAGTACACTAAATAAAGAGTACTTCGATTATGATCTCAATTATTACCACGTCGATATAAAGTCAGCAGCAGTTCAGAGAAACTTAGGTATGGAGCGAATTCCAGAAACTTGCAAATATCTACTTTTTTTAGATGATGATGTACTGCCTCCGAATGATTACATATCTAGACTAATAGTGGGCCTAGAAGCGACAAATGGAATTGGCTTGGCTCCAATGGTTACCACTAAAGAAAAAAGTGAAATTCGTACTAAGCCATCTGGCATAGTTGGTTTATTTAAAAGAATTTTCAAATTGGATTCCAACATTGATGGCAAACTGCTTAAAAGTGGTATTAATATCCCAGTCAGAACACTAAAAGACGGCTACAAAAACACCGAATGGCTAATTGGATGTGCGATGTGGAAATACAAGACCATAAAGCGAGAACGCTTCTATACTGGCTTTTACGGCCAATCATTAGGCGAGGATGTGATTTTTTCATCTAATGCTTCGATTCTCGGCCCTCTATATGTTGATTCTAGTTTAATTCTTGAACATATTGAAAGCCAGATTGAAAGACCAACAAATTTGGAATTTTGGAGAATGTGGACCAAGAATAGATTTCTTATGGTTGAATTGATTAAACTTAAGAAAGTTGCGTATTTGAGTGTAGTTTTTGCAAATTTAGGGCAATTTCTTATTCTATTTTCGAAATCACTATATTCGAAAGAAGTCAAAATATCTGCGTGTTTAGGAATACCACTTGGAACAGCTGAGTTTATAAATTTTTTATGGATGAAAAATGCGAATTAAAGTAATCGGGCACAACGGAAAAGATTTTTTTTCAGAGGAAGGCGCATGGGGTAAATTTTTTGATACTTTGCAAGCAAACGGAAATGTTATTGTGAATGCAAATTCCACAGAAGTAGCTGAGGCGATAATTGCTCATAAGCATGTAAATAGTTTGATTGAATACGCAGAACATAATAATATTCCTATAAATCGTAGAGTCTTAGTTATCTGGGAACCAAGCATCGTTGACAATTCATATTATAATAAAAAAAATCTTGAGAAGTACGGCTATATATTAGCTCCTTCAAAACTTTGGCTTGAAGAGGCTGAAATTGAAGGTTTTAGTTTTAACTGGCCACAATCGGATCTTGAACCCATAGAGGACATCCAATCTTGGAAGAATCGATTGGACAAATTTGTGATTATTCAGGGCAATAAGTTTTCCGCGCGAAAAGGTGAATTATACAGCCTGAGGCGATCTATAATTGCCAGTAAGTTAATTCCAATCGATCTTTATGGCAGTAATTGGAATGAAAAATCGATAATTAATTTTGCCCGCTGGTTTAATTCTGTAAGAAGAAGTTCCCTTTCTAGCATTTCTCTACAATCTTTGCAGGGTATTGGAAAGAAATTTTCAAATTACAGAGGCGCAACTAAATCAAAACTCAATACCTTTAGCAAATATAAATTTTCGATTGTGATAGAAAATATGAGTAACTATGTGAGTGAAAAGCTATTTGATAGTGTTTCAGGTGGATGCATAACAATTTATGTTGGCCCAAATTTGAAAAATTTAGGAATCAAATTTCCGGATTTAACGATTTGTAGTAGAGACAGAAGTGATATAGAGAAGGCTTGTGCCAATATTGCTAAATTAGGTTTTGCAGAACAATATGAGCTTGTTATAGACCAACGTAAAGCATTAAGAGAGCATTTCCTTCAGAATAACAGTAATAATGTATTAAATGCGTTAGCCAGCGAAATCATAAATTTTTTTGAGAGTCGCTCCGATTAAATGAATAAGTCGCTTAAAAAATTTATGCCTAATTTTTTCGCTAATTTTAAGAAACTCAAATGAGAAAATTGCTAAAGTCAATACCCCGCCACCATTCCAAAGAATTATTAAAATTTTCTTGAGGTTTTCTATTCTATTTCCGACAATTTGAAGGGGGGCAATTTCGTTCTTGTATTTTGACCTATTTATACAACTCACATAAATTGTGCTAATTGTTTGAACGTTTGAATGAATTGAAGAAAGTTGGCCATTGTGTTGTCGGTAGTGTATCAAGACCTCATCTAAATTATGAAGTTCACCTTCAGACGCCATCCTGAGCCAAAGATCAAAGTCTTCCGATAATACTGAATCTCCAGACATTGCAATTTTTCTATATTTTCCAACATGTTTAATTGCATTTTTGCGCATCATTACAGATGGGTGGGCAAGCAAGCACGCGTTTTTAAATTTTCGCAAATTGTCAATTCTTCCAACAGGATAATTTGATGTTCCTAATTCATCGCCATTTTCCGTAATATAGGTGACTTGTCCGCCGACAGCTACTACTCTTGA
>JACCDN010560919.1_pt1 | contig 10723 bp, 14 predicted proteins | sample 7441691 | NCBI WGS metagenome assembly JACCDN01 (sample SAMN15323439, study PRJNA562643) | freshwater metagenome | isolation source: river surface water | place: USA:Blue River Watershed | collected 2017-08-16
ACGAGGAAACAGGAATGAGAAAGGGGGGAGTAAAAAACTTCCCCAAGCCTCAGCAAGCCCACTGAAAGAACAGGTAGCAGACCACGCAGGGTCATAACAAGCGTTTAAGGATGCGGCAAATAGCTGCGCTGAAACGGGAAGCTTTGACCATGGATTACGCTCACAATCCCTGAATACAAAACCATACCTGCGAAAAGCTTTTTGTGTTATGCTGCTTCCTGAACACGAGGAAAATTAAGGATGTTTTATAGATGACGACCGCACCGCTTCATAACCCGAATACGCAAACCAGCGATGAGACACAGGAACTCATTGAGGGACTTAAATCCTTTGGTCAGGGAGGCGAATACGCCGATCCGACGACAGATACGGCCTTCAAGCACCTTCTATCCCCTGCAATCGAGGAGAATAAGGAAATCATCAAGTCGTTTCTGAATACGTTCGTGCCTGATTTTGCGCATGATAGGGTAAAAGACGTGCGAGAAGCTTCTATTGCCGTTCCTCCCTTAGCAAAGGCAAAGGAAAAGATCAAGCAAACGTTTATGGATATGCATGTAATCTCCCAATCAGGGTGCCATTATGTGATCGAGATGCAAGCTCATCGCCACATCAATTTTGACGAGCGCGTGTTGTACTACGGCGCTTCCACCTACTCCCAGCAACTTTCTGAAACCGAGCTTCAGGATCCCATGTGGTACCGCAACCTGAAGCCGACCATAGCCATTCAGGTGCTGGGCTATGACACGAACCGCTCCCTCGGCATCAAGGATAAGATTTCTGATAGCCTGGTTGAACGGGCAAGAAGCAATCCGTTACAGGAAGGCCAGTTTATGAAACATTACCTGATGACGGATACGTACAGTGGTCAGCAGATCAAGCACCTTCAAATGATCCAGATTGAATTGCCCCGCGCACGGCATAATGTCTTTCCTCCCAAAAAAGACTTTACCTTAACGGACTGGTGGCTGAGTATTTTTAAATTCGCCCCCAACTACACCCACGAGGCGATAGCTGATTTTGAGAAGCAGGGCATTGTGATGCCGCCCGTCATTGCGCAAGCCCTTGAACGGCTCTATTTCCCGAAATGGAACCCTCGCGACATACGCGAGTACAAAACGGACACCATCGAGAAGGAAAAATATGCAGTTGAGTTCGCTTCTGAAAGGGCAGAGGGCAAAGCAGAGGGCAAAGCAGAGGGCAAAGCAGAGGGCAAGGTGGAAGGCAAACAGGAAGAGAAACTAGAAACAGCCAAAATTATGATAGCAGAGGGTTCTCCTTTGGAATTTATACAAAAAGTAACTCAATTACCAATAAAAACAATAGAAGAACTAAGAAAAGGAGGAGATTAAATGACAGTCCCGTATTGTCAGATTAAATCTTGATTTCTAAAGTTGCTATTCAATGCCCGCCCATAGCTTTGCATATTAAAGGTATTTGTAGCCATGGCGTTGGTCTATTGCCGTTCATTTCCTTTCACTCTAAAAACGCGGCATGTTTGTCTGGTTTCATACTTTTGGTAAAGGTCGGGATGGTCTTCCCTAAACCGCTTCCTGTCCAGATCAGTCCGACTTTGGCTTTTCCACGTAACCAGAACGGCGCCTCCATCCACGAGGGTGTCGCACTCTTTTAAGGAACGCATTAACTTGAGCTTGAATCCATTTGCTTTTTCTTCCCAGAAATCCTTTTTTTGCGTTGCATGGCGCAGCCCTTTCCAGGCTTCAAGGTCGGCTATAGTCGCCTGGGGGCTTGCATCTCTGGATTCTGGATACAGGGATTTCATCTCATCAATAGCGGCTTCAATCGTTTTTTCCCTCATGTTCATTCTCCTTTCTATCTTAAAATTAAAGTCATTGTTCTACCGTGTTCCGGTTCTATTTGTTGCGTGCCTCTTTTAAAAGGCGCAGAGTGGCCATCCAACGCGCCATATCCGCATCCAGGCTTTCCCGCGTATATTTCTTGAGCTTTGAATACTTTTCCATCTCTTCCATCGCCTTTCTATCTTTCCTTGCTAGTTTGACTCTTTTCATTCCTGCCCTCCTTTTCTTTCTGAATAAACCCAGATTTCGGGGTTTTCGACGGGTAAAATCGCCCCTGTCTGGCTTTCCTTAAAGTGCGTCGGCAACAAGCGTTTCATCAGATGAGCCACCTCACCCGTTTCAGGGTCAACCTCTTTTCCGGCGGGGATTTCCATCCCTTCCACGCACATCACGCCGTATTTGCTCTTTTCAATCTCCCGTTCTTCCCTGTTGAATTTTATAAAGCCTTTGGTAGCTAATACATTGATACGGGCATCAATGGTTCTATGGCCTCCTAATCCTATATGGCCTTCAAAAGACTTAGAGAACTGGTTAGGCGTATACAAATTTCCTTTTCTGGCCTCGTCCAGCAGCAATTGCAAAATCACGTCATGGCAGCGGCTTCGCTCGGCATCGAGCTTTTGGCCATAATCTTTACGGACTACCCGCTCCGAGTGTAACGACATCTCGCGCCACCGGCCGTCGATCTTGTCCACCCATTTCACAGGGATAGCCTTGCCGTTACGCAGTTCAAACATGATCTGGCGGACGCTTTTCTGTTCATCAGACCGGAACAGCAGCAGCCCTGTCGTATAGAAGCTGCGCAAGCTGGCTGCCCCGCTCAACGCCTGAAACGGGTCTTCCTCCACCATCTTCTTTGTTATTTTCTTCGTATGGTGGGTCAATATAATGCCCGCAGCGGGGTTAACAAGATGCCTCAGCTTCTCCACGCGGTCTTGCAGGAAAGCCAGCATAGCGGTATTGTCATTCTCGCTGCCGGACTTGCCAGGGTCGTAGACGTTGCGCAAAGGGTCGATGACGATAAGGTCAACTTCCCTTGGGCTAAAAAAACGTTCAACGGTGTTATAAACCTGTGTGACGCCTCCTTCATCCAGCAGAAGCCGCACCTGGGGGGTTATGACGAGGTTCTGGCGCATCAGGGGCAGGAAATGCGGGTCAAAAGGCATGGCGTTCAACCGTTCCCGCAAGTAGTCGTACATGATCTCGGTTTGCAGGTAAAATATCTTTAAGGGTCTGGACGGCGTCATGCCGAGAAAGGGCAACCCGGCCGCCATGTGGGTGAGCCAACTGAGCAAGAGGTCAGTCTTTCCAACCTTGGGCGCACCCCCGAATACAAGCAGACCCCCAGGGGTCAAAATGCGGGGCGCGACCAGGTCTTGCGGCAAGGGACTGTCATCGTCCAGTAATTGTCCAACCGTGAAGGCGGGTAGCCCATCAGTGGAGGGAAGGACGCTGGAGGAAAGGGCACGCGGGCAAGCGTCCATAAAAGCCCTGACATCCATCCCCTCAGCTATGGCATCCGCCGCATCCCATTTATCCGGCTTGTCTTCGGGGATAGCCATGAGCGTAAGGGACGCAAGCCCCAACCCCCCAAGTTTTTTAATAACCCTGTCCGCATATCCTTTGCCAGGGTCGTCATGATCAGGCCACACCAGCACATGCTTGCCGACCAAAGGCGACCAGTCCGTCTTGTCCATAATGGCATTTGCGCCATTCATGGCCGTGGTTGCGCAGATTCCCATATTTACCAGGGCAGAAGCGCACTTTTCCCCTTCCACGAGGACGACCGTATCAGAGCGGGCGATGCCTGGCTGGTTGTAGAGGGGGCGCGGGCACGCGATTGACCATTGCCCCGTTTGAGCGTCCTGGTAGCGGATTTCTTTTTTTCTTTGAGGAGGGTCATAGCGGTAAGCCCAGGCCAGGGGAGCGCCGTCAACGGCTTGATACAGCCATTTGCCTGTGGGCGCTCCTAACGGTTCCGCGCTTTGCGCTTCGGACATGTGAGGCTGCGGGGTTTGTTCTGGTTGGGTCTGCATTTCCGATGCTGGCATCGACGATGCTGGCGTCTCTAACGTCTCCCTTGCGGGTTGGAATTGCGAAACGGGACTTGCTGGAATCCCCGCCCATTCCTGAATGGAGGTGGCGATGTCCCAAAAATGACGGTAGATGTCCCATTTGTGGGCGGCAGCCCATAAGGATAAGACATCCCCGCCCTCATTAGTAGCGAAATCATACCATAGGCCCACCCTGCTGCCGGAAAGCTCGACAACCAGGCTTTCCCCTTCCTCCCCCTGAACGTTGCCGATCTTAAACGTTTTGCCAACGATCTTGCCCGCTGGAAAAAGGTAATACAGAACCTCGAGAAGCCTGTCCAGCAAGAGTTGTTTCAGTTCGGCGGCCGTGAGGCGTCGCTTTGACATTTTCCCTTATAGCCTTTCTTTCCCAAGCTCGCTTGTCCCAGATTCGTCTGTCCAGCACCGGTCTTTCCAGTCGCAAAAGCGGCACTCGAAATGCCCAGGGTCGTTAGAAATACGGGGCAGCGTTTCTTTCGCTTGCGTAGCGCGAAGGATGTTGACGCCGCGGTCGGAAGCTTGCTGCGCCAGGGCAGCATCAAAGGGGACGAGTTCATGGTAGATTTCCGAGGTATCCTTGTTGATGGCGGTAAACAAGGCGGGGCTTTTAGAGATGCCCGGGACGGCCTCTTCCATGTACGCCTGATAAAGAGCGATCTGGACGGCATAGACAGGCTTTGCGGCACGCACCCCTTTTTCAACGGTCTGCTTCCAGGACTTGGCATTCATGGACTTGCATTCCCAAAGGGCGGGGCAGAGGACGCCGGATTCAGGCTGCGCCGAGGCGAAGGTCGCCTCCCTATAGATAATCCCGTCCACATGCCCCTGAATGCGCCCGTCAGCTACGGAAAAGCCAAATGGTTCGCCGTTCTTCTGGAGAGTATAGAGATCAAAACCCGCTCCCTTTAACCAGGTGATGGCCATTTTTTCAAGGGCATGCCCCATTTCAAAGATGCGCAACAACTTTCCCGAGAACGGCTTGTCACGGGGCGTATGGGTATATTCGTATTGCAGGGCGCGGCTACAGGATACGCCAAGCCTCGATGCGCCCAAATAATCCCGTTGCGGTTCCCGAGCGTTCTTGTCCTGCAAGCGGGAATCAATAAGCTCATTAATTTTATCCGATAAGGTACGGTAACCGGAAGGATTCTGGGGGGTCAAATCAAGCGTGGCTGGTCGTATCGTCGTCATGATGAAACTCCTTTTTTTTTAATTCAATGGGGAATTGTCCAGCAAATGCTTTTGGTACGCATCAACAATCGTTTCTATCAGAGTCAAAACCTCCTGGCGGGTATAAGCGGACAGGGGTTTATCTATGCCGATTTCCGTTACGATCTCCCCCAGCGGACGTAATGCCGAAACGAATGCCTGTTGTTCAAGGGGCGTTTTATCAATCACAGGATGCCTCCCGCATAAAGAGCATTCTTGATGTTTGTCCGGTTGAATTTCAAAACCATAAGAACCGACGCCTTGTAGCGGGTCAGGCCATAATCGTTTTGATGTTTTGGCAGGTATTTTAATTGGCTACCCGTGGCCGGAAGGCTGATCCATTTTTTTACCTTATATGCGCTATCGTCGGTTTCATGGAGGTTCATCCAGTCGTTGGCTGCCGCGAAACAAACGGCTTTATCCCCCACGGCCAAAAGCGTTGCGGGTTCCCGCTGCAAGCCCCCGACAGCCCGCCATTGTTCATTCAGGAAGAAGACGCCGCTCCAGGCGTTAAAGCCAGCCGCCATGAACGCATACCCCTGGTCATCCACGTCCGCCCACATGAAAGGGGAATGGTTAAGGATATCGACTTCCCTCATGGCAAAATCTTCTTCGCGCAAGGGGATGACCTCCGGCTGGCTTCGGGTGTCAAAGGCGAACCCGCACAGAGGGCATTCAGAGACGGCGGCAGGGACTTCGCCCTCGCAGTCAGGGCAGGTTTTAAGAGGCGCTTCCCCCTGCGCAGCATCATTAAGGCTGGTTGTTTGGTCAAGGAAACCATGCGCAAGGGTCGTCGCGCCAAAGTCCAGCACGATGCAATCGTGTTTAACGATGCCCGGGTGTTCTTCAGGGTTGAGGGTGCGCAAGCCCCGTCCCACCATTTGAATGAACGCGGATTTGTAAGAGCTTGGCCGCAGAAGCACGATGCAGGACGTTGGAGGATGATCCCACCCTTCCATGAGTACCGCCACATTGACGATCACCTGGACGTTTCCAGTTGTATAGGCCAGCAGGTTCCGCTCACGCTCAACGCTGGACATTTCCCCGTGGACAAGGGCGGCAGGGAAGCCAGCGTTTAAAAAGCTCTGCTGGACATGGCGAGCATGCTCTACCGTAGAACAGAAAACGACGGTTTGACGATCTCCCGCCTTTTCCCTCCAGTGGGCTATCACCGCCTCGTTAACGGGGCGCGTGTCCATAATCTGCGCCACTGCCTCCATGTCGTAATCGCCCGCCATTTTCCTGACCTCTTTTAGCTTTTGCCGCGTTCCCACATCCATGACGAACATTTTCGGCCGCACGAGATGGCCGGAGGCGATCAACTCGTTAACCGTGATCTGATCACACACATTCGAGAAGATGGGACGCAGTCCCTTCTTGTCCCCGCGGCTGGGCGTCGCCGTCATCCCCAAAAGCTTAACGTCAGGGTTCAGGGTTTTTGCATGGGTGATCACGCGCACATAGCTTTCCGAGCGGGCATGGTGGGCTTCGTCGATCACCAGAAGGTCAAGACGGGGCATGCTGGCAAGGTTCGCCTCCCGTGACAAGGTCTGGATCATGGCGAAGGTTGTATGCCCTTCCCATGACTTCAGGGAGGCGTCGAAGACGCTGGTCGGCATGTGGGGATTGACCCGACAAAACTTGGCCTGGTTCTGAGCGGTCAGTTCGTCCCGATGCGCCACCACGCAACTCCTGAACGGGGAGGATTTGGATAGCTCCCCGATCACGGCCGATAGCATAATGGTCTTGCCGGAACCTGTCGGGGCGACGGCTAACGTGTCGCCATGCTGACGCAGAGCTTCCACCGCGCGGCTGACCAATTCTTTTTGCCGTGGTCTTAACAGCATACCCTCGCTCCTTCTTCCTTATCTCGCCCAGGAGGGAGCGACGTTAGAGGACGAGGTAGCGGCGCCCCCTGACCCCAAAGGATAATCCTTATGGTCTTTCGTAACCGCTATCTTGATGACGTTACGCTCTTGTCCTGTTCCCTTGTTCTTCTCCACGTCAATGCGGGCAAGGAACTCGACGCCATCCAATTCAGCAAGGCTTTTGATGTTTCGGGCGGCGAGGGCCTGAGGCGACTCGTCCTTTTCTGAAAAACCCCGCGCGGAATTTAAAATAGCGCGAATGAAAGAGCGGCCAATGTTATGCCATTTTTCTCCTTTTGAACTGTGCAGCCCGATAAGGCTCCATATTTTTCGTTTAGCGTACGGACCTTCCAGGATGACGAATTCGCAATCGAGGTAAACAGCCCCTGAAGCGACGTTGCGGGTGGCATACCCGCCTGTCCAGTCGCGGGCAGGGTCATTAAAGCCTCCTGACCGGATCGTCATGCGCACTTTGGCGATGGTTCCTTTGGGGATGAGGTCATAAGATCGCTGGGGTTCCGCTGAGTTAAAATCCATGGTTCATTCTCCTTGCGTTGGTTGTTGAGGACATATATAGGTCAGGCGTTGTGAGGCGGGTTTGGCCGCCTTATTCTGGATTTTTTCCATAAGCCGCCCCAGATGTGGCTCTTCCTCACACTCAAGACGTCCTGAGCGGTCTTTAGCCGGATAACCGTAAGGGTTCAGCGTATGGCAAATAAAGGCGCGGTAATGCTTTGTCCCTTTCCCGTCTTCCGTCCGCCCTTCCCGTTCCGCCATGATGATGACCTGATCGACGATGCCCGGCAATTCCAGTCCCGTTTTTGTCCCCTCGATCTGGAGATCGTAAAAGCGGTTCTTGTTGTCGTCCCGCTTCTCGTCCAGGATGCCGACAAACCAGATGTTCTTGTTTCGCGTATGTTGCAAATGGGTCAGCCAGGCGACCATCTCCTGCGCATGGAGGCCATAAGCGTTTCTCAAGTCGCCTTTATGCTCGCCCCTGCACCACTGGAAGCACAGTCGCCCCGCTACCGTGATGGAGTCCACAAACACCGTCTCATACTTATCCAGGGATTGGGGATCGCCAAGGTTTTGGCAAACCATCTCAAAGTGTTTCTGGCTATAGGGTTGATCGTCCCTTAAAGCCGGATTCGCGCCCCCGATGAAAACGGCGTAGTCCCGGCATTCCTTCCAGGTGCGGGGACGAAGGGCGTCGCCTTTCCATCCCTCGATCGCCAGATCTCCCGCTTCCATATCCAGGAAGAGGGTTTTATCTTCCGGCAATGTTAACAGGAGGGAAGTCTTGCCAATGCCTGACTTGCCGAAGATGCAGCCTTTGATGCCGCGCTGTTCGCTCAAGCGCTGGTCAGCGGTAATAATAGGAAGCGGCATGGGTTAGTCTCCTTTCCCGTCAAGTTGATCGGCGAGCTTGAGAAGTCCTTCCAGGCATTGGCAGACCAACTTGGCCTTGCGCAAAGCATGGCGGATCAAGTCTTTGTCCAATTGCATCAGCATATCAAGCGACGAGAAATAGATGGCGTTGATGAATTTGAAGTCTTTATGCCCGAGGGGGTCTTTGTGCATAAAAGTCATAATGAGTTATCCTTTCTGTTTATGGTTAAGGGCGCAGGTCATCGTTTCGGGTAGCTGAAGTAGAGGCGCGGGTCATTTCCTGGAGGTACCGCATGACTTCCGCCTTGGAATAACGGTAACTGCGGTAACTGACAACGGTATACCTGGGGCCAATACCTTTGCGCCTGTACTCGCCCAGGGCGCTCACCGAAAGGTTAAGGGCGTCCGCAACTTCCTTCGTTGTGTAATAATCTTCTCCCAGGTCACAAACACGTTTCGGTTTGGGCTTACGCTCAACGGGTTTGGGCTTTTCTGGCCTGAAAAACCGAAAAAGCCGCTTGAATATAGGGATTTTGCGTTTGGAGCGGGATCGTTTAAGACCGAACATTTTTAACACCTCCTCTTCGTTTATTGACGGGTGCGCTGTCAGGCGCGAAATAAATGAAAGCATAAAAAATGCCCTTTGTGACAAGGAGTGTCGGGCTACCGCAAAAATGGACAAAAGGTCGCAAAAATTCGATATCGCGGCGCCGCTAAGGAAACTGCGGGTTTGGAAGAATTGACTTGCTCAAGGGTCGTCTTGCTGGCTCAAATCCTGGCCGATCAGGAAAAAACCATGCGCTGAAATTCAATTTAACATTGAAAATCAATTATTTGCATGGATAAGAGGGATATTGATGGCGGGTTAAAACGCCTGTTTTGCAAGCGCGATACCGCAAAAATGGACAGAATGCCGCAAAAATTCGATATCGCGCTACCAGAAGGAAAATGGCGGCATTAAGGAGAGAATGGCTGCATGGATGTGTGGGGAAGATGCCTGTTTGTTACCGCAGTATCACAAACAGGTAACAAAGCAGGAGCGGAAGAAAAGCCAAAGCCTGGCCAGGATAAAAACAGGAGCCTAATGCTCCCTGACGATAAGCCATAAGGCAAGGGAAAGTTGTTGCGGGGTATGCCTGATCTTCTGTTCTATATAATTGAGAAATTCATCCTTCCCAAATTCACGGAAGCTTTTCCCGTATTCCTTTATAATATCAAGGTTCCGTTTTTTCAGTTCCGTATATAAGCCTTCCATTAAAACCGTATCCTTGTTCCGCCATTCATCCTGATTGAAGAGCAAGCCCTTTTGAGGAGGCAATAACAAGTTTAACAGTTTGCTCGAGAAACCCAGCCTTGCCTTTTCTCCCTTGCTCATTTCAAATTCGCCGAAGGCTTCATAAAAATCAAAGCAGGTTAACTCAAACAACCCGAAGTCTATTTGCTTGATCTTTCCCTTGTTATAAGGCCATGCGACATAATAGACCTCGATCCTGTTGAAAAACACATCCGCTTTAATCTTGATAAAAATGAGTTGGAGCCTGGAGAACTTTTCTCCGTGTACGTATTTTCCGTTTTTCATGGCGGGTATGATGTAAACGTAGTTGTTGCAATAGTAGTTATATAGTTCGAGACCTTCCCTTTCTCCAAAATAGAAAACGCAATAATTTGAAAGCACTTCCAGAAAGGAAACAATATCTTTATGGTCTACAAACGGTTTCTTATTCATCTTCACCCTTTCCACATTACGTTATGAATTCATGACAGGCTCCCGTAGACGGAATAATAAAAGAGGCTTAACACGGGAAACTTGCGGGGGAACATCGAGCGATGGGAAGAAGGGAGGCGCATAGGGCAAGGCTGCAAGGCGCGACATTTTGTCTACAAAGTGGAAAAGACTCTTGTTCGGGCAGCTTATAAACATGCCAGCCTCTTATAAAATTATAGGCAAAATTAATTAATTTTCTGGGGGTTTGTCAATGGCTGTGTTCATATTTGCCAGATTTAACAAACTTATCACGTGGTAAAATTGTGGTAGAATCAAGATTTTGAGGGTTTTTGCATTTCCCGGCAAAGCCTTGGTGCCCTCGGGGAGAATCGAACTCCCACGTCCTTGCGAACAACAGATTTTGAGTCTGCCGCGTCTACCAATTCCGCCACAAGGGCACATATAGTCAACTGGCTTGCAATCCAGTTGACTATATCGAATCATACCGATTTACGAAATAAGGTCAATAAGAAAAAACAAATGCTTATCCGAAAAGTACCTGTGAGGTAACAGGTTTTGCATGAACACAAGCTCCTAAAGCTCTAAAGAACAAAGAATCCGGATCGTGGCGTCTATTAAATCTAAATGTATATTCTGCAAGAT
>JACCDN010287914.1_pt1 | contig 10722 bp, 9 predicted proteins | sample 7441691 | NCBI WGS metagenome assembly JACCDN01 (sample SAMN15323439, study PRJNA562643) | freshwater metagenome | isolation source: river surface water | place: USA:Blue River Watershed | collected 2017-08-16
GTGATGTGCGCTGCATCAAAGATGCAGCGGAAAGAATCGCCCCATGTGTTATCTGGGAATGTAAATGTGGTGCGCTCGGTCGATGAATTAAGGAAGAGCAATAATCCACGATCTGAACCTGCATCGATAAAGACTGTCAGCGATCGCTTCTCACCATCTGCCCAGTGCGCATCGGTCATCTCTCGTCCACCTAAGCTAAACCAGGCAATATCTTTTCGCTGTGTTCCGCGGTCAAAGGCTCCAGTAAAGAACTCTGAGGCAACATCTGCTAGATAGGTGTTACGAATATTTGCCAACATCTCCACCGCATCACGAATATCTCGCTGAGATGGATCTAGATCCCAATCCATCGCCCATCCGCCACCGAAAGTCTCTGGCGAATCTGCAATTGCCGGATGCATATCGCGCGGCATGGAATATGCGTTATTTGATCCTGATTGTGTTCGACTTACCTCATCACCCATCGTCAACATCGGAACACCGGATGAGAGCAGAAGAGTTGCCAACATAGATTTCTTAAGGCTCTGTCGAATCGCAAGAATTTCTGGATCATCGGTGGGGCCTTCAACGCCGGCATTCCACGAACGGTTCTCATTCGAACCATCGCGATTTTCTTCTTGATTAGCCTCATTGTTCTTTGAGCTGTATGTGACAAGATCATTCAAGGTAAATCCATCGTGGGCCGTGATGAAGTTAATCGATGACGTGGGACCGCGGTAATAGAAGATGTCGCTAGAGCCGCTAATGCGAGAGGCTATATCGGCAACACCTTCGCCAAAGCCACGTGCAATATCTTCTAGCCAGAACTGACGGACAGCATCACGATAGGCATCGTTCCATTCGCGGAATGGATGAGGGAAATCTCCTAATGAGTAGCGCGAGATATCCCATGGCTCTGCAATCATCTTAAAGTTTCGCAAGACCGAATCAGATTCAATGGCAGACATCAGCGACGAGTTAAAAGCTGAATGGCTTGTATATAAAGCTGTCGCAAGATCAAAGCGGAATCCATCAACGCCAATGACTTCAATCCACCAGCGCAGTGAGTCAACGATAAAGCGCACGCTATGGGGATTGCTTGCGGCAAAGGTATTTCCGCACCCGGTGACATCTACATAGTTACCTGCATTGTCATGTCTGTAATAAGCCTTGTTATCAATACCTTTAAAGGAGAGCGTTGGTCCGCCTACGCCGCCTTCTGCTGTGTGGTTATAGACAACATCGAGAATGACTTCAATTCCAGCTTGATGTAATTGATCGACTGCCCATTGCAATTCAGTTGTTGGATCATCAGTTGCCGCATACTCACTGTGTGGTGCGCTAAAGGCGAGCGCGTTATATCCCCAATGATTCTTTCTTCCACGCGACCAGATCGTCGGTTCAGTTGCATATGTATGTAGTGGCAAAAGTTCTAACGCTGTCACACCCAGTGATTTCAAATGTGCAATCGTGCTGGGATGGCCCAAGCCCTTATATGTGCCGCGTTCATTTTCTGGAATGTCATAATTCTTTGCAGTTAACCCTTGAACATGTGCTTCATAGATCAAAGTCTTAGCCCACGATGTCAATGGTCGATGAATATCGCGCGGGTGGTAATTGGTCACAACAGAGAGGGGAACAAAGGCTGCACTATCGCGGTTATCGCGAAGGGTGAGATCACCGCTTCCGACTTCATCGGTTGCAACGTGTCCGTAGATTTCAGGAACATACTGCAGCGTTCCATCGAGCTTATGTGCATAGGGATCGATGACTAACTTCGCTGCATTAAAACGTGAACCATGTTCGGGTTGCCATGGCCCATAAAAGCGATAGCCATACCGTTGACCCGGACGTACCCCAGCTAAGTAGCCATGCCAGATCGGCCCATTGCGGTGCGAGAGAGCAAAGCGCGTCTCGACCAACTTCCCATTGACCTCATTAAAGAGGCAGAGCTCGACAGCATCTGCGGCATTACTCCAGATGGCAAAGTTGGTTCCACCCTCTGTGACGGTGGCCCCTAACATGCGCGGATCTGCAGGAAGCATGTGGCGTATCTTGCCCTGTTTCATATTGTGAATCCCGCTACTGATGAGTAACCTAGCGGCCATGAAGATTGCAGTCTGTGTAAAGCAGGTCCCAGATTCATGGGCCGAGAAGAAGATGGTCAATTCACGTCTTGATCGCGAAGGCGTCGATGCTGTTCTCAATGACCTCGATGAGTACGCCGTCGAAGAAGCGCTACGTCTTGCAGAAGCTCACGGTGGAAATGAAGAAGGTGGCCCACATACAGTCACCGTCATCTCAATGGGACCAGAGCGCGCAACAGAGGCAATGCGCAAGGCGCTTTCTATGGGAGCAAATGATGCAATTCTTATTACAGATGCCGCACTCGCCGGCTCTGATGCACTGACAACATCTGCCGTCTTGGCAAAGGTCATCGCTGATGGTGGATTTGATCTTGTTATCTGCGGAACTGAATCAACGGATGCGCGTATGAGCGTTGTCCCTGCGATGATTTCAGCGCGTTTAGGTTGGGCACAGATGACATTTGCCAGCAAAGTCACCGTTGATCCTGCCGCTTCCAGCGTTGCAATTACACGTGTGACAGAAGCTGGCGTTGATGAAATCACCGCATCATTTCCTGCAGTTATTAGCGTCGTTGAGAAGATCAATGAACCGCGCTACCCATCATTTAAGGGAATCATGGCTGCTAAGAAGAAGACCATTGAATCTCGCGATCTTGCAGCAGTGGGCGTAAGCGCCAGATCAGCTTGGTCAGAGGTAAAGGATTCAGCTCCACGTCCACCACGCAGCGCCGGTGTCATCGTTACAGATGGCGGAGATGGTGGAAGCGCACTTGCAACATTCCTAGCAGAGAAGAAGTTGATATGAGCACAGTAATTATTCTCGCTGATTTTCAAGCAGATGCAGCGACAAAGACCACAGCAGAGCTAGCAACAGTAGGCGCTCGCATGGGCGATGTCTGCGCAGTTGTTTTAGCACCTGTCGGAAAGGGTGCAGCCTTTGCTGCGACTCTGACACAAGGTCCGATTGCCTCAATTGCAATCGTTGAATCAGATGCCTTTGCAACCAACGGTGTTGCAGCATCTGCCGATGCACTTGCACAGGTTGCTTCAGCAAAAGGCGCAGCTGCAGTTCTGATTGCATCACACGCATTTGGTAAAGAGGTTGCAGCTCGCGTTGCAATCGCACTTGAATCAGGAATCATCACAGATGCAGTCGATGTATCTGCCGACAAGGTAGCTACCCAACTTGTCTTCGGTGGATCCACCACCGTTCACTCAGTGGTTAGCCATGGAACACCTGTCATCACATTGCGTCCTAACTCTGTCGAAGCAGATCTCTCAGCACCATCACCATCAAATGAAACAATCGCAGTCACAATTTCAGAGAGTGCAAAGAAGTCAGTGATCTCATCATCACAGCCACCTGTGAAGGGCGGACGTCCAGAACTTACCGAGGCATCAATTGTTGTCTCAGGTGGTCGCGGAACAAATGGTGACTTTGCTGCAGTTGAATCATTTGCAGATACTTTGGGTGCGGCAGTCGGCGCATCACGTGCTGCAACAGATGCCGGTTGGTATCCACACTCACATCAGGTGGGACAGACTGGAAAGACTGTGAGCCCACAGCTCTATGTTGCATGCGGAATTTCAGGAGCGATCCAACACCGCGCAGGAATGCAGACCTCAAAGACAATCGTGGTGGTCAATAAAGATCCAGAAGCCCCACTCTTTGAAATCTGTGACTTTGGCGTAGTCGGCGATCTCTTTGCAGTCTTGCCTCAGGCAACTACTGCAGTAGCTGCAGCAAAGGCATAACTTCTCACCTGGCCTAGACTTAGGCCATGAGCATCTACCTCGATCATGCGGCGACAACGCCGATGATTGAGCCTGCCATCGATGCGATGCAACGGTCACTTCGCAAGATTGGTAACCCTTCAAGTCTGCATACCGACGGTCGTTCAACGCGTAAAGATGTTGAAGAAGCACGTGAAGTAATAGCTCGTGCTGTTGGCTGCCAACCCAGCGAAGTAATTTTCACCGGCTCTGGAACAGAAGCAAATAATGCGGCGATGAAGGGATTGTTCTGGGCAGCTACCGATAAGAATCTCATTGTTGTCAGCGCTATCGAACACCACGCAGTTCTTGACCCAGCACATTGGTTAGTCGAGCACGAAGGCGCTGAATTGATTGAAATTCCAGTCAACGCAGATGGCGTTATCGATTGTGATTTTCTTGCCCGCCTAGTTGCATCTCGAGGAAATGAGATCGCATTGATCTCTGTGATGGCAGCCAATAATGAAACAGGCGTTATTCAACCGATCGACCGCGTTGTTGAGATTGCTGGCAGCATCCCGGTTCACTGTGATGCAGTACAGAGCTTTACTAAGGTGCCCCTTGATTACTCAGCTCTTGGTCTCTTTGCGATGACGATCAGCGCACATAAAGTCGGAGGTCCACTTGGAATCGGAGCGCTGATCCTGCGCCGCGCCTTTGAGATGCCCGCGTTATTACACGGTGGGGGACAAGAGCGCGAGATTCGCAGCGGTACCTTAAATGCGCCATCGATCGTCGCCTTTGCTACAGCCGTTACCGAAAGTATCTACAACGCGGCAAGCGTTGCCGCACTCCGCGAGAAATTTGAATCTGGCATTGCACAGGTTGCACCTGATGCTCAGATCAATGGAAAGAGCGCGCAACGCCTTCCGGGAATCTCGAACATCACATTTCCTGGAACACAAGCAGATTTCTTACTGTTGTTGATGGATGGCAAAGAGATCTCCTGTTCAACAGGGGCGGCATGTACTGCAGGCGTGCATCGTCCAAGCCATGTGTTGATGGCGATGGGCCATGATGAAATCGGTGCAACATCATCTCTGCGTTTCTCACTCGGTGCGACCACAACTACAGGAGATATTGAATACGCTCTGAGCGTGATTCCAGAGGTTGTTGCGATGGCAAAGGCGGCGAATTCTCTATGAAGCTCATAGCCGCAATGTCTGGTGGCGTTGACTCCGCCGTTGCTGCAGCGCGCGCAGTAGAAGAAGGCCACGACGTAATCGGTGTCCACTTGGCACTTTCAAGTAACCCACAGAAGTACCGCTCAGGTGCACGTGGATGTTGCACCATCGAAGATTCACATGATGCTCGTCGCGCCGCAGATGTCATCGGTATCCCGTTCTATATCTGGGATATGGCAGATGAATTCCATGCAGGCGTCGTCGAGAACTTCATGAGCGAATATGCAGCAGGACGCACACCTAATCCATGTCTGCGTTGCAATGAGAAGATTAAATTTGCTGCAGTCTTAGATCGCGCTAAGGCGATGGGCTTTGATGGAGTTATCACTGGCCACTATGCACGCACTCGCGGCAGCGATGCGCAGAAAACTCTGCACCGCGCAGTCGATCCACTCAAAGATCAATCGTATGTATTGGCAGTTCTCAATCGCGAACAGATCAGTGGAGCGCTCTTTCCATTGGGCGATACTGAAAAAGTAGATATTCGTCTAGAGGCAGAACGTCGAGGTTTGGCTGTGGCACAAAAGCCCGATAGCCACGATATTTGTTTTGTTCCATCGGGAGATAACGCAGGATGGCTACGCGAGCGTTTAGGTAGCGAGAGCGGTCCGATCGTAGATCAAGATGGAAAGCAGATTGGCGAACATAAAGGTGCTTACACCTACACAATCGGCCAACGCAAAGGTTTAGGAATTACCGTTCCAACTCCTGATGGATCACCACGATTTGTCTTAAAGATTGAACCTGTTACCAACACTGTTGTTGTGGGTGCACGTGAAGAACTTGCAGTAACTTCCATGAAGGGTGAACGTGCAATCTGGTGCGGCCCTGATGTGGAAGCTGGCGATCATCGCGGCTTTGTTCAAGTGCGAGCACATGGTCAAGCGTTACCTTGTACATATCGCTTTGATGGAACACATCTAGTGGCAGATCTCGATCAACCGCTCTTAGGTTTAGCAACTGGTCAAGCGATGGTTATCTACGATGGCGATCGCGTGGTGGGATCGGCAACAATCTGTGAGACGGCAGCATGAGCAATACCGCACGACATCGTATTGAAGAGCTCACAGCTGAGATTCGGGATCACCAATTTAAATATTACGTCCTTGATGCTCCCACTGTTACCGATGCGCAATTCGATCAATTACTCAAAGAACTAGGTGCTTTAGAGGCTCAACACCCTGAGTTATTAGCTCCTGATTCACCAAGCCTTGGAGTCGGCGGGGGATTCTCCACAACATTTACTCAACACGATCACATCGAGAAGATGATGAGCCTTGATAACGTCTTTGATCTCGATGAATTGGGTGCCTGGTTTGATCGCGTTGAGAAGGAAGTCGCGCAACCACAGTTCCTCTGCGAACTTAAAGTAGATGGTCTTGCAATCAACTTGCTCTATGAAAAGGGCGAGCTCGTACGCGCCCTTACACGAGGCAATGGCGTCACTGGTGAAGATGTAACGCTTAACGTTAAGACAATTAAGAATTTGCCGCACACTCTTAAAGGTTCAGATATTCCAGATCAGATCGAGGTTCGTGGCGAGGTCTTCTTCCCTATAGCTGCCTTTAACGAACTCAATGAATCGCTAGAAGAAGCCGGTAAGCAACTCTTTGCCAATCCACGTAACGCTGCAGCTGGATCGCTGCGTCAGAAAGATCCGCGCGTTACTGCATCTCGCCCATTAAGCGTTGTCGTCCACGGAATTGGTGCCCACGATGGCGGTAACTTCACCAGCCAATCACAGGCATATGACTTCCTGAAAGGTCTAGGGCTGCCTACAAGTAACCGTTTCCGAGTTGTCACAACTCGCGAAGATGTTGAGAAATTCATCGCGCACTACAACGAACATCGCCACGATGTTGAACATGAGATCGATGGCATTGTGATCAAAGTAGATGAGATCGCATCACAGAAAGTTCTTGGCTTTACATCTCGTGCACCTAAGTGGGCTATTGCTTACAAGTACCCACCTGAAGAGGTAACAACCAAGCTACTCGATATTAAAGTCAGCGTTGGACGCACAGGTCGCGTCACACCATTTGCCTTTATGGAGCCGGTCAAAGTGGCAGGGTCAACTGTTACAAATGCAACGCTTCATAATCAAGAAGAGATCGAACGCAAAGGCGTATTGATCGGCGACACCGTCATTATTCGCAAAGCAGGGGATGTCATCCCTGAAGTCCTCGGTGCAGTTGTTGGAAAGCGCGATGGTTCAGAGCGAGCATTTGTGATGCCGACGCAATGTCCTGAATGCGGCAGCGAACTTCGTGCGCTCAGCGAAGGCGATGTTGATATTCGCTGCCCCAATGCACGCACCTGTCCGGCCCAATTACGTGAACGTATTTACTACATCGGCTCACGAGCAGCCCTTGATATCGATGTCTTGGGATATGAAGCAGCTGTTGCTCTATTAAGCGATGGCGTTATCGAAGATGAATCTGATCTCTTCTCGCTGACCCAAGAGTCACTTGTTACCTCATCATTTTTTACCAAGAAAGATGGCGAGGCAGGCAAGAACGTTGAGAAGTTATTGGCTGCACTCGAAGAGGCAAAGACAAGACCTCTATGGCGCGTGATCGTTGCACTCTCGATTCGCCACGTGGGGCCAACTGCAGCACAAGCACTTGCCACAACTTTTGGATCACTGGAGAAGATTTCACAGGCATCTGCTGAGACTCTGGCAGATATTGATGGCGTTGGCGACACGATTGCGCAATCAATCGTCGAATGGTTTGCCGTTGATTGGCATCAGGCGATCGTTACTAAGTGGGCACGTGACGGTGTTGTCATGGAAGTTGTTGCTGGGATTGCACTTCCGCAAACTCTTGCAGGTCTGACCTTTGTTGTAACCGGGGGATTGGAAAAGTACACCCGCGATTCCATCGCTGAAACAATTACAGCTCACGGTGGAAAGCCATCGAGTTCAGTCTCCAAGAAGACCGATTACGTATTAGTGGGATCAGACCCTGGCTCAAAGTTAGCTAAAGCACAGGAACTTGGTGTGACCATCATCGACGAGGCAGCCTTCGACGCCTTATTGCAGGGCGACAAGTAGTAGTATCGCCTCATGATCTCAGTTGCTAATGAAGCCCTTCGCGAACTGCCTGCACCACCATATGTATTCGGCCTCTTTGCATTCGGCGTTTTTGTCGTACTTCTCTATCTCGTACTACGCCTAGATAAGTAATTCTTTTGGCACGGCTTGGTCTCTATGGCGGGACATTTGATCCCATTCACATAGGCCACATGCATGTGATCACTCAGATCCTACGCAGAGATATTGTCGATCGCATCATTATCTTTCCTGCCGGACAACCTCGTTTACGTGAACACCAACCAATTGCTACAGGTGCCCAACGCCGGGCAATGTGCGAGGCGGCAGTGAAAGATTTGCCAGCAGATATTGCATCTGCCGTTGAGGTAAATCCGATTGAGATATTGCGAGATGGCCCTAGCTACACCATCGATACTGTTGAAGCCGTTGCGCAAGCCTTTCCTGAAGATTCTCTCCACTTAATTATTGGTAGCGATGCCTATGCAAAGTTAGATCAATGGCATCGCGTTGAAGATCTCAAGAAACTTGTCACATTCATCATTATTGAACGTCCAGGCTCAGAAAGTCAGGTCGGATTAGATATCGCAGCCCTCGATGTTGCCTCAACTGGCATTCGTGAAGGATCTTCGAGAGAGTACTCACCTTCAGTAGCCCACTTTATTAAGGAGCATCACCTTTATGGCAGCTAGCCAGAGCGCCGTCACTATCACTCAGATCGCAGCACGCGCAGCAGCAGATAAGTTAGCCACAGAGATGGTTGCACTCGATCTATCAGATCAATTGGTCTTGAGCGAGGTCTTCCTTATTGTTACCGGCGCAAATGTTCGACAGGTCGATTCCATTGCAGATGAGATCGAAGAGAAGCTCCGCCTTGTTGGAGAAAAGCCTGCGCGCCGTGAAGGTAGCGAAGAATGGGTTCTCTTGGATTACTCAGATCTCGTTGTCCATATCCAAAGTAGCGAGCTACGTAAGTACTACATGCTCGATCGCTTGTGGAATGACTGCCCAAAGATTGAGCTCGAAGTGCAAAAAGAGATGGCTGCCGATGGCAGGTAATCGCATCCTTCTGTGGCGCCACGGACAGACTGATTGGAATGTTGCCAATCGTTTTCAGGGGCACTCAGATATTCCATTGAACGCGCTGGGTGAATACCAAGCACGTCATGCTGCAGAAATTCTTGCAGGAATGGAACCGACTGCGATTATCTCAAGTGACTTAATGCGAGCACATAAGACTGCTCTATCTCTTGCAGAGATTGTCAATCTTGACGTTTCTATTGATGTACGCCTTCGCGAAACAAATGGCGGCAGTTGGGAAGGCAAGACGGGCGAGCAGAATCGCGTTGAAGATTTTGAAAACTTTGTGAAGTGGATTGATGGCGAAGATAACCCAGCAGGACAGATTGGTGAAAAGCGAAGCGAAGTTGCCTCACGTGCACGCGCTGCAATTACCGATGCACTTGCAGGAAAGACAGATCAACTTCTTGTCGTTGCAACACATGGCGGAACTGCGCGTTGCATCATCGGCGATTACCTACAACTTCCTTTGACGCATTGGGCCAAGGTCGGCGGATTATCAAATGCATCCTGGTCGCTCTTGGCGCAGAGCCCTGCAAAGGGTTGGTATCTCGAAGAACATAACGCCGGCAGCATTCCTGAAGAACTTCTAGGCGTTGAATCAGGGTCAACCGCAAATTAATTTCTCCACTCGCGAACTCCTGCGCTAGAGTGTGCGCGTTCACGGGGCTATGGCGCAGCTGGTAGCGCACCTGCATGGCATGCAGGGGGTCAGGGGTTCAAATCCCCTTAGCTCCACCAAGCAAGAAATATATTCACGGTAGGATTAAACAATGACCACAGAACCGCGCGAGCATGCTGCTTACGATTTCGCGTACGTTCAAGAGAAGTGGCTCCCAATCTGGGATCAGCTAGAACCATTTAAATCAGGTCGCGCAGATGATCCACGCCCTAAGAAGTATGTCTTGGATATGTTCCCTTATCCATCAGGTGATCTTCATATGGGCCACGCAGAGGCATATGCCCTCGGCGATGTAATTGCTCGTTACTGGATCCAGCGCGGATTTAACGTCATGCATCCCATTGGTTGGGATGCCTTCGGACTTCCTGCAGAAAATGCTGCAATTAAGCGCAATGAAGATCCTCGCATCTGGACATATGAAAATATCGCAACACAGAAAGCTTCGATGCGACGTTATGCATGTTCCTTTGACTGGGATCGCGTCTTTAATACATGCGACCCCGAGTACTACAAGTGGAACCAGTGGCTCTTCATCGAGTTACATAAGCGCGGCCTTGCCTACCGTAAGGATTCTGCAGTCAACTGGTGTCCTGGATGTCAGACAGTTCTGGCAAATGAACAAGTTGTCGCCGGTCTCTGCGAGCGTTGCGATAGCGCTGTTACCAAGAAGAAGCTTAACCAGTGGTATTTCAAGATTACAGATTATGCAGATCGCTTACTTGACGACATGGCTCAACTTGAAGGTCAGTGGCCAGATAAAGTCTTAACAATGCAGCGCAACTGGATCGGTCGATCACAGGGTGCAAATGTCACCTTTGAAATCGAAGGTCGCGATGAGCCTGTCACGATCTACACCACTCGTCCAGATACTTTGTACGGTGCAAC
>JACCDN011085197.1_pt1 | contig 10722 bp, 5 predicted proteins | sample 7441691 | NCBI WGS metagenome assembly JACCDN01 (sample SAMN15323439, study PRJNA562643) | freshwater metagenome | isolation source: river surface water | place: USA:Blue River Watershed | collected 2017-08-16
AACCCCCGCAAGCACAGGGCTTGCAGCGGTATAAGAAAATTTGCGAAAACTTGGCTAAGAAAAAGTTCGCAATAGAAATTGGCGGAGCATGTGCTACCTCGTGCGAACTTTTCTCCTTTGGTCAAAATTTTTGCCGATGCAGTATTTGCAAAGGTTAAAGACCGATTTCAACTTTACTAAAAAAGTTCGAAAGTTGCAGATGATCCTCGATTGGGATTCGAACTGATAAAATAAGTTAAGTCTTATGATGTCTTCCAAATCTTGATCCTACAAAATTTTTTTGCGATGACCTTGTAAAAGAGTGACATAATTACTACATTTAGTGGATATGTCTAAAAAAATATACTAAATATAGTTTAATAAAAAATGGATCACAGGTTTAAAATATCTAATACGCATTGCTGCATTAAGAAAGTGGGCAAAAACAGAATATGCAGATTGCCAAAATCTAAAAATGAAAACTTTGAAGATGTTAAACCACAAGAAGTTTTAAGCGATTGGTCGGGTAAATTTTCTTTTAAGAAGGACAATCCGGAATTAAATCAAAATGGATTGAGGCCGCCACAACTTGGAGCACTTTATGCCATAGCTTCTTATTTTGCAGTAGATGGTGAATATGAACCTGCAACCATAGTATTGCCTACTGGAACAGGTAAAACTGAGACGATGTTATCTGCTCTAGTTTACCATGGTTCTCAAAAGTTGTTGGTTTTGGTTCCGAATGATCAATTAAGATATCAAATATTTAGAAAATTTCTGTCATTGGGAATTTTACCGGATTTGGGTATTGTTCCTAAAGATATACAGCGCCCCATAGTTGCGCTTATTGATCATAAAATTGATTCAATTGCTGAGGCACAAGAAATAATCGACAATTCGAATGTAATTATTGCGACCCCATCGGTTTTGAATTTATCAGATGAAGAAGTTTTAGATTCTCTTTGTGGCGGCTGCACAGATTTGTTTATTGATGAAGCTCATCATTCTCCTGCAAATACATGGAATAAAGTTAAACAAAAATTTTTAAATAAAAGAATTGTCCAGTTTACAGCAACGCCCTTCAGGAAAGACGGAAAGCAAGTGGGAGGGAAAATAATTTTTAACTATAAGTTGGGTTATGCGCAGCGAGATAGTTACTATCAACCAATAAGATTTAATCCAGTTGTTGAATACGGCGATCAAAATTCTTGCGATGAAAAGATAGCACAAAAAGCTGTAGAGATATTAAGAGATGATGTAAACAAGCTAGGAGCAGACCATATATTAATGGCCAGAGTCAGTAGCAAAAAACGCGCTAATCAACTTCTGCCACTTTATGAAAAGCTTGCGCCAGAATATAATCCTGTGGTTATATACTCTGGAGCAGGAACTAAAATCAGAAATCGAGAAAACTTAGAAAAGCTAGGAATTGGTTCAAATTCTGAAAATCGTATTTCGCGTATTGTGATTTGTGTAGATATGTTGGGAGAAGGCTTTGATCTTTCAAATTTAAAAATAGCAGCAATACACGATAGTCACAAAAGTCTTGCTGTAACATTGCAATTTATTGGCAGATTTACTCGTCAAAATCAAAATAGTAAAATACAAGAAGCAGCGGTGGTAATAAATACAGCAGATCCGCAAGCGGAAAAAAGTATACAAGACCTTTATTCTGAAGGAGCTGATTGGGATAAGATAATAAAACGCCTTAGCGAAGAAAGAATTACTAAAGAAGAAAATTTACAGGCGGTTATAGAAGATCTTAGGAAAAATGGTACTTTAGGAGATCAAATATCGCTTTGGAATTTGAGACCTTCTTTTGTAGCGCAGCTATATAAAACTAATTGCCAAAGTTGGAATCCGGAAAAATATTTAGAAGCATTCAGTCCGGATTCTAAGTGTTGGCATTCAATAGGAACTAATGAAAAAATCCTTGTAATTCTAACAGTTAAAGAAGATGCGGTTAAATGGGGTCAACATCAAGGAATAGAAGATCTATCAAATCAATTGATAATTGTTTATTGGGATTCCGCTAATTCTGCAATGTTTGTTTATTCCAATGACTATAATTCTTTGCCAATTTCGAGATTGGTGGAAGTGATAACAAATAATTCCGCCGAGTTAATAGATGATGCTCGTATATTTAACATTTTAAACAATGTTCAACTTCCTTTAGCAAAAAATTTAGGATCATCTCGTATAGGTGCAATTAGCTTTACCCAATATTTTGGCACTAATGTAACAGAAGGATTGCATGAAATTGAAAAGTGCCAATCGGAGTTAAGTAATATAGCTTGTATAGGATATGAAGATGGAGATAGAGTTATTTGGGGCGGCGCAAAAAAGAAAGGCAAAATATGGGCGGTAAAAAGTGGTTCTATTCTAGATTGGACTGAGTGGTGTAATAAAGTTTGGGCAAAAGTATCTTCGCAAGAAGTAGATGAAGGAAATGTAATTCATAGTTTCTTAAGACCCGTTAAGATTCAAAAGCATCATCAATGTCCAGCTATTGCAGTGCAATGGGGCGAATATGTTCAAGCCAGAGGAGAAAATAACTCATTTATTGCATTTGGTGAAAAAGAAGTGCCAATTTATTTTGTTGATATTGAAGTTGCGAACATTGGCAGCACTGGTGCTATAGAAATTAGGTTTTTCTCAGATGATGTTGAGTCAATTTATGAATTAGAAATTGATGATAGCAAATATTCCAATTCTGGCGGATATAATTACAAATTAAAATCAGGTGAAAAAATAACCTTCTGCTATTCTGGTAAAAAATTTACTTTAGAAGAATATATGAAGAAGGACCCCGTGATCATTATTTACAGTGATGGTTCTTATTCTTACAATTGCTATCTGATAGCTCCAAAATATGATGTCGGCACTTTATCAGCTGATATGATTGAATCATGGGATTGGGATGGAATCGATCTAAGAAAGGAATCAATAACAAAAGAAAACAGAAAAGATTCAATCCAATATAAAGTATACGAAAAAATAAAAGACGAGTTTGACTTTATTTTTAATGATGATGCTTCTGGTGAGGCTGCAGATATTATTGCTTTAAAAGCAACCAGTGACAATCAAATGAAACTATGTTTTATTCATTGCAAAGGTGCAAAGGATGGTAAGCCAAGTGGTCAAATTGATAATATGTATATCGTATGTGGACAGGCTCAGAAGTCTATAAGATGGAAACATGCCGGAATGCATAAACTTTGTAATCACATAAACAGAAGAGAAGAAAGTTGGCAGAATACTGGTAATAGCAGGATATTGAAAGGCGATATGAGGATGCTAAACTTTTTTAAAAACTTATCGAGAAAATCAAAAACTGTATTTGAAGTTTTGGTTATTCAGCCTGGATTAAGTAAATCTGCTGCAACTGAAGATATTTTGAGATTACTTGGAACCACCGATCTTTACTTATCGAAGACAACACAAGCAAGTTTTCGAGTAATTGGGTCAAAATAAAAATAGACTCGTTTTTGAACACTCTTTAACCAATTTGTCGCAAAACACCTCAAGAAAGTTGATGTTTTTGATGAAATCAGTAAATTTTTATACTGCGTTGTTTTTTTTGATCAAAAAATTTACCAAAAATTTACATGAAACTTAATCACAAACTTTTCTTCTCCGCGTTGGCTATTTTAGCTGCAACTACCAGCCAATCTTTTGCTTCCGGATATTCTACAGATTCAACCTCGACATCTGGACTTGGAAACGCTTATGCCGGTTCGGTTACCGGCGTGCATGATGTCAGCGATATGTATTTTAACCCTTCGGTAACTGCAGGTCTTGATAAAAACCAGTTTATTGCAGCGATGACTTACATCAAACTCGATGTTGATTCAGATGGCGCTGCTGGAAAATTTTCAGGTGGTGGAAGTGTAAGTGGTGGTGATTCAAGAAATGCCGGATCAAATAATTTTATTCCAGCTTTCTACCTTGCTACACCAATCAACGATAAAACAACTTTTAACCTTTCAGTAACTTCACCTTTCGGTTTGGCGACTAAGTATGATTCAGATTGGGCTGGAAGATATCAGGCAGTTAAGAGTGAAATTTCGACAGTGAATTTCAATCCATCTTTATCTTACAAACTAACTGACAAACTTTCTGTTGGTGCCGGTGTTGTTGCTCAATATTATCAAGCAACTCTTACAAAATCTGTATTTACTGGCGGCAATGATGCCACAGGAAAGCTAAGTGGCAGTGATTGGGGCTATGGATATAATTTGGGTGCAAACTACAAATTTAACGATCAGTTAAAAGTTGGTGTTGGTTACCGCTCAAAAATCGATTACAATTTGTCAGGCACAACTAAAGTTGCTGATCTTGGAATGTATTCAGATTTCAGCGCCAAAACTGCAACTCCTGAATCTTTAACTCTTGGTGTTGCTTATAAGCTAAACCAAACAGTCGAATTGGCTTATGATACCACTTGGACAAGATGGTCTCGTTTGAAAAGCCTTCAAGTTAACGCTTATCAAAATTCAAACTTGAACGACACAACTAAGTTTAATTGGCACGATTCTTTCCTTCACTCACTTGGTGCGAATTTCACAGTTAATGACAAAACTCTAATCAGAGCTGGTCTTGCTTACGAAAAAGATGCAATCACCGATGCAAATCGTGGTCCAAGAGTTCCTGGTGGCGATAGAGTTTGGACAACTCTTGGCTTTAATCAAAAACTTGGTAATGGTTGGGCTGTTGATGGTGCTTACTCTCACCAATTTTACAGAGCAGCCAAAATGAACATTTCTGACTCATCAACCACAGTGCCAAGTTTATCGGCAAAATATAAAACCTCAGTTGATGTGTTCTCAATCGCTTTGAAAAAAGATTTCTAGGCAATTTCAATTCAAGCTCACTTAACAAAAAAGTTTTGTGGGCTTGAGTTTTTGGTATTTTTGTGCAAAAATATGTTTTTTGAATTAATGAATAATTTTGATGGAAAATTCGATAAATCACCTGCCAGATGTTAAGCGAAAAGAACTAGAGAGCATCGTTGCCGTCATTAAGAAAAATTGTGATAATATTGAGAAGATTATTCTGTTTGGCTCTTACGCCAGAGGTAATTACAAAGAAGCAAAAGATTTAAGCCAATCAAGCAGAACAGGACATGTTTCTGATTATGATATTTTAGTGGTAACCAAAAATAAAGATGTAGCTCTCAATTCTCTTTTATGGAGCAAAATTTCTGAAGAATTACAAAGTTTAAATCTCAGCGCTTTTCCTAAAATTCTTACTCACGATATTGAAGAGCTAAATAAAAAACTTTCTGAAGGGCAATATTTCTTCTCTGACATCAAAAAAGAAGGGATTATGTTGTTTGATGCTGGAAATTTTGAATTAGCTGAAGAAAAGAAATTAACTGCGGAAGAAAAACAGCAAATAGCACAAAAGCATTTTGACTATTGGTTTAATAGAGCGGAAGGATTTTACAGACATTTCCTTATCGATTTTGAGAATCCAAGTACCAAAGATGCTGATAATGGTTTAATGGCTTTTAATCTTCACCAAGTTGCTGAATCTTGCTATAAAGCCATTCTTTTGGTCTTTACCAATTATACACCTCGTGAACATTTTTTGGAAATTCTAGGAAAAAAATCTGAAAATTGTTCTGCAGAATTTTCTAATATTTTTTCAAAAACCGCTAAGCAAGATGAAGATCGTTTTAATTTGCTCGAATATGCTTATATTGGCGGCAGATATGATCCTGATTATTATATCTCGAAAGAAGATTTGAAAATCCTTGAAGTTAGTGTGCAAAAACTTCTTAAACTTACCGCCGAATCTTGTAAAAAAAGAATTTCGAGTCTCACCTAATTACAGCAAGTCGTGCTGATTTCAAAATAGATTAGTTTGTTTTCTTTTATAGTTGAACTGATCAAGCGCGATTGGTTTGTTGCCCAAGAATAAGTAAGGGAAGCATTAAAATATCTGCTGTTAAAAAGAGTTTTTACACCCGCGCCAGCAAGCCTACCATCTGCACCATTGCTGATATATTTATTTTTGACATAGCCGTAATCGTAAAATGGTTCTACTGAGAATTTGTTTAGATGAACAAGATTTTTACCTATAATTCCTTCAGAGTTTTTTGCAAAAGGTGCAGCAAGCGATCCGATGTTGAAATTGGCTTTATTGCGGAAGTAATAGCCTGAATCGCCATTGATATAATTTTCTCTAAAGCCACGCACCGAATAATATCCGCCGACAGAAAATTGCTCCGTTCCAAAAAGAGTTTGCTTGGAATATTGGCTATCCATTTCAGTTGAAAGTGTGAATGGAATCTCGGTTTTTGGAATTGTTAATCTTTTTGAAACTGAGGCATAAAGTTTGAAATAATCAAACTGTGCTTTCGGTGTGTCGGCAGTTAAATTTGATCCGTCTTGTTTGGCGTTGAGCAATTTTAAGCCTTTGGAATAACTTGGCTTAAGATAAAGATTAACGCCGTTTTTGAAGTAATTGGAAATTGTAAATCCGATATTGCCAATAGTTAACTTTCTCTCAGAAGTTTCAATTTTTTCACCATTTAAATAGCTGGCTGATGATTTGGTTGTGAGTGAAGCATTTGTTGAAAGACGAAAATTGCCTTTGTTTAAAAGAACGCGATCAATTGTTGCGTTGTTGCGCTCAGAAAAACCAGTCAGCCTAATTGGTCCGTTAGTTCCTGGATTTGTGCCGCGAAATTCTGATCTTGAATAATCGTAAGAAAAGGTGTTGTAGCCAAAGGGAATTGAAATTCCTGAAGTGAAGGATTTGATGTCTTTAGTTTGGCTGTCGTCATTGAGGTTTGTTGTGTAGCTGAGGTTTATCGCATCATTCAAAGAAAGCAGATTGTCAATTCCACCAGAAAAGTTTGTTCTTTTTACTCCTGTAAAATCATTTCCCAAATTATCATAACCAACTGTTGCTCGTGCCGGAAATTTCTTTTGATTAGCGATATAAACTTTTGCTTCGCCTTCATTAATTGCTGGTTCGATTTTCATGGTGGCGTTGTTTGAAGGAAGGCGGTTCATTTGGTAAATGCCTTGGTTGATGTCTTGCAAATTCAACGTGTCACCTTCCATAAAACCAAAAGCAGTAAATTCCTGCATCTTGTCAGTGAAATGGTTATCGCCAACGATCACCTCATCAATTTTTCCTTCCAAAATTTTCAGCTCTAAATTGCCGCTTTGGATATTTTGCTTTGGCACAACAACTCGCGCAGTCACATAGCCTTGGTCGTTGTAAAAAGTTTGAATTGCGGTGATGATTTCGGTTAGAGTTTTTGCTTCAACGCATTTGCCGATAAAAGGTGAAATTAATTTTTTCTGCTGACGCTTTGAAACAGAATTAGCATCAATCAGAGTAATTGATTTTATTGGAAAACACTCAGCAGGTTTACCTGAAATTGGTGTTTGATTTTTACTTTCTTCTTCAGCTTCTTTTTTCTTTCTCGTGCGCTCTTTACGAATCGTTTCTTGCTCTCTTAAACGGCGATCTTCTTCGATTTTATTTTGCTGTTGGCGCGTGATCCAGTCTTGTTGATTGATGATGTTTTGCTCAGGCACGGTTTGTGCATAAGAAAGTGAGGAAGAAAATAAAGCAGTTAATATTGCTGCTGACAATAAGGTTAAATTATTTTTCTTATTTTTTGTTAGGGCTCTAGATTTCATTTATTTTTCAATCTTATGAAAAGAATCTATTAGATCGTAGAAGGTTCTAAATACATGATTTGAATTTTTTTTCTTATACAATTCAAAAAGAACACATTCTTTATCGCTGGCAGCAAAATAAACTCTGGCAAATTCTTCTTTCTCATCTTCTCTCCATTCATCAAAAAATTTATTTAAAGATTTCATCCTGCTTTCTTTTGTTAAATCTCCATTCACTTCTTGATAAGTATGGGAAGTGATTCCTTTTAAAGCACAATTATTGTCTGACTTTTCAATAAGATAAATTGAGATTTTAGCGTCTAACAGCTTTCCATAGGTTAAAGTTGCATTGGCTTCCAAATGAGGATCATCATAAGTATCTCCATCAAATCCGTAATTACGAAAATCCCAATCCTTAGGATGCTGAATAGAATATTCTACATCATTGCTGGATAATTTTTCCTCTACCATTTGGCTTTGACAAGCAGAGAAAAAAAGAATTGTCAGAATAATTAGTTTTTTAATCATGTTTAGGTACCTCGCTTAATTTTTCATATTTTCCTACATTTATACCTTCAGGATTTTTGTATTCCCATCCTTTGGTTTGAGGATTGTATTGCTGAACTTCATAATGGAGGTGAGCGCCTCTTACCCCTCCTGTAGCGCCCATGGTTCCAAATGCTTGTCCTTCGTCAACTTGTTCTCCTATCTTAAGCTTCGGCAATGTTTCCATATGAGAATAGCGAGTTCTATATGTTGGAGCGCCATTTACATCGGAATGCTCAACTAGCACAGTATTGCCCCAACCAGTTTTTATTACATTACCATTTTTATCCAAAACAGGGTTTCCGCTTTTATCTAATTTGACTTTTTCCTGATACCTAACCTCTTTGACTACTCCATCGCCAGCAGCGTGTATTGACTTATCATTGCCCATTGCAACAGTATCAGTTCCTTTGTGATCTTTTGCTACCCCTAATGTTGGGTGAATTCTACCTGTTTGATATGGAGAAGTTATTTTACTGTTTTCCATCAATTCATTAACCAGTAGAGGATTTACCTTATCACTAAATACTATTCCATTAGCGTAACTGTTATAATTCGCGGTTACTGAAGGAAGTGTTAACTGAAAGTCGGTATTGCCAGACTGATAAGTATCCCATCTGCTTTGTGTGAAATCGCCGATATTATGAGCTGTATTTTCCTCGGCTTGTGAATAAGCTATTCCTTTGTTATCAACTTGAGCATGATAATTTTCATGGGATAATGATCCTGCAACCTGTGAATTTGATTGGTTTTTATCCACGTTAATTGCGGAAGTGTCAGAGTTTCTGTCATAGAAACCTAAAGCACCGGCGGCATCGGAATTTGGATCAATTTCATTTCCGTTATAAGCAATAAGCTCTTTTGAATCTTTGGCTAAATCTTTTGCGGTTAGCTTAGGATTAAACATTAAATCCTGAAGTGTGGAATATTTGTTGCCGAGTGAATCGGTAACATTTGTTCCCCCTTTATTTTTTTGGCTGTTATATTCGCTTAATGTTTCAAAAGGAATGGCCGCTAAATCCTTGCTGTAATTTAGTTGCTTTAAGATATCACTTCTACCTGACTCAGAAAATAATCTATGATCTAAAGTCAAACTTCCTTCAAAATCCCCACCAGTAACATCTTTAGTTGCCGAAGTCAAAGTTGAATTAAGCCCGCCAATCGTTGCATAAACCGATCTTGATGATTCGTTTTGTGCATAATTTCCTGAAATTGTGGTTGAACCACCAGGGAATTGATTTGGCTGTCCGCCAGTTCCTGGAACTGTTGGTTGGCTTCCATTGGTTGTGAAGTTTTGCGAGAAACCAAAGCCCATCGATTCAGAATAATAGCTGTCATTTAGGTCTTTTTTGTTTGTGTTACCAGTTACTGCTAAAGCTAAATTATCAGATAAAATTGCGGCACCGGTTAAGTTTAAATCTTTACCAACATTAACTGCCATGCTGTCAGTTCCCTTGATGGTGGTAATATTATCAACCCAAAGTCTGTGCATATCGGCATTGCTGATATTAAAACCACCGCCAACATTTCCACCATTGCCACCAGCACCCACACCAACTCCGAAATTAAAGCCAAATCCGCTACTTGAGAAATCTTCTTCGGTTTGTTTGCTGCTTACATTTAGATTATTGCCGATATTGAGAGTGGTATTTTTGGCAAGAAGATTAGCACCAGAAATATTTGCATCATTGCCAGTTGTGAGAGTTAGATTACCATTTTCTGCTGAAACTTGGCTGTTGGTGTAAGATGTTTTGTTATAGTTTGATTCGCCGCTTGATAAGCCAATATTTAGTTGAACGCCGTTATTTCCAACCGATCCGCCACCATAAATTGTTTCTTGTTTTGAAGATTGAGAAAGAGTGTTAGTTCCCGCTTCAATTTTAATATCGTTAGCTGCTGCTAAAGATACATTGCCATTAACAGAGGCAAGCATGCTGCCAAGAACATTCACATTGTTGTTTGAAGCGATGTCAATATCACCATAACCAACAAAGTTTGAGGCTTTTGATAGTGAAGTTTCAGTGGTGTTTTTAACTCCTGTTGCGGTGGTGTTTAGATATCCTGCGCCATACATTCCCGTTCCAAAGGAAGTAGATGCGGCAGAAGCAGCGCCTGCTGTTGCGGCTGCGGCAGCAATAGTAGCGGTGGCAACGGCAGTTTGAGCGAGAACAACTTGGGCAGCAGCAAGTTCAACTGCTTTGCTTGTTGCTTTGCCTTCATCTTGAAGCCTTTCCATCTTTTTAAGTTTCTCTACTGCCTCAATTGCTTTCTTTTGCGCATCAACCACTGCTTTCCAAGCATATCCGGCATCAACATAAGCATTGCCAACCTTAGCTCCGGCTTCAACTGTTAGGGTGCTTTCTTTGCTGGAATAAGAAGAAGTTTCCTGTGCATCAGTTAGATTAAAATCACCGGCAGTTTTGATAATTGAATCTCCGCCAACTGTTAGGTTGGAAGCAGCAAGAGTTAGATTGCCTGAATTTGCCGCTGCCGCATTATTAGTAACATTGGCAAGCATTGATCCACCAATGTTGATGTTAGATGATTTTTGTGT
>JACCDN010180948.1_pt1 | contig 10720 bp, 8 predicted proteins | sample 7441691 | NCBI WGS metagenome assembly JACCDN01 (sample SAMN15323439, study PRJNA562643) | freshwater metagenome | isolation source: river surface water | place: USA:Blue River Watershed | collected 2017-08-16
AATATACATATGATTGAGATATTATAAATTTAATTATGAATGAACTAATAGAAACATGTGATTATTGGATTGTAAGTGAACATTTGATATTTAAACCCAATTTTTATGGTTCTTTAAATAAATATACTAATTTATTAAACAAATATACACATTTGATATTTTCAAATTATGATGAATGTGTGTATGATCATAAAAGTCTATGTGTTTATTTACAATTTAATCAACCAATTCAATTAAATCAAAATCTTACTCAATCTGATTATCAATTTGATTATAAAATATATACTGATTGTTTTTCGGTCTCAATACAAATGTTAAGAAAAGATAATGTTGAAAGTGAAAATAAAAAGAAATTAAATAAAAAAAATAAAAATAGTTCTAAAACTTGCGATTTTGAAATGTTTAAAAATTTTATATCCAATAAAAATAGAGTTAATGGTTTATTATTTAAAAAGTATAATAAAGAAATATTTAGAAAATATAAATGGTATGGATATTTACACCTTTGAAGATTTAAAATGCCGATTTTACTCAACATAAAAATCTTTAAAGTTTATCCATTAGAGGAATATGTAAATTATGATTTTTGTTATATCGTCAAACATAACTGAATTTTTAAATTAAGGTTTAAAAATCTCCATTATTGCATAAACTTTTTATAAGTAATTACAATAACATCATAGATTAGAATGCTCACAAACCTAAAAAACCCTTTAAATTAATATTAAGTAATTAAATTACAATTAATTAATTAAAGATAGAATTAACTTAATAACTCATCATCCTAATTACAGATAATTATTTCTGTAAATTAATTTTTTTATTAAAAAATTCGGCATTTTAAATCTTCAAGGGTGTAAATAGAAAACACGCAGATACAAAATTAGTTAAAGAAATAAAAAAAGAATTTGGTAAGGATGCTATAATTTGTTATGGAGACACATAACAAAGCAATCAAAAGATTAATTCAAAATAACTTTAAGATGTATAATTTAGATAAATTTAGAACATCAAAACTTCATTATATCACTGAAGAACCTTGTGTAAAAACAAGAATTGTAGTTTAATCCATAAGAGAGATAAAAATGCTGCCTTAAATATGTATAAAATAACTCAATCAATACTAAATGGAAAAGGAAGACCGAAAAAGTATTGTAGAGAAATAAAACAAATTCATTCCAGTTAAACGACTGGATATAACCAAATTTTTACGCCTTGGATGACGTCAGTATGAAAAATTACTTATAAAATCGGCATTTTAAATTTCAAAAGGTGTAAAATGGAAAACAAACAAAATGGATGTATAAATCATGATGAGAATGCAGTGAATAATATGATAAAAATAGTAAATCATCACATAAAATTTAAAGAAAGACCTTCAAGACATAAAAGGTCTTTTAACTCAATAAAAGATAATAACCCTACTGATATAAAATTAACTAAACAAATGATTGATAATTGATAATTTATAGGGTCAAGTATTGACACGTTCTTATGAGTGCGATTACTCTTTTTTGGTGAAATTTGGGACACCAAAAAAGGTGTAATATATATAATATTAATAAAAAATTGAAAAATAAAAAAATTGAAATAAATAAATAAATAAAATTAATACTTTAACCTCTTTAAAAAAAATGAATTCAACCATTGAAAATCATAATAATATTGATTATATAAAAAACTTGTTAAATCAATCAGTTATACAGCAAATAATTTTTGAATCAAAACTTTCTAACCACATCAATATCCATCAATACAAACAAAGTCAAATAGATGAATATTTTATTAATTCGATAAATACAATAAAAACCAAACCCCAACTTTTATCAAGATTCATTGAAGAATCAACAAATTGTGTTGAAACAAAATATCATAAAGAAAATTTAATTACACATTTGTATTGTGTTGGTTGGATATGTGTATTATTTTCAACAAAATTCAATTTAGAACCAGAATTTGCATTCAAATTAGGATTTTTTCATGATATTGGAAAACCCTGGGCTAAAAAATGTATTCAAACAAAAAAAAAAGTAATATCTAATTACAAAGGTCATGCACAAATTGGAGAAAATATTTGTTGGGAATTGGGTTTAGATAAAAAAATTTGTTGGTCAGTATCAAATCACATGTGTTCTTGTTGTCATGAAAATAATACATTAGAACATTGGGAATATAATGCTGCACTTCAATTGATCGGATTATATTCTGATGATACAATTGATAACACTGATAAAATTAAAAAAATATTAGAATATGGAAATGTGTTAGCTTGTTTAATGATTGGTGATGATTTAGGGAGATTAGGAGAAACAGAATCAAATTATTCTGACATAATAACACACAGTGATAATTGGTTTGATTGGTTTAAAAATTTCATTAAAACCAACACAAATCCAATAAAATATTCAGTAAAAACATTATGTAATTTACATCCTGACAATTCGATCATCATACAATTATATGGACATAGTGGGTTTGGTAAATCTACAACAGCAAAAAATATCATGACAAAGTTAGATGAAAACGGAATAAAATATGAATATGCAAAAAGGGATGAATCATATTATAATATATATGCACAAGTAAATCAAATAGAATATGAACAAATTGAACATGATTATAAAACTATTTATGAATTTATCCAAACAAATAATTTAAAACAACAAGTGCAATTGGATTGGATAAACCAACTCAATCAAATATTAGAGTCTGATTCAAAAGTTAAAATTATAGACAGTGTTCAATTAATGTATCAGGATGCTTGGGAATCTACATTATCATCACTTGATTCAGACGCATATTCAGTTTGGAAATCAAGTCTTAAATTAGGTTATTATGGTTTTCCACAATCATTGTATGGAAGAGAATTTGTACCAAAAACAAATAAACATGAATTGATACCAAGAAATATAAATGATGTTTTTGAATGGTCAAATATGAATTCTGAATTAGATTATACACAAACATTTGATCCAAATTTCATTGATATAGCTTATGGTGGTATAGAATTTCTTATAAATACCATTTGTAATTATTCAAAATGGTCAAACTTAATAATTCCAAAAAAACAAATCCATTTAATTGAAATATTGAATAATATTGAAAAAACAAAATTAACATCAAAATATATTCAAAAATATGTATCTGCACAATTTTCACCAGGAATAATTCAATCAAATGAAGAATACAGTTATGGTTTTTCACATTTAATTCGTTTTACTTATAAAGATGGAATGCAAGTATTTAATGGATTATCGCGTGATTATAGGGGTGAAACAATACTTTTTGACGATTTAGAGTTAAAATATTATATTGGAAGAATAAGTTTACCTGTATTACCCGATTACATCAATTTAAGAAAAGATCCATGTGTTCAAAATATTATAACAAATGGAACTTGTTCTGAATTCAATATTATACCAAAATTTGATGGAAGTTTGTTTGTTCTTTCTTTGGTAAAAATCAATACACCACAATATGAAATTATAAATAAATTATTGCATTTAGTTCCAAAAAAATCATATTATCAAAATGAATTAGGTATATGGTGTTTTGGTTCAAAAGGATGTATGTTTGCTAAAGATCAAAATCAAGATTCAAATATAGGTGTTTTATCAAGAATAATTAATTCAATTACAGCATCTTATCAATCAATAGATGATTTTATATTAAAAATAACTGATGAAATAAAATTGAATATGTATAATGATTTATATGAAAACATTTCATTATGTTTTGAAGCAATAGATTCAAATCCAACAGATGAATTGACGGTTGATTATAAAAAAGCTTTTTGTCCTTTTTTATGTTGGATTGTATGGGATGGTATAAATAAAAAAATTATTTTACCACATAATCAAATATATTTAAATCCGGTTGCAAGTATAAACACGGTTGATACTTGGGATAAAGTCATTGAATTTAAAAATAATGCTCATGAAAGATTGTTAGAAGGTTCTGAATTAGATGAACCTGAAGGTTATGTTGTTTGGTTTGGAAATACAAATTTAGGAATTAAATTAAAACATCCAGAATATTATATTGCACATAAACCATATAGTAAATATAATAAAGAAATGTCTAAAAAAATAGAATTTGATCCAGAATATTCAAAATTAAAAACAAGATTACTCAAATTTAAACCAAAACCACCAATTGATGTATTGATTGGTGAAAATTTAGAATTATTACATAATTTATTTTTAAATAATAATGAATATTTAGATTCTAAAAAAAGTTGGGCATTAAGATGGAAAGAACCTGATTTATTAAAAAAATTGAATGATATACTTCAATTAATTGAAAATGACATTGTAGTACATTATTATCAATTTAAAAATTCAATTAGTAACAAAGGTTTTACAATTGCCATTGATTATTTTGCTAATAAAGAAAATTGGAAAAATTATTTTTTACAATATTTTTTGTCAAAATGTTGTAAAAAATAATTTATAAAATTTTTATAGAAAATGGAAATTTTGATGATTTAAAGTTATTTGAATTATAATATAATTCAATATCCCATTCCATATATTTTGTTAAATTTTGTGTTTGAATAATTTGTGGCAATTCAACATTGATTATCGAACTGAATTCATATTCTTTTTGATATATAACAATTAAACAATTTATTTTATTTGTATCAGTTGTATGTGTCCAATCAAATAAACAAGCTTTAAATTTATTTAATTCAGGTTTTGATTTAATTGATTCTAGAAATTCAAATAATTTCCAACAATTAGATATTTTTTTTTGATTTTTTATTTTTAAATTTATTTTTTCTAAATCAATATTTGAATCAATATTTGATATATTATACAATTCAATATGATTCAACATATCAATAAATCTTCTCATCGGTGATGTTAAATGTGTATAATTTTTTATGCCCAACGAATGATGATTTTTATTTTCAGTTTTAGTGTAATATGCATAATTTGCTGAAACTGATAAATATGGTTTCGCATAAATAGGTATAATATCAAAATGTTCATCAATAAAATCTTTTTTATCTTGAATTCTAATTATAAAATTTGATTTATTTAATTTTGATTTTAAATAATTTCCACCATACCAATTGGTTAAAATCATAAATAATTCAATCATTTTATGTGTGATATCATTTGTTCTATCAATATTTTCATATAAATCTTTTGACAAACCTATGATGTCTCTTAATTTATTACAAAGGTCTACCAATTCAATTTTTAAATTCAATGTTTGATTGATAAATTCATCAAATGTAGCATAAGTGTAATTTTTTATATTGGTTAAATTTGTATGTGTTAAATTAAAACTTTCTATAGTTTTTGTGTGTTTATTTATTACAAATTGAAAACTTATTGCTCTTATATTATTTTTTGATTTAGTTGATGCATCAATTTCTAATAAACTAACAAGTTTAACAATATCAATTGGTAACAAATGTGTAGGTTCTATATTAAATGTGTTTTTAATATAACAAGATTGTATGCGTTTAGATAATTCCATAAATATTTGTTTAAATTTTGGTTCTTCAAAATCATACCAAGATACAGGATCAGCTATATGAATGTCTAAATACCAATAATTATTATCAAAATTAAAACTAAAACCATCATCTAAATCTATTGAATTTTCTGGATCAATTGTTATTACTTGTTCAGAATAATTAATTCTATTAAAACCCATTTTTATTGCTAAATCTGGAGGATTTGTATTTATATATTCATTCCACATCATAGCATATTTTGTTTTAGAAATCCATCCATTTGTAAATAAATGATAATAAATATCATTATCAGCTTGAAATGTTCCAATGTGTCCCAATCCTTCAATAATTGTATTTGTGTTTGGATCAAATTTAATATATTCATCTTTTGTATTAAAATCTTTGTTCGATTTAACAAGTGTATCAGGTTCAATTTCAGATAATATATTGCATTTTCGTGCTGTAATGTATTTTGTTCCTGATTTAATTTTAAATATATTTCTGTCTGATAATATCAATCTGCCTATCATTTTAACTTTTATTAAATATTGTAAAATATATAAAAAATTCAATTTTTTTTCAAACATATAAAAATTAAAAAAATATGTATAGACAATATAATATTAAAAATAATATAATAATTATGATGATTAAAGTGTATGAATAAATACTTAATTTTCATTAAAAGCACAAATTGTAAAGATAAAAATATATAAAAAAAATTTTAATATTGTAATTATCAAATTCCATTGATAAATGAATATCATAATCATCGCAATTATTACACATTTTTCACTTAAAATAGGGACCTATTTTTTATAACTTTTATTAAAAAAAATTATAGTATTATAAAAATTAGTTTAAACATTTGTTTTAGCTGTAAAAGTTTTTGTTCCTCTTACTTTTGGTTTAGGTTGAGATTGTGAATGAGAATGTGATGTGTCTTTGATAACTTTTAAAGTTTGACTTGTTTGAGTTTGTTGAGCAAATTTTTTATTTTTTTTACTTTCAACTCTTTGAAATCCATCAAGTGATTGTGATTGGGTTTGTGTATGAACTTGATCTTGATGATCTTGATGATCTTGATGATTTTGATGATCTTGATGATAAAATTTGTTAGATGATTTTTTTAAATTGACATAATTATCTCTATTAAATTCAACATTTGAATCTTTAAAAATTCTTCTAACAAGATTATTATGGATTCTTGTAGGTGTTCTTGACAAAAATACTAAAACATTTCTTGAATCATCCCATAACATTCTGAGGAAAGAATCTTTTTGTTTCATTAATTGTTCAGAAGTATTTTTATCACAAGTATATTCAGTTTTTGATTGAAATTTTGAGATTTGGTATGGTCTCACTTTGGATAAAGCATCCAAATGTTTGGTGTTAATATTAAAAAACACAATAGATTCTTTTGATTGATGAGAATATTTTAATCCATTATTTTTTCTAAATGAATTTAGAATATCAAATAATTTTGATACATCATCCGTTTTTTCATCATAATAAATGTATCCTGTAATGATTTTGGTTTTAGAATCGGTCATATCTTGTTCTTGTTGTCTTGACATTTTTTAATATGTGTTAATATACTTTAAATTATTAAATATATTTCATTGAATTTTTTTTTCAATTTTTTTTCAATATATAGACATTAAGAAATGTGTATATATGAGATAGATAAAAATATATATACTTACAAATTATATATCCTATATTAAAAGTAATATGTATAATAAATTATCATAATAAATATATTTGTATTTACAAACTAAATTAACTGAATAAAAAATTTTATTAATTTTTTATGTATATCTATTATGATATTTATTATGGTATTTATTGTTATATTTAAAAAAATTGAAAAAAAAATATTATGTTAATATTTCAATATAAAATTTGATAATAATATATAAACAATGGCTAACATTATTCAAAAAAAAAGGCTTGCTAAAGAAGTCCAAATAATTAAAGAAGAACCACTTTATTATTGTACGGCATATCCGGATGAATCAAATCCCCTTATTTGGTATTTTTTAATAAAGGGTCAAAAAGGGACGGATTATCACACCGGAACTAAAAATGCAAATGGAAAATATGAAGGTGGTGAAGGTGGTGAATACATTGGTAAAATTGTTCATAGCACAAAATATCCGATAGAACCACCAGATTATTATATGTTGACACCTTCAGGCAGATATGATATTGGTAAAAAAATTTGTCTTACAAATTCAAGTTATCATAGAGGAGAATGGTCTAGCACTTGGAATATTATATCAATTTTGATTTCTTTTTATTCAATTTGGTTAGATGACAAAGAACATGGTATATCACACATAACTGATTCAGTTGCTAATAGAAAAAAAATGGCTTCTGAATCAATTGCCTATAATTTAAAAAACAATCATGATATATATAAAAAATTTGATAGAACACATTTAACTGATGAAGCTCCAGATGTTCCTAAAAAAAAAATTATGGCAAATGAATCTATGCAATCACTTGAACCACCAAATGAATCAACCAAACATGCTGAACAAATTCTCATGAGTGAACTTACAACACCAACACCAACAACAACACCAACAACAACACCAACATTAGTTCAAACTGTTTCAAACGCATTTACATCAGTGATGACACAAGTATTAACTTCAACCGCAACATTAACTGAAGCTCTTCCATTACAAAAAAATTTAATTAAAGAGAATGACAATGATAAAATTAAAATTGTTAAGGGGAAAAAAGTTAAAGCTAACAAAGCAAAAAAAACATAGAATTATTTTTATTTAAAACATTTTATATTCAAAAAAAATTGATATTTAAAAATAAAATAAATATATTATAATATAAGTTAAATGGTTAAAAACACATCTGGAGGAAATAAAACAAAAAAATTAAAAAGAAATTTTGGCAAATATGATTCAATAAATAAAATAGAATCAGATCAAATGTTTGCTCAAATAACAAAAAATAATGGAGGTACATTTAGTGTATTGTGTTCAGATGGAATAACAAGATTGGGAAAATTGTCAGGTTATATGAAAAAAGGACCAAGATTGATTGAAGGTTCATATGTTGTTATATCTTTACGTGATTTTGAATCCGAACATAAAAATTGTGATATAATAGCATATGGAGATCCACCATATGATATCATTAACATGTTTAAAACAAATGATCCAAATGCACATAAAAAAACAGATGTTGATTTTGCTGATTCGGATGATGAATTTAAAGAATTTACTAATACAAATACTGATACTAACACCGGTATAAATGATGATATATGGGATGATATTTAAAAAAATTGATTTTTTTTTATTTAAATGATATTGTATTATAATAATACAATCAATTATGTTAAATAAAAATGAATCAACCACCTCAACCACATCAGGCACATCAAGCACATCAGGCACATTAATTCCAATTAAAAAACAATGTGATGTTAAACACACACATTGCAATGAAATATTGTTTAATATTAATAAATTTAATATAAATGTGTCTCAAGAATATTTAAATGATTTTATTGATATGATAACATGTAATATCAATCAAAACTGTTTGTTGTATTATAATAATAAAAATCATTGCGGAATTGTAAAATTTCTTTTAAAACATTCAAAAACATTAAAAATTAAAAAAATGGAATTAATTATTCCAAATTTGACTGATGACAATACATGTGAATTGATAAAAAATCAAATGTCCCTTGATGATAAATTAATAGATAAAATTATGTCTATGTCTATGGTATTGAGGTATTGTAAAATAAATTTCTTAAATGGATTATTACAACAATGTAAATTTAAAACAATTGAAACAATAGCAATGTCATTAAATTTACAAGATTTTGAAAAATTCATTGCATTCACCATTAATAAAAATTTTAGTTTTAATATTAGTCTCACAAATATTATAAATAAATATATTTTATTGAAAAAAAATGAGTTTGCTCTTGAAAAAAATGTTGATATTGGAATAAAAATAATAAATGCTACAATTAACAATGTTAGTGTTATCACAAATTTATGTCCATTGATTCTTAATAACATCAATAAACCAAAACTAAAAAAAGAAATTGTTGATAAAATAATTTCTACACAAAATATTGATTTAATATTATGCATATTGGAATTTAATGATATTGTTGTAGATATTGATACTGTTGATAAATTAATAGAAAAAGTAAATAGGAATCCCATTTATGATTCAAACGCAATTAAAATAGCAACTATTATTGATTTATTATGTGATTATGGATTAGTTATTAATAAAAATTTAATAATTAAATTATTAGAAAAAGGTTGTTATGTAAATGATTTAGAATCACATGGCATTAGTATAGATTCAGAAATATTATCAAAGTGTGCTGAATTAAGTTATTATCCATATAAATTTGATATGATACCTACATCGACAATTCTGGAAAAAGAATGTTCTAAACCCAATAATTTAATTACAATTAAAAAATTAAAAGAATTTGGTGGTATATATACAACAAAATGTTTAGAATTAGCTTGTAATTTAAATAAAAATGGTAAAACAATTAAATATTTAATTGAAGAATGTAATGTAAAAGTATCTGAAAATTGTTTACAAAATTTTCAAAATATGTATAATACTGAAGCTCTTGATGTTATTATTAAAAAATACATAAATGATCAACAAAATAAAAAAACAAATAATGATGATGATTCAAATAATTATTTTGAAATAAATGAAAAAGCAACAATGACTGTGACACCTAGAAACATAAAATTGAATGAAAATAAAAATTTTAATTACCAAATTAAAAATAAAATTCGAAAGTTTTTGGGATATAATAAAAAAACTATTTTGTATGAAGAATTATTCGAGTTATTTTTAAAATATTTAATTCATAATAAATTAGTTATTGGTAAATATTTTGTGATAAATATTGAATTGTCAAATTTATTAAAAATTAACCATTGTGTAATAATGAATATAGAACAAATACACAATATTTTAACTTATTTTATTGATTTGCCTTGTGAAATATCTACAAATTAATTTTTTTTTAAGACATTTTTAACTTTGTTTAAAGTTTTAGATAATTTTTTAGATGGTTTTTTAGATAATTTTTTAGATGGTTTTTTAGATGGTTTTTTAGATAATTTTTTAGATGGTTTTTTAGATAATTTTTTAGATAATTTTTTACCACCTTTTAAAGTTTTAGATAATTTTTTAGATGGTTTTTTAGATAATTTTTTAGAT
>JACCDN010924809.1_pt1 | contig 10720 bp, 13 predicted proteins | sample 7441691 | NCBI WGS metagenome assembly JACCDN01 (sample SAMN15323439, study PRJNA562643) | freshwater metagenome | isolation source: river surface water | place: USA:Blue River Watershed | collected 2017-08-16
ATTACCGTCGTGATCGCCGCCGTTAACGTCGTCTTACCATGGTCTACGTGACCAATCGTACCTACGTTTACATGGGGCTTCTTACGTTCAAATTTCTCTTTTGCCATGTCTTTTTCTCCAAGTTTAAGTTTAAATCTATTCTTTCACTGAGCGTTTTTCAATAATTTCTTTAGCTACATTACTCGGAACTTCTTCATATTTTAAAAATTCCATTGAATAGCTTGCACGACCTTGACTCATAGAACGCACATCAGTTGCGTAACCAAACATTTCTGCCAAAGGTACTTCTGCCGAAACTACTTTACCGGAAGGATTATCATCCATTCCTAAAATAACACCACGACGACGGTTTAAGTCACCAATCACATCTCCCATATAGTCTTCAGGCGTTACAACCTCTACTTTCATGATGGGTTCAAGCAACACAGCGCCTGCTTTACGCGCACCGTCTTTAAATGCCATGGAGCCGGCAATTTTAAATGCCATTTCACTAGAATCGACATCGTGGAAAGAGCCATCAAATAAAGTGACTTTTGCATCGATTACCGGATAACCTGCGATCACCCCGTTTTGCATCTGTTCTTGAATTCCTTTATCAACCGCCGGGATATATTCTTTAGGAATTGCTCCACCTACAATCGCGTTGGTAAATTCATAACCCTTGCCCGCTTCGTTAGGCTCAAGCTTGATCCAAACATGACCATATTGTCCTTTACCACCAGATTGACGAATAAATTTACCCTCTTGATCAACCGTTTTCTTAATGGTCTCGCGATATGCCACTTGGGGCTTACCAACGTTCGCTTCAACACCGAATTCACGTTTCATCCGGTCTACAATAATTTCTAAGTGTAATTCACCCATACCTGCAATAATAGTTTGGCTGGTTTCTTCATCAGTGAACATACGGAAAGAAGGATCTTCTGCCGCAAGCTTCGAAAGGGCAATCCCCATCTTTTCTTGGTCAGCTTTCGTTTTGGGTTCAACCGCAACAGAAATTACGGGCTCAGGAAACTCCATTCTTTCCAAAGTAATAATATTGTTAGGATCACACAAAGTATCTCCGGTCGTTACTTCTTTCAAGCCAATCGCCGCAGCAATATCCCCTGCGCGAACCTCTTTAATTTCGGTGCGATCTTTCGCATGCATTTGTACCAAACGACCAATACGCTCTTTCTTACCTTTTACAGGGTTATAAACGGAGTCACCTGACTGCATTACACCTGAGTAAACACGAATAAACGTCAAATTACCAACAAATGGGTCGTTCGCTAATTTAAACGCGAGTGCTGCAAAAGGCTCATCGTCACTTGCAGGACGACAAGACTCTTCGCCATTTTCTAAAATACCTTTAATAGCTTCACGTTCGTTTGGTGTAGGCAGATAATCTACAACACCATCAAGCATTGCTTGTACGCCTTTATTTTTGAACGCAGAACCACAAAAAGACACCACAATTTCGTTCTTCAGGGAACGTTTACGAAGTGCACTACGAATTTCATCTGCCGATAAAGTCTCACCAGCAAAATATTTTTCCATAAGTTCATCGCTAGACTCAGCCGCAGCTTCAACCATTTTGTCATGCCATTCTTGCGCTAAATCTTTGAGATTATCAGGAATATCTTTCAACTGGAAAGTTAAACCTTTGTCCGCTTCATTCCAATAAATCGCCTTCATGCGAATCAGGTCAATCACCCCTTCGAAGTTTTCTTCCGCACCAATTGGCAATTGCACGGGTACAGGATTAGCCCCCAAGCGCTTACGAATTTGCTCAACCACACGGAGGAAATTAGCTCCAGCACGGTCCATTTTGTTAACAAATACAATACGTGGAACACCATATTTATTTGCCTGACGCCATACTGTTTCTGATTGAGGCTCAACACCTGAAGTACCACAAAATACAACTACTGCACCATCTAATACACGCAAAGAACGCTCAACTTCAATGGTAAAATCAACGTGACCGGGAGTATCAATGATATTGAAGCGGAACTCATGTGGATATTGTTTTTCCATCCCTTTCCATTTCACTGTGGTTGCTGCAGCAGTGATCGTAATACCACGCTCTTGCTCTTGTGGCATCCAATCCATGGTAGCACTTCCATCGTGAACTTCTCCCATTTTATGGGTAAGACCTGTGTAATATAGTACACGTTCAGTAGTGGTGGTTTTACCGGCATCTACGTGCGCGCAAATACCAAAATTACGATATTGTTCTAGGGGTGTTGTTCTTGGCACAATAAAATCCTCTTTCTCTTACCAACGGAAATGCGCAAAAGCTTTATTCGCTTCAGCCATACGATGTACGTCTTCTTTTTTCTTAAACGCGGAACCACGACTCTCAATGGCTTCCATTGCTTCGGCCGCTAAACGCAAAGCCATTGACTTCTCGCGCCGACCTTTTGCTGCATCGATCAGCCACCGCATTGCCAAAGTGTGACTACGATCTTGACGAACTTCAACGGGTACCTGATAAGTTGCCCCCCCAACGCGACGAGATTTTACCTCAACCAAGGGACGAACGTTTTCTAATGCTTTTTCTAAAGCAGCCAATGCTTCATCTTGTTTACCAAACTTAAGCTTATCCTTTATAGAACTCAAAGCACCATAAACGATTTTCTCTGCAATGGATTTCTTACCACTACGCATAACTTGGTTAATGAATTTTGCTAAAACTTGGCTTCCATAAACTGGATCTGGCAAAATCTCACGTTTCGCGACAACTCTTCTTCTTGGCATATTCTATTCCTCTTAAATTAAGCTTTTGGACGCTTGGTTCCATACTTGGAACGGCCTTGTTTACGATCTTTAACTCCCGCAGCATCTAAGCTTCCACGGACGGTATGGTAACGCACACCAGGCAAGTCCTTCACACGACCGCCACGAATCAAAATAACCGAGTGCTCTTGCAAATTATGGCCCTCACCTCCAATATAGCTTGTTACCTCAAAGCCACTGGTTAAACGAACACGGCATACTTTACGTAAAGCTGAGTTTGGTTTTTTTGGGGTGGTGGTATACACACGGGTGCAAACGCCGCGACGTTGTGGGCAGGACTCCAAAGCAGGAACTTTGGTTTTTGCTGCTTTAGTGCCACGTCCTTTGCGGACTAATTGATTCACTGTTGGCATAGGTTAAGACTCCAATAAAATTTATTAAGCTTTTTTAGAAAGGTGTGAGATTCTAGTCGAAAAGGAATAGGGAGTCAACCCTTTTTGCAAAAAATTTTATAAGTCCCGCAAGAGTGTTTCTAAGATCTTGATAATCAAATATTCCCTTTCCCAATCTTGACCTGTAATCAAAGCTAGACTAGTCCATGGCTGACTAATATTTTCCGCGCCACGCATATTTACATTTAAACCAATACCGATAATAGCTATACAGCTTTCCTTCTCTACGCGAGTCGTTTCTACTAAAATCCCCGCAAGTTTCCTCCCACAACATAAAATATCATTGGGCCACTTGAGTGTTAAATCCTGTATCCCTAAATTTTGCAACGTATGAATTAACAACTCACCAACCTCTATGCTCAATCCTTGTAATTGTTGGCTATTTTTTTTAAAGGGAATCAATACAGAAAGATAGATATTTTGCCCCTTAGGCGAATGCCAAATTCGCTCATGCTGACCACGCCCCCTGGTCTGATGGTCTGCAATCACTATATGAATTCCTTTTGCTTCACGTGCTTTATTCATAAGATAGGTACTAGTGGAATCAATCTCTTCAAACACTTCAAAAGACTCACATTGCAAAGCAAATGTATTTTTTAATTCTATCAATCCCTGCATTTTTTCGTAAGAGATTTACTAGTTCTTAGAGTCCCTATTCTGCCACAAAAACATCAACACCGCACAAATGAGCCCTAAAGTCAGTGTTAGGAGAAAACTCCACATGACACTAAACGGCAGATACCCTAATACGACCAAAGATAACACTGCAAAGCCAAGATTAATAAAATTCATCATACCATTGGCATTGCTTTGATCATGCATACCTTCCGTAGCAAGATATGATGCACAAGAAAATCCAGAAGAACCACAATAATATAGCCCTGCAGCAAAAACAAAGAAAATAATAGGGCTAGGAACTCCCACGACAAACAGCCACACACAAACCAACAGACAAATTACAAAACCAATCAAACTGATCATCAAGGTTTTATGCGAGCCCAATTGAGTTACCAGGTGTTTGCCATGTAGACTTCCGAACAACATACCCAACATGATTAGTAAATTCCAAGTCCCATATTGATGTGCATTTAGATGTAAAAACTTTTCAGCAATTAAAGGGGCTGCCGCTGAGTAAATGTAGCCAGTTGCCGTTATAAAACCCAAGATAATAGCATAGCGAATTAAACGCCAATTTCTAAGCGCATGAATATATCCTGTAAGTATTACTTTGAGATGCAAAGATTTACGCTCAAACACAGGTTCTGCAAATAAAAAGGTGCTTAAAAACATAAACGAACCATATCCTAGGCTCATCCACAAGGTTGCACTCCAACCAAAATGATCGGTAAGTAACCCTCCAAAATATACCCCAAGGCCAATCCCAAACATAAAGGATAACACCGCATAAGATAGTGCAGCACGCGCCTCTTCCCCATGCATATATTCACGTATTAAAGTGAAGGTTCCACTCAAACCGACCGCAGCCCCCAAAGCTGTAGCAAACCGAGATAATAATAACAGCTCAAAACTGTGAAACTTTGCAGCACCAAGCCCGAGAATCAAACCCGCAATATTGATAGAAAAGCCAATACGCAAACAGGTGAGTCGTCCATAACGATTAGCAATTGGCCCAAAAAACAATTGACAAATCAAATATCCAAGCATAAACAATGTCATTAACCAGTCAAGGGTGCTGGTACTAATATTAAAGACTTGCTGAATTTGCGGAAAAGCCGGTGTAATCATTGCTGATTCTACAGAAGCTACCGAAATATAAGTAAGCAAAATAACTTTTTTCATAATATTCATTTAATCGACTCCATATTAACTTACACTGATTTTAAATCTTAAATTTTTAAAAATAAAGTGAGTTTTTATTTATTATTATTAATAAAATATTAATTGACTATGTCGTAATACTACTTTGCTAAAAAATCATTTTCACATACACTTAATACTGAAAATTCACATAAAAAACCTATTATGCATACAACACATCATCGCCTCAATCAAAAAGAACCGCATATTCTCACACTCATCATTATGACTTCTTTTGCTTCGATGGGGGCGGTCATATTTACACCTGCCCTGCCTGAAATCGCAGATTATTTCGGAATTTCAGACGGCCAAAGCCAATTAACTATGACATTATTCTTGGTGGGTTATTCTTTAGGACAGCTCATTTATGGTCCTCTTTCTAACCGTTTAGGACGTAAGAAAGCATTTTATATTGGAATTGCTCTGGCAACTCTTGGCTCTCTAGTCAGTATTTTATCTGAACCCCTTCATTCCTTTTATGCGCTCATCTTAGGTCGAATGTTAGAAGCTCTGGGCTCAAGTGCGGGTTTCGTTATTTCATTCACCATTATCAATGATTACTATTTTCCAGATCATGCCCGCAAAGTTATTTCAAGAATGATGTTGGCTTTTGCAATCATTCCCGGAGTGGCTGTTTTTGTGGGGGGAGCACTCGTCACGCACTTCGGATGGCTGGGTTGTTTTTATTTTCTTCTGCTCTACGGCTTAGCTTTAGCCATTCCCGTGTATCGCCTAACTGAAACCGTAAAAACACTTGATTTTCACGCTCTTAAAACCCATCATCTCATTCACAATTATCGCATCGCTTTTATGAATCCGCTTCTACGAAACGGTGCATTTTTATTTGGGCTCGTTGCAATGACCATCTACATCTTCTCTGCAGCTTCGCCGATTATTGCCATCCATGAACTCAAATTAAACGCACAAACCTTTGGATTAATAGGCCTTATCCCTTATATCGGGACAGGCTTAGGTGCCCTCACTTCTTCTTATCTTTCTAAAAAACATTCACCACTTTTCTTGATTCGGTTTGGTTGGCTCATTCAAGTTGTTGGGGGAGTAAGTTTGGCCATTTTATTCTATACTCATTTTGTATGCTTAACTGTTCTCATCGGCTGTGGCTTCATATTTATGTTTGGTGGCTGTATTATCATGAGCAATGCCAGCGCACTTGCAACCAGTAAAAGCGAGGATCGCGCCAATGCAGTAGCTATGATGAATTTTATTTGTATGGGCTTTGCAACACTAGGAACACTCCTTCTCGCCCTACTCCCTGGCCTGCAAAGTCACAAGCTGCCAAACCTCTGGCTAGTCTTAGTCATTATTATGTTTTTTACTCTCCGCAAAGTTAAGCTATATACTCAAAGCTCTTCAAGTTAACGCAACATTCCACTCTGTAAGCTTGTCAGCAGTTTTGGCAAAAAGACCACTGACATCACCTTCAATCGTAATATTCTCAATTTTATCATCTTGACGAATGGCATTTACAACGTCTTGATCTTCTTTAGCCACCACTTCACCAAATACACTATGACGATCATCCAAATGCGGAGTTGGGCCGTGGGTAATAAAAAACTGACTCCCATTGGTCCCTGGGCCAGCATTGGCCATTGATAAAATTCCCGCGCGATCATGGCGCAAGCTGGGATCAAACTCATCGGCAAAGCGATATCCGGGGCCACCGCGACCGCTGCCTTCTGGACATCCACCTTGAATCATAAAATTACCAATCACACGATGGAATTGGTTATTCTTATAAAATCCCTTTTGCGCTAAGTTCACAAAACTGGCTACGGTATATGGCACTTTGTCGGCAAATAACTTTAAGCGAATGGGCCCTTTGTTGGTATGAATGGTTGCAATAATGTCTGACATGTTTTTTCCTTAATCATTAATAGATGTTGATCCTACCTGAAATTCCAAAATATCACCAGGCTGACATTCCAAATGCTGACAAATGGCATCGAGTGTCGACAGGCGAATCGCTTTGGCTTTACCGGTTTTTAATATCGATAAGTTCTGTTCGGTAATGCCAATTGCTTCTGCCAACTCATTTGAACGCATTTTGCGTTTGGCGAGCATCACATCTAAATTTACGACAATCGTCATGATGCTTCTCCTAAACTGTTAAAGCTTGTTCTTCGCGTAGTTTCACGCCTTCTTGCATAATATAGGCAATGACAAACACAATACCTGCGGTAATCAAATTACGAAAATAATCCGTATCTAAGTTAATGGCTATGACTCTTTGCCCGACTGGATTTTGTAGCGTGACAACCAAGCTCATCAATACCTGATAAATAGGATTTAAAATAGCCCATGCCAACATGGTCAGCCCCACCCTTTTAATCTGCCTAATATTATCCAATGTGAAGATTTTACCTTGCTGATAATACTTAAATAGCCGCATCAAAGAAAAAGTGATGATCATCCCAATCATTGCCGGAATACAACTCACCATAAATCCCCAAACTTTCGCAGTGAATGAAAGCGGCTCTAGAATGTGAGAAGCAATATTTCCCGGGATGAAATTCAGCGTACTAAAACCTAAACCACTCACAAGAAAGCTGTTTTGATCTTGAAACCAAATAAGCAATAGCATGATAGGCCAGCCCAAAAAAATGATTGCAAAGACCCATTTGAAAAAACCACTTAACTTCTGTATTTTGTTCATGTAATCTCCTTAATTAATTGAACAAACCTATAATACAACAATTAATTATCGAATTTCAATAATTATTTGCTGTTTGTTTTAAATTTCCATGAATTTAGGAAGATTTTGATGCGTAAACTAATACTACTCACTCTCTCTTTATGCACATCTTATGCAATGGCAACCTCACAAATGCAAGTGCCCCAAGCCCAGGTGATGATGATTATGAATCCAGGTGCAAGTGTTGGCCCTGATACAGGCACTGTTGGTACTAATCCTGATTTGTCTTATGAAATGATGAGTAATCAAAGTGGTGTCGGCAAGGAACTTTACTTACTCCAAGCCAAAGAGGCTGGAGAAATTAATAATCCCATCACCACAGGAGGGCTATTACAAACCAATATTACTACAAATGCCAACAACACTACGAGCCCTTGATATGATTAAAAAAACCCCCTCACTTACGCCAGAACTTTTATACATTATCCAAAATAAAGGTACGGAACATCCGTTTACGGGCGAATATTGCGATAGCGAAACCCCCGGAACCTATCTATGTCGCCAATGTGGCTTAGCCTTATTTCATGCCGATGATAAGTTCCATTCTGGGTGTGGTTGGCCAAGTTTTGATTTCGCGATTAAAGATCATGTGAAAGAGTTCCCTGATGCTGATGGCAAACGTACAGAAATTTTGTGTGCTCACTGTGATGCTCATTTAGGCCATGTCTTTACAGGAGAAAATTTTACCGATAAGAATACTCGTCACTGTGTTAATTCAGCAAGTCTTGATTTTGTGCCTGACACAACGGTTCTTGACACAGAAGAAGCTATCCTTGCTGCAGGTTGTTTTTGGGGTGTTGAGTATTATCTCAAAAAATTACCTGGAGTTTTAAAAACTGAGGTTGGGTATTCTGGCGGACATAAAGACAAACCTACTTATGAAGAGATTTGCCACAAAAATACCGGCCACTATGAAGTTATTCGTGTTATTTATGATCCAAAACAATTATCGTACGAAGAACTTCTTAAGTATTTTTTTGAAATTCATGATCCAACCCAAATAAATGGACAAGGCCCTGATCAAGGCGAACAATATTTAAGTGCAATTTTTTACTATAATGCTATGCAAAAGCAAACGGCTGAAAAGGTAATTAAAGAATTATGCGATCTTGGGTATGCTGTTGCAACTACCCTAAAACCGGCACACATTTTTTGGCCTGCTGAAACATATCATCAGGGCTATTATACCAAGACAGGAAAAACACCCTATTGCCATCAATATACAAAGCGTTTTTAGACAAGAACTTGCAATTCAGAATGGCTTTTGCTAAACTAAGAATATGGAGATGGTATTCTCCAATAACCGCTGTCCCGCTGTGGCAGTTGATGATACCTACATAGCTTGTTGACGCAAGTATGTAGGTTTTCTTTTTGGGTCAACAATAATTTAAAATGAACTCAAAAGGAGAAAAATATGTCTATCAATTTTCGTGACCCCGCTGATAAAATTGGTGCTGCCTTAGGCTTTATAATTGGCATCACTCTTGCCGTAATGATGGCAATTTCAAGTCCATTTGCAGGTTTAACTTTAAATGGTCTAACCCTTCCAGAAACTCCGTTTATCAAAATTGTAACATTCTTATTGGTGATCGGTATTTGTGTCAACTTGACTCGCAACCTTTTTGTTGGCGCCCATGATGTGTTTATTATTTTACATAAGCTTAACCTTCATAGGAAAGAAAAGAAACAATAATCATCAAGCTTTAGCAAACTTTCCTCGTAATTCATAAAAACTCATGATATATTTCGGGTTTTATTTATCTAATGAATATGGGAATTATATATGAAAAAAGGGGTTAAGCTGTCTTTATTAAGTCTAGCACTTGGAGCTTGCATTAGTGCATATGCAGATAATAATAGTACTATTCCTACAACTACACCAGGGTTTTCCGTCAGCATTACCGGACTTTATCTCGAACCTAACGCCAGCAATTTGAATTATGCTGTCTATACAACCCCATTGCCTGCACCGTCACCCAATTGGCAACAAGAAAATGTAAACCCAGAGTTTAGTCCCGCTTTTGACCTTGGTGTGCAATACACTCTGGCTGATACAGTTGATCAACTAAGTTTAGACTGGCTCTACGTTTCCACAAGCGATTCTTCTTCTGTTGGACCTGCAGGACCAAATACTTCCTATGCTCCACCCTATTATTTTGGACCCTATGCTCAAGCCTTAATAAATTCAACTGCTAACAGTACCGTTAAATTCGATGTAGATGATGTAAATCTAGCGTTTGGCCATTTAATCAATTTAAGCAATCACATTCAAATTGAACCATTTGTATCAATCAATACAGCTTATTTAAAAGAAAACATCAGCTCGACCTATACAGGTCAAGACAGCAACCACAAAGATTACGCTATTACTTCGAATGAAACATCTGACTTTACCGGAGCTGGCCCTCGCCTTGGTTTTAATAGCACTTATTTTATTACCAATCGCTTTGGCATCAGCGCTGAAATGGCTGCCTCCTTATTAGTAGGCTCATTAAACTCTAATACAACGTTTAACTCTTTCTATTCAGGAGTTGTAGGAAATGATCCTGCAGTAACCACGACACTTGCTGATCAAAGCCAAACTAAAGTTGTCCCCGAAATTGATGCTAAAGTAGCGGCGGAATATTCCATTCCCTTCAATACCAATGGCTCTAGTTTAACGATCTCAGCTGGTTATATGTTTGATGATTATATCAATGGGATTGATCAAGTTGTTCCTACCGCGCTTGTTCCAAATGCATTTAATAATGGTACAATCGCAGTTGAATCATCGAGTTACCAAGCAAGCGATCTTAGCTTAAATGGCCCATTCGTAAGCATAGCTTGGAAATTTTAATTTCTGAAACTGTCAGACTAAAAAAAGAAGCCCCAACTCTTATTAGGAGCTGAGGCTTTGAATAGAATCCCTGGCAGTGACTTACTTTCGCGGTCGAATCGACGACTATCATCAGCGCACGCGGTTTTCACTTCTGAGTTCGGTATGGATTCAGGTGGGACCCCACTGCTATGGCCGCCA
>JACCDN011242619.1_pt1 | contig 10718 bp, 8 predicted proteins | sample 7441691 | NCBI WGS metagenome assembly JACCDN01 (sample SAMN15323439, study PRJNA562643) | freshwater metagenome | isolation source: river surface water | place: USA:Blue River Watershed | collected 2017-08-16
GACCGCACTGGCAGTCGCAACAAAGGTCAGCGCTGGCACTAACACCTCATCATTTGGCTGCACACCTGCAAGGCACAAGGCAACTTGCAAAGCCGCTGTGCCATTAACTACGGCCACAGCATGACGGGCGCCAGTATAAACAGCCAAGTCTGCCTCAAACTGATTAACAAATGTCCCAACAGACGAAACGTAGCCTGTATCTAGGCATTCTTTCAAGTATTGCCACTCGTTACCCCTGAAACGGGGTTCATGGAGCGCGACCGCCCCTGGTCCCGTTACTGCTCTCACGGCGCGGACAACTTGTTCCGGCAGGGGAATAAGAGTGGACATGGACTTCACAAGTTGTAGATATCAGACTTGTAGCGGTTCAGATTGTCGGGCTGTAGGAACCAGTCGACCGTCTCCGCCAGCCCGCGGCGGAATCCCTGTTCGCCACTATAATCCGGAAGCCAGTCCAACAAGTCCACCGCCAGGGCATTGCTTGCCCAGAGACGTTCGACCTCACTTTTTTTCGGACGGAGTCGCTGATCGTCAGCCTCGATCTGAACATCGCATCCCATGATCGCGGCGATCGCCTTCACAGTATCACCAATGGAGATTTCGAAATTGCTACCGATGTTGATCACCTCGCCTGCCCCGCGATCCGAAATCATCGCCGCGATGAACCCTGCCACTGTATCGCTGACGTAGTTGAAGTCCCGCGTCGGATGGATCGCACCAAGCTTGATGCGATTCTTGCCGGCCGCGAGCTGCGTGATGATCGTAGGGATAACTGCACGCGCAGACTGCCGGGGACCATAGGTATTAAAAGGTCGCAGTACTGTCACCGGCGTACCAAAGGAACGATAGAAGGACAGCGCCATCTGGTCGGCTCCTATCTTACTGGCCGAATATGGCGACTGCCCCTGTAACGGATGTTCTTCGGTTATCGGCACGAAACGTGCCGTTCCGTACACCTCACTTGTTGATGTATGGACCACCTTGGATACACCTAATTCTCGAGCCGCCTGCAAGACGTTGAGCGTGCCCTTGATATTGGTGTCCACGTATGTATCAGGCGAATGATAGGAATAGGGAATGGCGATCAGCGCTGCTAAATGCAACACCGTGTCGCAGTCAGACATGGCGGCACGCACACCGTGAGGATCTCGGATATCCCCGGCAAACACCTCGAACTTTTCTTGCACATCTGAGCCGCACTGGTCTAACCAGCCCCAGGAGTTGAAGGAGTTGTAGAGAACGAATGCTCGCACATCATACCCCCTGCGCACCAAGGCCTCCGTAAGATGTGAGCCGATAAAGCCATCGGCCCCCGTAACTAGAATCTTTTTCACGGCTCGCCCTGTCATTAAGAGTATATTAAATTGGTTAACCGCATAGATGCCAATGCGTCTCGCAAGGTCGGCAAGTCAGCAGGTTGACCAAGTGCCGCCAGGGCTGCTTGCTCCGCCTGACGTCGCAGCCCTGGTTTAAACTGAGTGTCCCACGGATGATCTTCAACAGGCTGTAGCGTGCGTGCGCCTGCGAGCTGGAAGGCTGCCTTTTCCAGTGGACGGAGTTCCCAGCGCTTGGCACCCGCGTTTACACTGACAGTCCAAGGTCCAGGGCCATCCCAAACGGCCTCGTAGAGACCCACATCCCCTGAGTCAAAGGTAATGGTCGCCGCAACATAGCGGGGGAACTTTGGGTCGTAACGGATGGTGGGCTCCACCCGCGTAATGTTGCCGCGGCCGAGCAGGCTGAAATAATCGATCAAGTGGATCGAATTGGCATACATCCAGTTGCGAACTACCAGTTCAGGTTGCCCAGCAGCCAACGCGGCAGTCGGCCCCTCCTGATCTTGGATTTTGATCAACCTCGGCCCTATCTGACTGCCCAAATCCTGCAGTACAATTTGAGTTGAACCATAGTGACGGCGGTTCAGCGCGACGTAAGCTCTTCTTACCAATCGACGTGCCACAGCTTCGATCTCTTCGGCATCTTCTAAGTTATAACCCGCGGGCTTTTCGATTAAAGCAGCCCAAGAATATTTAAAACAAGACTGACAGACAGCGTTGACCTCCAGTTCCGGAACGGCTATCACAACCAGATTTGCTTGAGTTTGCTCATATAGTTCCGCAACAGAATCACAAACAGTTTCAATGCCATACTCAAGGGCCAACGCCTCGGCCTTTGCCCTAGTTCGGCTATAAATACCCGTCACCTTGACACTTGATATATCAAGGAAAGCGCGAATGTGTTCGCGGGCCATGTAGCCAGCCCCCACGATCGCAACATTACAAATACTATTAGCCATTTTCATTGCTACCTATAAAAATCAACACAAATTTAATAATATTTACAGCCAGCACGCGAATCAGGCCCAGGGAAAAACACGGTTACGATCAAGTCCACCGTCACACAGACGAACTGGAACGCCACCCCGCTCCGCCGAAAGATGCGCAGCCACCAGCAACTCGATCACCTGGCGCCCAACCTCTCCTGTGACACTGTTCTGACCGGTCACTAGGGCACGCATCACACAAGCAGTGATCTCCACCAGATCAATTGTCGCCAGCGACTCACGCTTGTTTTCGCTAGGCATACCGTAACGCGTAGTCGGAAGATCCCGATACTGAGCTTCTCTGGCCGAACTACTTAACTCACCCGCCAATTCATCTATCGTTATCAACCCCAAGCGACAGGCATATGTCACCCCAAACCCATGACCTTGATCAGCGCCGATTTCCATATAAAAACGTTTCCCTGATGCAGTCACAGCTCGAATGCACCCGGCACGATCCAAGTACTGAGGACCGCGCGGGTTAGATACGATTTCCGGTGAAAACCATGCAGAAACTTCTACTGGATTTTCTTCAGTGAGATAACGAAAAGCCTCGAAGTAGTGAGAACCGTTCATGGTGAAACCAAAATTCCCACCAACGACTGTCATACTACTGAGCCCCCCAAATGCTGATGAATTGAACATCGCCTTAGGCACGTTATATTGCTCCATGAACCGCATCTGGTGGTTTACAGCCAGTTTTGCCCCCGCCGCCTCGCAAGCCGCGATCATTCGATCGCATTCATCCAAAGAAACCGCCATGGGTTTCTCCACTAGGATGAACTTCGCACCTTGTTTAGCCGCCTCACAAGTCAGCGCACAATGTGTATCTGCATTTGTAGAAATTATTACCATGTCTGGCTCGCAAGCCATGAACATTGATCCAGAATTCAAGAAAATTTGAGCATCTGTGAGCATACGCTCATTCGCAGTAATACGGAGTGACTCAACACTAGTATCAGACACCCCCACCAACTCCCATCCCAGGCGATCAATTGCTTGAATATGTCTTCGCCCCATACGACCTACACCCACAACTGCAACCCTCATTGTTTTTTCCTTTAATTATCTTTGGCAATCAAAAATCAAATCTCAACGAATCCATGACTGACTGTAAATGCCCATTATTTTCACAGAAGAAGTCAGCTAAATTTATTACAAAGATCTCTCTCTACCAATTTTATTTGCATATACCCCCCACAAAAGCGTGGTAAACCGCTCCATTGAACCGGCATCCAGTCTGCCCCAATACTCCCGATTCGACTGATTACATAGTTTTAGATTCATTACATGAGATTTAATCGCCAACTTTTCCAATGCATCAACAAATGACTGTCGCGTGCAAGCTTTTACAAAAAGGTTTGATATAAAAAAATCACTCTCATTAAATTTATACTTAAACACATCGTAATATAGCAAAGGCTTATCACAGGCAAGGACATGTCGCATCATTCCACTGAGCTCGCTCACACAAAATTCAGCGTGAGGAATAAGATCGCATGCATCGCCATCATATATTTTAATTTCCGGCCAAATTTCTCTTAATCGGAATTCTACTTGCCCCCTCATCCTTGGATGAATTGAAAATATCGGTGTAATTTTACTCGACATTTTCACGCACCCTTCAACCCAAAAAACCAGCATTTCCCAATAATTTGAAAAGTCAAATCCTGGAATTAAATTTCCCGTTTGGTCAGGGGGAACAAACACAAGAAAAAAATCTGACAAGAAATCAAATGTACGCTTAGCTTTTTGAATCGCAAGTAAGTCAAGCGACGACGAACCTGTGACAACGCACTTATCACTGAGGACGCCATCACTTTCATATGAACGCTGCATTGCAAGGCTTTCGCAAGCGATAAAATCGGCCTCGGAATCCATCATCCACGGATTAGTAGTCGGCACCCTGAGCAACCAAAGGGCGAGGATTTTTACAGGCGGTGCAAATAATAATCCCTCATAAATCCAATGTGGCCATAGCTTAGAAATAAACCTAGCTAAAAATCCAATCGCTTGATTATCCACAGACTGGGACAGCGCGACATGAGACTCCTTCCGTGTAATCCACGAATAAGGCATTACGATCACCGGCTTACCCGCTTGCTTTGCAACGTGAACAATACCTCCGCTGATCGTGAGTACATCAACAAAAGGTACGACAATTACATCGGCAAATATACTTTTATAAATTTTTCGGGCATCAGACAACATTCTATAAATTGAATACACATGCCATGGAAAATAAATCAGCGATGTTCGTTTTACATAATATTTAATATAATTCTGACGCAACCACTTGAATAAATTTGGCTTATTTTTTAAAGCGTTTTTGAATGAGTTTACTATAAAGCCGCCTTTTGTAGGCGACAACTCACTTTTGAAGTCTATCGAGCTCGAAGGAAAATCTTTTTCTGAGTTAACTCGCTTGCTCGCGACATTAACCTCCAACCCCATGAGCTTTGCCTGAGATATCTCAAGACTTAAAGCGTGCAAAAAAAGCATCGACACATCAACACCATCTTCATCACGAAGGGCCACTGCCGTACGATACATTTCAGGAAATTGAGCACGCGACTCAACGATTATGCACACTTTCATGTCAAAAAAATAAGTTAGACGAATACATTCACCCCAACTAAAGAGTTTATTTTTTTACGATACCTCTTGCAGCCAAGTAAATGAATAACATGGAAATTTGAGCCAATTTCATCGTGCAATTTATTGGACCAAACCTTGCACGCCGAGAAACTCGGTTGACTAAACCTCTAAGCTTGATAAAAATCAAACCGCCACCAAGCTCACGGACCTCGAATCTACTTGCTTTGCGAATATGTGATTTTATGCCCAACAACAAATCTTCAATCTTAAAAGTTGATAGCGAATGACTCAAGTTGGATATTGTCGATGTGTCACACAATTTAGAAGTCACGTATTCATATTTAGCATCGACACGCTGCCGTACTTTTTCAGAAATGCCCTCTCGAACAATGGAACAAGTCAAAGGATCTGGACGAGATACCAAATAACCTTCAATGTACAGATAGTCCAGGCCCGTTCTTAAAAAAGAAAGTACCGCATCATGATAGTCTTCGACAATTGGTTCACCATCATCATTAAATGACGTATTTAATAATACAAAGACACCAGTAAGTCTGCCAAACTCCTGAATTAAATTGTAGTAATCTTGATTTTGGTCCGCTCTAACTGTTTGAACGCGACTAGTTGCATCAACATGAATTACTGCAGGTATTATTTTCTCAACACCGGGAAGAACCCTACATGCCATCAACATGAATGGGCTTGGCACAGGAAGATCAAAATATAAATGCTGCTTATCTTCAAGACTTGAAGGAGCGAAGGGGCGATACCTTTCACGATGTTTCACCTGAGTGTTAACTACATCCAACATGTTTGGCATTCGCGGATCAGCAAGAATACTGCGGTTTCCCAGCGCACGAGGGCCATACTCAGAGCGGCCAAAAACACGCCCAATGATTTTTCCACTTGAAATTACTTCAGCAACCTCCCTTGGCAACACTTTTTTATAAGAAAGCCCCCACTCCGAAAGCAACTCAGGAATCTCATCAGACCGATGCAGCGCACCCAAATACGCATTATTAAACGTACAACTCCGATGTCCATGCAGTAATTTATAATACCCCCAAAGAGCACAACCAAGAGGAATGCCCTCATCAGAAGCAGCCGGCTGAACAAACACATTTTCAAAGAGTCCCAAATCCAATATCTTTCTGTTAGTGACACATGACAATGCAACACCCCCAGCCAAACACAGATTTTTCGAACCTGTTTTCTCATATGCATATTTAGCATAGTACAGGATATCTTCTTCAAGTGCGTCTTGCGCCTCTCGCGCAATATTAATCCAATACTCTTGAAGTATGTCCTGATCCCTCGTCATTACGGAATTCGGTTCAAATGATGCGATGGTGGCATCTATTCTCTTAACAATATCAGTATAATCAGAAAAGAAACCTTGATGCCTGTCTTTAGGAATATTTAAATAATTGACCACTGGAAATTGATCCCTAAATGCTGCGAGCGCCATAGTTTTGCCCGCAGCGAATTTATCAAGCCCTAATTTTTTCGTAACAACATCATATAAGTTAGAAATATTCATCCGAGTTAACGGTCGCTCTATTTTGGAATTACAACTGATTACACCATCCTTGTATTCATCGTCTCCATAGCCAGTACGGCATAGAATCTTTAAATCAAAACCATCACCTTTATAAAGGCCGACACCACCTTCGATGGTTAAGACTGCTGATTCAGTTAATCCCGAAACGTGATAGGCACTTGCAGCATGCGCATCTATATGTGAAACATATACAACTTTCTCACGAGGAAATTTAATAGACTGCTCTATCAAATAATTGAATCGAGCATCAAAGTCTCCAATCTTAGAATAAGCATTTTTAGCAGCATAACGACCAAATTGAGAGGATTTTTCTGGCCAAGGATACCCATGTCCATCTATACATATTAGATCTAACTCATCCAATGAGGTTAAACCACTATTTTTAAGAACATATTCAATTGACAATAAAGGGTATGCATAGGAATGTTTACGCCGATTGAGCCGGGCCTCAGATATCGCCGATATTCTTATTTCCCCAGAATCATCCATTAAAAGGGCAGCGCCAGTATCGTGACCACTACACTTAATTCCCAATACTTTCATAAAACACCTTCACTTTAGTTCTATCCATTGATTTAACTCAACTTATTAAATCGCTCACTTCAAAACTCTACCCGCAGGCCCTTGTTGCACAACACTGCCGCTATCGATTTTATATATCCAATCGCACTGTTCAACAGTTGTTAATCGGTGCGCCACTACTATAATTGTCTTGACTCCTTTTAAACTCAATATCGCCTGCATAACTGCCGATTCGGTGCCATAGTCCAATGCACTTGTCGCCTCATCCAGAACCAACAACTCTGGATTATGGTACAGCGCTCGAGCGATACCAATTCTCTGCCGCTGCCCCCCAGAAAATCGAACCCCACGTTCACCGACCAGGGTCTCTATACCATATGGCAAATTCGACACAAACTCGTCCAGCTGCGCAGCAGTTATAGATTTAACCACCGCATCCTCATTGATTTCATTTTCTGGCACACCAAATGCGATATTTCTTCTTATTGAATCATCGCTCAAATATATATACTGTGGCACATAACCAATCTTTGATTTCCAACCTTTTAAATTCTGTTGAATATCTTCATCATCTGCACTAACGACCCCGCTTGTCGGCCGATAAAGCCCCAAAATAATATCAACCAAAGTACTCTTACCCGCTCCACTTCCTCCAACAACTCCAACGATCGAACCCTTTCTAATATCAATATTAATATTTTTTAGAGCGTAGTCGTTTGACTTATTGTATTTGAAACTTACGCCCTTTAGAGCCAAATGATTCAAAAAGGTTATTGGAAATACCGTTAAAGGATCAGGTTTGCGTGATATTAAGCGCAATTCTGCCGAAAGACTTTGTACAACAGGAACAGCAAATCGCACATTCTGAAGCGCCCCAATAATGCGATTTACAGAAGGCATTAGTCGGAATGCTGCAGCGCCAAATACACCAAGAGTAGGAAGCAAAGTATCCATTGGCTTCCCTTGTAAGACCATTGCTATTATTAAAAATACCAACCCGCAGACAGCCAATAACTCCAACCCTAGTCGTGGAATTGCAGTCATCGCTGAGTGTTTCATCATCATTTCTGCACTATTAGCATTATGAACTTCAAAAGTAGAAATGAATTCAGACTCTCTTCCTAACAACTTGATATCTTTAACACCTGCAATCCCCTCTTGTAAGCACTTCACTCGCTTTGATTCATGCCTCTGCAATGCCTCGGACCAACCTTGTATGCGCCTACGCGTAATTTGATTCATAGCAAAGGCCGCCCCCCCCAACATTCCGACGACCAGCATAACCCCCAACGGCTCTACTAACAGCAAACAAAGAGTAAATGCAATCAACACCAAAAACTCCGCCAATAGAATTAATCCTTGCTGCACAGCATTTACCAAACTACCCACTTGACTAATAATATTTCTATTTATCTCTGCAGAATTTCTCTCAAGATGAAAACTATATTCCTGTTTCAAATACCCACTAAACAATTGCGCCGCCCAACTAACCTGCAAACCATACACAAATCTTGATTGCCTCCAGATTAAGTAGCACAAAAAACCCGTCCTAAACGCATAAATAATTAGCAAAACAGATACACTAATGAGGACTATTTTATCCTTAGAGGTGTTATTAACTATTGCCAACCATGAATCAAGCAAAGGGATTCCTATCAATGGATTATCTCGAGTGATTATTGCAAGTACGGGCAACACCAACCCAATCCCCAGCATTTCGAGCAGCGCTCCAATTACCATTAAAATTACTAATCGTACAAAACCAATCTTTTGCTTTGAGTTAAGCATCCCCCACAGACTTATGGCTGTATCTTTTATTGATTGCAACGGCTTCATATTTTATTTTTTTGTTTATTTAGTTGTCATCAATATTTAAATAATTAGCACGCATTTAAATTCCAACTTGTCCAAATCGTCGCTCACGTGCTACGAACCAATTAACTGCAATTTCTAGCTGTTTTATATCAAAATCTGGCCACAACAAATTTGTAAAAAACAGCTCGGCATAGGCTATTTGCCACAATAAGAAGTTACTTATTCGCTGCTCACCGCCAGTTCTTATAAGTAAATCAACCTCGGGCATTCCTGCGGTACTTAAGTGTCGCATCAAGTCGTCTTGCGTCAATTGGCATAGACTTGCCGTTGGGTTAGCTGCGTGCCAACCCTTCATTGCTTGAACTACGTCCCAACGTCCACCGTAATTTGCAGCCACAATTAAAGTGATTACGGAATTGCACCGCGTAGCATTCTCTGCAGCTCGGATACGTGTTTGCAGCTCTAGCGAGAACCCTTCAACATCGCCTATTACTTTCAGGCGAACACCGGCTGCAGCTAAGGCATCGATTTCTTTTTCTAAGTACTGGATAAACAGCACCATTAGGGCCGACACCTCTTCTTCTGGGCGCCGCCAATTTTCTGTACTGAAAGCAAAGAGAGTTAAAGCCTTGATCCCCAACTTGGCTGCATGCTCCACCAAGGCCTTCACGCCAGCAGCCCCCTTGGCATGCCCCACCGTTCGGGGCATGTGCCGCTGCTGCGCCCACCTACCGTTGCCATCCATGATGATCGCGACGTGCTGGGGAACTTTTGAGAGGTCTGTTTCTAACATTTATTAAAAACGCTTAATTTCTTTTAGGCACGCTACCGCCCGCGTACTGCTGAGCAACGCCTTAATTATGGACGCATTACTCTTAGAAACTTCACGCAAACATCTTTTTCGATAAGGCACACGACAGCAACGCAATCAAACCACCCAAACACCTCAATCTCTGCTACAACCCCGGCCGAACTAATTAAATCAAAAATGAAAGGCTAAGACGAGAATGACCGACACCACAACAAAAACCCACGACACTTCGCCGGAAGCACCCAGCGCACAGCTCAACACAGCAAAAGGTCCAACCAGACCCATCGCTGCAAGCATGCCGCCAACTCCTGCCGCACAAGACGAACGCCTCAAGCGCCCACTCAACAGCAAACGCTCCGGCGGACCACGCAGCTCCGAGGGCCGCGCCAGGTGCTCACTCAACGCCATCAAGCACGGCGGCTACGTGACCGCCAGCAGTGCAGCACTGGAGTACGAGCAGATACTGAGCGAGCTCACTGCAAGGGTCAACCCCATAGGTAGGGTCGAGGAGGGCTTGGCCGAGTCGCTCGCCGTCGAACTCTTGCTTCTCTCAACACTTGGCAAGCTTGAGGTCGAGCGGCTGCAGTCGGCCGTCAACTCCGAGGTTAGCTCCCTCGAACTTGCACAGGCCCTCGACTACCCACAGTCCAGTACGCACACAGACAACTTAAGGAACCCGCCAAGGTCCTCCAGCCTGCAGGCTCAGTGCTTGCCATCGCCTTCAGATGCGGAGTCGCGGTGGAGGACCTTGCCGCTAACGCTTAGGATGACAACCCGGACGACAGCGTCACAGAGCCCGCCTACTTTGACGACCTACACCTGCACATGCGTGCCGTTGCGAGCGGGCACAAGGTCCTCAGCAACGGCTGATGGCACTGCGCGCAGATCTGCAGCCTCTGTTCGACTTCTGACTGCTTCGCAACTACTAACGCATCAAGACAACACCTCGCGAGCTGTAATTCTCGCAGATGGCCTTCGTGCTCACAAACGATGGCGTGCGGCAAGCACCCGACCAAGCTGTTTGGCAGCTTGACGACTGCATCCGCTTATTCGAGCTCCTGCGGGGCTCCCCCTTGGACCTCGGCTCA
>JACCDN010405811.1_pt1 | contig 10717 bp, 9 predicted proteins | sample 7441691 | NCBI WGS metagenome assembly JACCDN01 (sample SAMN15323439, study PRJNA562643) | freshwater metagenome | isolation source: river surface water | place: USA:Blue River Watershed | collected 2017-08-16
CACTCGCCTGCCTTGAGCGAAGCGTTAGCATCTGGAATGAATCGTGCGAGAGACATGAGGTGACCAATGGCCAGCTCGGCTGCCGAAATGACGTTTGAGGTTGGTGCGTTGACCACCATCACGCCGGCGTTGGTTGCCGCCTTGATGTCTACGTTGTCTAGGCCAACACCAGCACGGGCTACAACTTTGAGTTTTGGGGCTGCCGCGATTGCCTCGGCGTCAACCTGGGTTGCCGATCGCACCAGGATGGCGTCTGCGGTAGCCAATGACTTGAGCAGGGCTGGGCGGTCGGTGCCGTCAACGTTGACGATCTCGAAGTCTGGGCCGAGTGCTTCAACGGTGGCAGGCGAGAGTTCTTCGGCGATAAGTACGACTGGCTTGGTCAATGGGTAATCCTCTTTATTGGTGTTCGGTGGGGATCACCACGGCAGCAGCGGCGTGGAATGGCTCAAGTCTATCGGCGAAAGGAAGCAATCTCCTGAATCGAAGCTTGCTTTCCAACACTCAAATCAAATCGTCCACAGGTGAATTCGTCCATGTCTGAGCATGTAGGTAGAGTCGACCTGTGGAATCAGACATGAGAGCAAAAGTACTAGATGCAGTAAGTCGTCAGCTTGCATCCACTACGACCAACGAAAAAGCATTTGGCTTCTATTGGACGCGAAAAAGCGCTGAAATTGCGGCCGCAATTGTGGAATCTACAACCTCGGAAAATAGCGTAGTTCTGGACCCATTTCTTGGCTCCGGCAGCACGGCCATAGGCCTAGCCCAACTGCGGAGCAAAAGACTTTTTATCGGTGTTGAGCTCAACGAAATGCCAATTGTGAACCTCAAGTTTTCTTTAGGGGATTTTTCCGATCTCAATCTTTCAGATTTTTCTAGGCTGCAAGAAGATCTGTTTAGCATTCGGGAAAACTACAGATTTGAAACAAAAGCTGGCATGTTTGAAGTTAGCAAGGTGATTCACCAAGTTACAGAGAGTCGACTCAAACCTATTTCCTTCATTGGGAAGTTTGAGGGGTCTAGCAAGCAGACAAAAATTTCAAGCGATTCGCCCGAATACCCTAAGGTGGTCAAGCAGTATGAGTCCAAAATAACTTCTTTTCCAGATCGAGAATCACCGGCACTCGCGGCAAATTCACGGATTGCAATTAAAGAAGGCATGCGCGTCGCTGACGTCTTTGGCCCGCTGGGTTTCGAGAGTTTATCTGCTCTAAGGAGCAAAACAAACAAGAGTTTGCTCTATCGGCTTGTTATCGCATCTGGCCTCCACCTTTGCAGGCTGACAGACGCTAAAAGTCAGTCTCAGTTTCCCTTTTGGTTCCCGAAGGAAGACGTTCACGAGAAGTCTGTTTATCAAGTCTTGGAAAAGAAGTTCTTTGAAATCCGTGAGCGAGTGGAGAAAATAAACGAACTGAATCAGTCAAATCCAGTCGAAAAGATCTCGGATTGGTTTGATGAACAAAAGTCTGGTCATCTACTTCTTTTGGGCAACGCTGCAAAAGTCATGAAACACTCGATACCCGAAAAAGTCGTTGATTTAGTACTAACGGATCCTCCATATTTCGATCAGGTGGCCTACTCCGAATACCTTAAACTTTGGGAGCACTTTACTGGCTTTGAATCCAACTTGGATGAAGAAATTGTCGAAAGCTCTCGAGTGGGAGCTCAAAAAACCCGAGAAGTCTTCTTGCAAGACTTAGCTAAAGCATTTTCTGAGGTGAATCGTGTCATGAAAACAGGCTCATTTGCACTCGTTTATTTCAAAGACAGCAAGCCGGCGAATCTCCACGACTTTATATTCTGCCTAGAGAGCGTAGGACTGAAGTACGTTTCACAACTTCACCTTTCTAAGGCTACTTACACTTACAAGCAAAATGCTTCCCAGGAGAATACTGTGGGAGGAGATTCAATAATGATTTTCCAGGCCTTAGCTTCCGCGAGCGCAGAAGCTCCAAGCACGAATCAGAGTATCGAAGAGTTGGACCAATACTTCCTCGATCTTTTTCAAGAATACTTGGAAACGCATGGTCCGACAACACTGACTGAAGCTCTCGACAATTCTCTAATTGAAAAGCTTTACCGGCGGGGATACCTGTCAAAAATCAGGAACTCTGGTCATTTCAGTAAGATTTCGGCAACTCGATTTACCCTTGATCCTGCAACCCGAAAGTGGAGCATCTGAATGAAAATGGCACCACGAAATAAAGTCCATGTTGGAGAATGCCTCGCCTTTTTGAGATCACTGCCGGATGATTCGATAGATCACTGCATAACCGATCCCCCTTACAACATTTCTGGTTATGACGACAAGCGAAAGATTGGGTGGTTAGATTCAAATTCTGTCTGGAAAGAGTCGAAGAATTTCACCAAGATTGATGAAGATTGGGACAAATTTGGAGATCTAGACTATTCCGAGTTCACCCGGGCTTGGCTTTCAGAGATTCGGAGAGTTGTCAAACCAAATGGAAACATCCTGGTATTTGGTAGTTACCACAACATTTACCAGGTTGGAGTCACCTTAGAAAGCCTTGAGCTCAAGATCAATAACTCAATAGTTTGGTACAAGCGAAATGCATTTCCAAACATTACGGGCCGCATGCTTTGCGAAAGTACCGAGCACATAGTTTGGGCTGTCAATGGTTCTAAGAAGAAGGCCAAAAATTGGGTCTTTAATTATGAGGCCCTTAAGAAACTGACTCACAACGGTAAGCAGATGAGAAATATGTGGGACATACCTATGACGCCCGCGTCAGAGAAAAAATTTGGCAAGCACCCTTCTCAAAAGCCGATCGAATTGAGCAACCGCCTTATTATTGGCTTCACAAACCCTGGAGACTTAGTTATTGACCCGTTCCTAGGAAGTGGATCCTTCCTAGTGGCCGCTAAAGCATTAGGTAGAGATTACTTGGGAGTCGAACAGGACAGTAGCTACGCCGATTTGGCTACCGAACGCTTGAAAAACACTAAAAAACCCTGACAGCGCTGATCACTTTGATGTCGCCGGCTGTTAGGGAAACCTGCTGCCGCCTGACTTCTTTACCTATGGCCGAATACTCGGCTGACTTTTTTCTTAGTTTTTCTCTGAGCCGCTTTACGACTACGTCAGGATTGGCTTCCCAAATTTCCACCACGCGAATACCGGGCTTATCAACTATCGCGAGAACGATTTTTTCACAATTCAAATATTTATCTAGCACCGCTTCGCTTATATCTTGGAAATTCCAGCTGCGAGTAGAAGATACCTTGTATTCATAATCGCCCCCGTCATTATCAAATGCATCATGTGCTCCAGCTCGACCGCCTTGTTCAGAATTAACGGTATGCCCCAGCGGCAAACTAACCAAGACTTCCCAGAACTTGTTACTTGTGAGAATGTTGCTAACTCCCACTATCGTCTCTAAACGTTTAACTAAATCGAAAATGCGCTCAAGCTCGGCGCCGTAAGGGCCATCACCCAATGTTGCATCAAACTTTTGCGGAACTAAGCCAATTCGCGTTTCAATCTGTAGCGCACTTAAATTGATCATCTTCCTAGCATTTTTTATCGCTTTGGTGTGTTCCGCCAGATAATTTGCAATCTGCTCGCCTGTCGCTTCGTAAATCCAGTCGACACGTGGCGGGAAAACTAAATCATTAATGTGCGTGAAAATTACGGCGTGCACTCGATCTCTGAGCTTGAGAATGGTCGCATTAGAGTAATCATTAAATGTCCAGGAGTGATTGCTGCTCGTCTCTTTGAAATGCTTGTATTCAAACTCTCGGTCGTACTCGTCTTTGGCATCCAAAGACCCCGAATGGCCCGGAATCATTTTGTGTTGGAACGTGTTCGCTTGAAGAACTTCGAATATCTTGCTATTGCTCCAAATGTCGTTGACGCCATGCACAAATTCAAAATGCCTCTGTATTTCTCGCATTTCGCCAAAAATCGCTTCAAGCTGTTCTTTTTTACTCTCCCCCATTAGCAACCCCATCCCATACTTGATCTTGAACAATGCAGAACGAACTGCGATTGCATCACAACTGAGGATTGAACTAAGCCCAAACTTATGTGGCACTATTCCCCCTCTAAACAATTAGATTAGGGCAAACTTGGGTAACCTGATGGCCTCTTTGCAATGCCCCTTACACACGGTCACCCGAAGGGCAATGTTAATTTCCGCATAATTCATCTTCAAGTCCGGAACCTAAAACGTTGAGTTTCACCGCCGCGCTGCCGAGATGCCGAGATCGAGGCGTACGTGGCGACTATCCCTGGGTACTTGGAGTCGAGAAGTGGGTCTCGTTCGATGGTTTGAGCTATAGCGGCACCAGAGATGGGTTAAAATCAAGGAAAAGTTGGGGGAAAAATGGATGTTACGGAATCAACGCTTCGATCGATTCTTGAGGGCAGTAAGCAATATAGAGTGCCCCTTTACCAGCGCGCTTACGCGTGGAAAAACAAAAACTGGGAAACTCTCTGGAGCGACCTGGTCGATCTCGCCCACATTCGCAAAGACACGTCTAACACTTCACACTTCACGGGGACTCTCGTCCTAGACACAGGCTCAATCACGACTGAAATGACCCAGTTCTTGGTCGTCGACGGGCAGCAGAGGCTCACCACCCTGAGTGTCTTGCTCGCCGCCCTAGCAGCAGAATATCGCAAAACCGGGGATGAAATGCGCTTCAAAAAAATCCAGGAACAAGTCCTGATTTTTCCTTTTGCGGCAACGCCTGACAATCGATACCGCCTGAGGCCGGCAAATTACGATGAAGAGCCCTTTAGAAAAGCTGTCGAAGGAGTAGCGCCAAAGAACGACGCATCGCTCGTAGATGATGCCTTCAGGTTTTTCGCAAAAAAGCTCGACAATATCTCGAGCGACAATCTGACTTTGGAGGATATCGAGGCAGCAGCCCTCAATGGCCTTAAATTCGTGACTATCACTGCAAAGTCTGAAGATAACGTTTATCGAATTTTTGAATCGATAAACAACACCGGAATAGCACTGAGTCAGGCAGATCTCATTCGAAATGTGATCTTCATGCGCCTCGGTGATGAGAGTTCAAACTTGCACGCAACGCTCTGGGAGCCGATTCAAAAGGATCTTGCGCCTGAAGACATAGAAAACCTTTTCTGGATTGACGCCCAGTGGAGAAACGCAGAAGTGCGCAAGTTGGACACTTATGAGGTGCAGAAAAAGCACATCCTCGACCTCAGCCATGACGGCCTTGTCGCCTATCTGAAAAACTGCTTAGTGCTGGCAGACTCACTTAGACGTATTCGACTCATTTCTTCGGGCGTGAGTACAGAATCCAAGCAAATTGGCAATGCCCTGAGGCGTCTGGCTCAATTGGAGATGCCTGGTGCCTTGGTTCTTATAACGCGAGTCGTTTATCTTCACCAAAAAGGGATTGCCGGAACTGATGAAACGGCTCAAGCGCTCAAAACCATCGAGAGCTACCTCGTCAGACGTGCAATTTCAGCCTTGCCCGTAAGTAACCTCGGCGGCATTTGCTCTGCATGCGCACTAAATCTGAATGGCGACTCGGCGAATGAGGTTCACAAGAGGCTCTCAACCGGGCGTCGAAAATATCTAACGGATTCAGATATTCGCAAACAATTTCTTGAGGCACCGAGATATTCAAAGGGTCGCCGCGATCACCTGAAGTTGATTTTGTCTTGGCTTCTCGAGAAGCAACAGGGAAAAGACGCAATCGATTTCAGTACCATGTCGATAGAACACGTGCTGCCCCAAAACCTCGATAAGGCTGGGGAAGAATTTGGCTTCACCCTTGCACCAGAAGATGACATTCATGAGGTACACCAGGATTTGGTACATACCCTAGGCAATTTGACATTAACAAACCACAATTCTGAGTTGAGCAACGAGCCTTTCAGCGTAAAGCGCAGCACCTGGCTCTCAGAGACATCAATTTTGGAAAATTGGGAAATTGCCAAACAAACCCAATGGGGTCCTTTTGAAATTCGACAACGAGCCGAGCGATTGGCAGAGTCTGCAATCCAAGAGTGGGTTGGCCCAGATGAGTCGCTCATTGAAAACGAGCCAGCAAGCACTGGTCAACTAATTGACGACTTAGTTGCAGCAATACCCTCAGGCAATTGGACTTCGTATGGTGAAATTGCCGAAGCAGTTGGCACAAACGGACAAACTGTGGGCAATAGAATCGCCAAAAGCGAGATTTCTGGTGCCTGGAGAGTTTTACGAACCAGCGGCAGAGTGGCACCGAACTTCACTTGGCCAGCAGATTCTCCGTATGTCAACATGAGCCCGCGGCTCGTACTCGAGAGCGAAGGCATCATTTTCGACAGCAAGGACCACGCTTCCGTTTCTCAAAAGCTCAACCATGAACAGCTTTTGGCACGTATCGGTCAGGATGAGTCAGACTAACCAGAGCACGTATGGACCATGGGACACTTGAGGTACATGAAGCTTAAGTTTCCGCCCCGAAAGGCCATCCGTGATTTCAGCACAGTTCATCTTCAAGCCCGGAACCTACGATGAAGAGTTTCATCGCCTAGATGCCGAGATTGAGGCTTATGTGGCGACTATTCCAGGGTTCTTGGGGGCTGAGAAGTGGGTCTCGTTCGATGGCCAAACCAAGAACTCGATATATTACTTCGAAACCATGGATGCCATGTTTCAGCTATCGCGCTTTGATGCCCACCGTGAGGCTAAGGGCAAATACCAGAACTGGTATGACGGCTACCAGATCGTGGTCAATTAAGTGCGCCGCACCTGCGACGATCAAAACATTAGGTCAATCGCGAAATAGATCGTAGTCAGTTGCCGCAAAGCTAAAATAAAGCTAGTCGTATCGGGGGCTAAATGGAAACTTGGCAAAATTTCACAGACGAACAGATCGAAGGTGGAGTTCTTTACACGTTCGCCTGCCTCCACGCAGAGGCCGCCCAAGAAGTCAACGACCAAGTTCAAGACGGCACGGTATCCATCGAAGAGGATGGTCTGGCCGAGATTCAGTCAATTTGTCGCGCGGTTGAGGATGCACTTCATTATCTATATGCTGACCCTACAGACGCATTAGCGCATGCCTTACCATCTGTTAGAGCCGGTTACACGCTGCTCAAATTGAACCCACAACTCCAATTGAGCAGTGAAGATCATGACGAAATTAGGGAACGATTCATCTCACGCTTTCCAGTAAGCCAAGCGACAATCACTGTATGGCCTCCCACGAAACAGACAGTTGCTAAGAGATTCGGTGATGGCCTTTGGGCTCAAGCTCTCACTTATCTAGGTTTCGAGCTTCAAGGTAGAGGAGTCCCAAGACGCCGGTTCAATAGAAAACAAGCTCACGATGGAATAGAGATGTTCATATCCCATTGCTTGATATTCAACAGATATCCCACAGAAGCCGAGTATGTATCATGGTGCGGAAATCACTACCCTGACCTGGACTACATTAAGAAGACTTTTGGTTCCCTCCATAAAGCAGTGTGGCAAATTTACGATGGCGACCCATACGCACTTTTGCCAACGGATACTAAAGACTTTATGTAGTGCGCTGGCAGTCTGACATCGCCAAGAGTATTTAGCGAAACAGGAAGGCATCCGTGATTTCAGCCCAGTTCATCTTCAAGCCCGGAACCTACGATGAAGAGTTTCATCGCCTAGATGCCGAGATTGAGGCTTATGTGGCGACGATCCCTGGGTTCTTGGGCGCAGAGAAGTGGGTCTCGTTCGATGGCCAGACCAAGAACTCGATGTATTACTTCGAGACCATGGATGCCATGTTTGAGCTATCCCGCTTCGATGCCCACCGCGAGGCCAAGAGCCAATATCAGAACTGGTATGACGGCTACCAGATCGTGGTCAGCGAGATCAAGAAATCTTATGGCGATGGGGCTTTAGAGACGATTGCTAAGGTTTAGCTTTTCGCACTTTCGGCATCTTCGCTTTTGCCATGCATTCCTGTGTTGCCGCGAGCGTTCCTGTGGCTCATAACTTTTTGATTCTTATTGTTGGCCAGGCGCAGATTGCCCTCGGTTCAATGTCAGAGGTGGCCGCTAACTTAAGAATGTAGAGAGATTAGGGATTAGAGAGGAGATCACATGGCTGCTCTGAAGTCCTACTCCAAGCGCTCAGATGACCGTTTTTCCGGTGGGTGGCTACAGATTTACCCAAAGAGCATTCGGTATGAATACAGTTCGGGCTCTGATGAGTGGGGATACCCCGGACACAGCAACCAGTGGCACGTTTCCCGCGTGGAGCTTAGAGTCTTGCTCGATCACTTTGGAGTCACTAGCACTCAAGAGCTAATAAAGAAAATAGACGCCAACGAGCTCGCAATGGTTATCGATGTAACACGCTGGATTGCTAACAACTGTGACACGAAAGGATAGGAAAATGACAAAACCCGCAAGATACTTAACCGAGAGATTCCACCTGGCCTTGAAATACGCCAACTCCTGGCACGTGCATCAACCGCGCAAGTCGACTGAACTGCCGTACATACTGCATCCGCTAGGTGTTGCATCTTTGGTGCTCGAGGCTGGCGGAAATGAAGACGAAGCAATTGCAGCGTTGCTGCACGATGTGCCAGAGGACCACGGCGGCGAGCCACGCCTCACCGAGATTAAGGCGCAATTCGGCGTTCGCGTAGAAGAGATTGTGCGAGCCTGCAGCGACACTCTTGTCGCGGATCGTGACGACAAACCGCCCTACCAAGATCGCAAGCAAGAACACTTGAATCACTTGGCCAAAGCAGATGACAGCATATTGCTTGTGACTGCAGCTGACAAGTTACACAACGCTCGATCAATAGCCACCGACTTTCTCAACCAAGGAGACGATCTCTGGGATCGATTCAACGGCTCAAAAGAACAAATCCTTTGGTACTACGAGTCGATGTATTTTCTGCTTTGCAGGAGAAATTTGACTCCCGCGCTCCTAACGCCGCTTCGAGAGGCCGTCAAGTTGATTGGGGGCAAAGTCGGCTTGGACTACTTCTTCGATCTCGATTCTCACAATGAACCGGAAAGCGTCTTGCGTTATGGTCGTTTTGGAGTCCCGCAAGAGCGCTGGAATGGTTCTTTCTGGATCAAAACTAATAGAGTGAGCAACTACTTTCATGCGGATGTTTGGCTTGACCCAACTACTGAGCTAGAAGCCATTGAGAAGTTCCCAAAGGCATTTGGGCTCTAGTATTTTCAAAAGGCTTAGTCTTCTGCGCTTTCGCTCGAGTTTTCCAACGCGAGCGCAGCATCATCATCGATCATAAGCAACGGCTCAACACCACTCAACTCGCGCCTCATCGACCGCAAGTGACGGGTCAATTCGTCGTGTATGTCAGCAGACTCCGAAATAATCTTGTCCGCCTCCTTTTTTATCCCCTTCGCAAGGCTTTCCATGCGGTTGAACTTTTCAAGCTGCTTTATTGACTGCTGAACGAACAGGCTCATTGCCTGAACATTGACGTTGTCGCCACTGCTGTTGGCGGTCAACGTGTGCATTTTTACAACTTGATAAACCAGCGCCAAAAGTTCCGTTGAATCTGATCCGTCCGGGTTGAAGCACACAACCAACTGCTGACCCATATCATCAAGAGCAATCAATCTCTGTTTGTTTGGCATATCTTCTAGGTGCTTACACACACCCAGGAAACCAACAGCATCTCGATTCTTCATAGAACCTTGGGCCTCTTTGTGCCAGGCTGCCTCTGTCAACCTCTTGTCTTTTGCCTCAACTGCTATACGTGCTACACGCTTTAGCCCTGATTTTGCGGTTACAACTCCATCTCCCATTTTTCCGCTTAGTCCAGGAACATCACCTGTGTGCTCTGCGTCGTCTCCGCTGCCGCTTGCAATTGCAGCGACTACATCCATCACTGCTTTCTCGAAAGTTCGACCTTTGTCCGTTCCCTTTTTGCTCTCGATTTCCTTGCCTTTGTTCTCGGCAAGAGTTCCAGTGATGCCGGTCAGTTCCGCACGCATTTCAGTAATTTGACGATTGAAGATTGCAAATGGTGAACCTTCCGCCTCAGGATTCAATCGGCGAATAATCTCTTCTTTTTGCAAGCCATACTGCCGAGCAAAATCATCCTTGATTGCCGTTGCCATGTCGGTCATTTGCTTCTTTATGCCCTCCCGAATTGGGGAATTTTCGTCAGCTGTGAGGCCCTCGATTTGTGCGGCAAATTCCTCGATGATTCCTGTGACTTTGATAGCCAACACTGATTCTTCCCCCGTCAATTCTTCGAGTTTGACAGCTAGGTCATCAGTAAATCGCTTAGAAGCCGCAGTAATTGACTTTTCGGTCTGAGAAATACCGTCGTTTAGTTTCTCAATTCCCGCGCCAGCATTTGCAATCCCAACCACTTGGGTTCCGACGGCAATAATGTTTTCGAGAAAAGTAGCGACGGAACGCCCCTCTGCATTTTCAATCTTGAAAGCGCTCACAACTTTCTCATCTGTGATTGTAAATGCCTTGATCTCAACAGCTGAACCGACGGTAATGTTTGTGTCTTTATTTGTGCTCATTTTTTGCCCCTCTTGGTTGATAAACAGTATGTCGGTAGCCTCCGACACCCCCCACGCCAACCCTGCCATAGGCGAATGGACCCGTCAAATACCCGTGACTGCGGCCATTAAGATTTACTAATGGCGAAAGGCACAGTCTTCTATGCCGCGGTTAGCAGCGACGGCTTCTTAGCCGGACCAAACGGCGACATGACCTGGGCCGAGAAGTGGCTTGGC
>JACCDN010711509.1_pt1 | contig 10717 bp, 11 predicted proteins | sample 7441691 | NCBI WGS metagenome assembly JACCDN01 (sample SAMN15323439, study PRJNA562643) | freshwater metagenome | isolation source: river surface water | place: USA:Blue River Watershed | collected 2017-08-16
AGGCGGCTATGCCTACATCCAAAATTCTGTAATGAGAATTACAAACATTCCAGTATTCTGGATGCCCTACATGATTGTGCCGCTAAAAAGTGATCGCCAATCCGGATTGCTCACTCCTGGATTTGAAAGTTCCAGCAGTGGTGGGGTTGCCATTTCCGAGAGTTTTTTCTGGGCAATGTCACGCAACCAGGACTCAACTTGGACATTTAAAAACTATCAAAATCGTGGACAAAAAGGGTTGTTAAATTATCGTTATGTCCTTAATAACAACTCTAAAGGTGAATTCAATTATTCATTCCTACGCGACAAAGCTTTTGCCAAAGTCGATCGTTTAAATAATTTTCGCCCCAATGCTTCTCAAGGCGATCCTTTAGATCGATGGTTTCTCCAGTATCGACATTATTATGAATTACCTGATGGCTACGTTCATCGCGCCTATTTAAACAACGCAAGTGATTTACAATACCCTCAAGATTTTCCATTTGAGACAGGAATTTATCGTGAATCAGCAATGGAAAATAGAACCTCGTTAACTAAAAACACTGACAGTATGCATATGAGCGTCCAAGTAGATTATTACAAGAATATGATGCAATCCAATCCATTGGCAGACAATGAAAACGCAGTTCATCGTTTACCAGAAATACGCCTATCACAAATCGACACCCGCGTTGGCACATCTGATTTTCTTTTTTCCTACGACTTTGATTATGTGAATTTTGTCAGATCAGGGCTTGCCTATGACAATTTAAATTCAGGACTGGATATAACTCCCAACAAAAAAAATGATCGTTTCGTACAAGGCACGGGCTCTTCACCATCTTGCTCAGCAAAAGATTGGGAAAAAGACCCACAGTGCCACAAAGCCGATGATGCCACTTTTGATGATGGCAAAGATCTTATCCGTACTGGCCAACGTTTTGATTTTAAACCAACAATTTATCGCCCAATTAAATTTCAAAATTTAGAACTTTTGCCAAAATTATCGTACCGCGAACTTAAATATACTTTCCCAACGGGACCAATCTCCCACGATGATCGTCGTTATATTGAAACTGATCTCTCTGCAAAGACATCATACAGTAAAATCTACGGAGATTTTAGCTCGCTACAAAGTGAGCGTATCAAACACGAAATTCAACCCGAAGTTTCATTCACCACAATTCCTTGGATGGAAAATCCTCACAGTGCATTTTTTGGCCGCGAACGCGACCGAGAAACACCACTGTTCACACAAGATAGCATTACTGATGCTGATCTCAATGGAACAGCCGGGCTGCAATATGATTATTACGACCGAGTCTACGATAAAAAATTTATCACATTCGCTTTTACCAACAAATTGACTCGCAAAATATGGACGGAAGGTGCTCCAACTTATCAACAGTTCGTAACCTGGAAAATTTCTCAATCTTATGATGTCTACGTTGCAGAAAAAAACCCTTACGGTCAGCCACTCTCAGACTTACTATCAACTTTAAATATTAATTTAGATTTGATTGATATCAATCAAACAGCTCACTTTTTCCCTTATCAAAGAGTGACCAACACATCTTCTCGTGTTCGCCTAAAAACAAAATATGGCGATTACCTGCAAGTGACTCACAATCTAGATTACAAAGTCACACCAGGACAAGAAGTCGATATTTCCAAGCGCAACGAAGATTATATCTACGCGATTAAAAAAAGATTCAGTTGGTTGGACATCATTGGACGATTCAATATGAAGCGCAGGATAGAAGACTCAAAATTTTACCTGAATTACTGGGGTTATGGGGCCCAACTGCGAGTCCCTGGCAACTGCTTACAATTAGCTTTCACCAATTATAAAATATCTTCTGGGGATACAAATTTCTCAATCAGCGCTAATTTTATCTGGGATGGCGTGCAAAAACCATTCGATATGGAAAGCCTACTGGAAATGCTCTAAGAGCATTTCCTAATTCCACAAAAAAATCTCTTGTGGCAGGAAGCTGATTGAAAAAATCTACATTTAAAATTCTGCGGCCAACCAACGGACTTCGGCACCCTCTAATTGATTTTTCGGAGTGGATTTAAGCTGCAACCAAAATGCAGATGGTCGATTGTCAGCATAATCAACAGCATCTTTTTTTGCAACCATCGTGTACCCAACAGCAATCCCCGCGTACAAGCCTAAAGAAGCACCACGAGCCACGTTGTTGAGCTTGTCATTAGGGTTTTCCGTCCAAGCCAAAGTCACCAAACCTACCCCAGCCCCAATCAAGGTACCGTAGGCACAGGTCTTTAAAAACTTAGACATTGCCTCACCAGCAAAACACTGAGCTCCAAGCGACATCACCAACATGAAAACAATTGCTCGTATCGACATATTCACCCCACATTTTGCACCTATCTTAAAACCCGTGATGGGTTCGTTACTCTGTCAAATCGCAAGAACCTCAACTGAATGAGTTTTTAGGATAGGCTCTTAATCGTAACTGTTGCGTTCTAAGACATCAACCGAAAATGGAATCAAAAATGAGGACCTGATCAGCCTTATCCACCACCGCCAAATGAAAGCAGACCGACAGGTTTTTACTGGAAAAACTCTCGATCACCTTTTGCAAACGTCCTTTTTGTTTCCAAGACAAACGGTGAGGTAAAAAATCCGTACTGTGCAAACTCTTAACCTCGACCATCACATAACGATTCTCGGGGCTCAACAAAAGCAAATCAACTTCGGCAAAAGTTGTCTTCCATCTGCGGCGAAGCAATTTGTATTTATTTTTTTGATAATATTTTAAAACCAATTCTTCACAACGTAGACCGCGTAATGAATTCCTTAACCCCGGAGAAACTTTCCCGATGAATCGACTGGCGGGGGCCCCACTTCTCGATCGCTTTTTTATGAGTTGCACTGGCATAGCCTTTGTGTTTTTCAAATTCATATTGTGGGTATTTCTCTCCAAGCTCTTTCATCAAACGATCACGAGTTACTTTGGCTACGATAGATGCCGCAGAAATCGGAGAACAACGCAAATCACCTTTAACAATTGTTGTTTGCAACTCGCTCAATCCTGGAATTTTCATATTTCCATCAACTAAAATATGCCCAGGCCTTGTTCCCATTTTTTTCGCCAAATTTTCAATTGCTCTTTTCATCGCAAGCAATGAGGCCTGCAAAATATTGATTTGATCGATCTCTTCAACACTTGCAGAACCAATTCCACACCAATGCTCAGCTAACAACAATGGGAACAACTCTTCTCTACGCTTTTCGGAAAGCAGTTTTGAATCAGTCAGCAGATGCACACCCGCATCAGACTTTAAACACACAGCTGCAGCATAAACAGGCCCCGCGAGGCAACCCCGTCCAACCTCATCAACACCAACAACAGGGGCCGGAGAAAAAATGGTCCAATCAACCTTTTCTAATTTTTTTTCTTTAGATTTTTTATCAGTCATTTTATTTTTTAAATTTGCACGATCAGTCATTCAAAACTCCAGCGTAAAATAATCTTCATTGACGCTGCCATAATCTTTATCTGTTTACACTTAGAACTCATCTCAAAAACACCTCTTGCTGCAAATAGCTAAATTGATTTTACTCCTCGTTACTCCTCTGCAGCCTAACCCAGCTAGGCTTTCTGGTCGCGCCTCGATTAAAATCAATTTGGCTATTTTCGCTGGTAAGGTATTTATGAGATGAGTTCTAGTTTTTTTCAAAAAAATCTAAGGTGTGTCCACACTTGATCGAGTGTCGCGAGAGTCTCATCAGAAAAAAAAAGCCGAATCACTTCCCTGATTCGGCTTTTAAAATTTAAATTTAACTTAAAATTACGCTTCAGCTGTAGCTGATGCCGCAGATTGAGGGGCTACCAACTCAGAGTTGATTTTAGCAGCTTTACCTTCAAGACCTCTTAGGTAATAAAGTTTTGCGCGACGTACGCGGCCAATAGTCAAAACTTCAACTTTTTCTACAGATGGGCAAACAAATGGAAATGTTCTTTCAACACCAATGCCAGCTGAAACTTTACGTACAGTAAATGAACGAGAAGAACCTGCACCTTGAAGCTTTGTCACAATACCTTTGAAAACCTGAACGCGCTCTTTTTCACCCTCTTTAACTTTAACAAACACATTTACTGAGTCGCCAGCTTTAAATTGAGAGATCTGAGTGTTTTTCTTACCCGTAGTTACACGACGAACCAAGTTCGTTTCAACCGCAGTACTAGTGGTTACTTTTTTCATTTTCTTAGGAGCTTTTGTTGTTTTAGCCATATTTTCCTACTTCCATCCGTGTTCAAAAATCTAATCATTACCAAAATATTTGAAAGGATCTACCATGGTCCCATCACCCGGTCAAGATAGATACTTACAGCAGAACGAACACTTAAATGACGATAATCATTTGGCGGAGCCCCGCGAATGCTCTCTAAAACACCATCACAAGACTGCATAAATTCCTCGGTCATGCCAAAGCCAGTTCCAAATAGCAATAAACAGGGTTTGGCGTCGTCCTTCCTGATCTCAGCACGCAACTCAGGCACTGAAAAAAATTTGGTCCCAGGAACCGGCCTAGCGTGAGTAGCTACAGTTAAAAAATCTTCTCCCCAATACTCTTTCAAGCTGGCTTTAACGGATTCAAGACTTGATGCTGTACGAACATTTTGTAAGGCTGTGCGGCGAAAAGGATTGAATTTTGCCCCTTGCCCTACTCGCCAGTGATCTAAAATCCTGTCTACAAACATCAACTGTTCTTGCATTGGATGAATAATATAATATCTCTCAACCCCATAGACTGTGGCCGCACGAGCAATATCATGCACATCAAAATTGGTTACATTTGTAGCAACTATCTTTTTTTCACGATCTAAAATTGGATGATGCACCAAACCCAGTATCAACCGAGGAACTTTTTCATTCATGACAACAAATCTCCAAACCACTCATTCAAGACCATTTCATTCAAACCCACTAAACCTAAACTTTCTTTTTCTGCATTCGATAGCTGAAGCCAAAAATCGGCATAAGCCTTTTTCTCAACTCTGCTTAACCTATCCGCAGATAATAAATCTGGCCTTTTTTTCAAAGTTACAAAAAAAGACACCTTCTCTCGCCATTTTTCAATTTTATCATGATTACCCGACAGCAAAATCTCTGGAACAGACTGATCCACAAAATCACGTGGGCGAGTAAAAACAGGAGCCTCTAGCCTGCCCTTCATTTGCAAAGAAAAGCTATCAACCTCGACCGACTGACTGTTCCCCAAAACCCCAGGCAACTGCCGAACCACGGAATCGACAAGCACCGCTGCCGCCAACTCCCCGCCTGATAAAACATAATCACCAATCGAAATTTCTTCATCAACAAAGCTATTAATCACACGTTGATCCAACCCAGAATAACGGCCACAGATCAATACCAAATGTTTTTTCTCTTTCAATTGATCAATTTTTTTTACATCCAATGTCTGCCCTTGAGGCGAGAGAAAAACAACCCAAGGTTTTTTGCTTCCAGAAACACTTTCTGAACCACTGCCTGAATTCACTGTGGACACAATCTCTTCAATCGCTTTGGCCCAAGGCTCAGCCAGCATAACCATACCATCACCCCCACCAAAAGGACGATCATCAACGGTGCGATGAATGTCGTTTGTGAAAGTTCTTGGATTGTGAAATTTAAGCTCGAAAATACCTTTTTTATAAGCCTGCCCGATCACGCCATTTTGAATAACAGCCTCGATAATCGGAGAAAATAAGGTAACAATATCAAAAATCATTTCTTATTTACCAGCAGCAATCCTTCGGGCAAAGACATCAGAATTTTTTTATTTTCAAAACTAATTTCAAGAATAAAGTCAGCAACAAAAGGGATCTCAACTTCACCATATTCTTCACTCTTAATCTGTAATAAATCCTGAGCTCCGTTGCTAGAAAAAGCGTGAATAGCACCGATCAGAACACCTTGATCATAAACCGTAAAATCTTGAATTTCGGAAAGAAAAATAGTTTCACCTGCATCTGAAATAAATAAATTTTTCGGCAACAGAAAGAGTGCATTTTTCCAGCTCTCCGCCTGCGTTCGATCCGTAATTTTTGGCGTTTTCACAATCAAACCATCACGGTGTTTTTTGAGTTTATCCACCTCGAAGTACTGCGGTTCCTCGCCTTCTGCCTTTATCAATGCGAATTCTTTAACTTCGTCCAACCAGCTGGTGTCTTTAGAGAAAATGATAACATAAAGCTCACCCTTTAATGAGTGCGCATCTTTAACTTTACCAACAGATTTTAAATCACCATAATCACTTTTTGCGTAACTTCTTTTAGTCATGTCGGCCTTAATACATCAGTTTTATTAAGCTTCGAAGTAAATAATTAACAGGCTTGGGAAAAACCACCCAAAAGAGGTCTAAAGGAATTTTTTATTGCCAAACAAGCGACAACAAAAACTCTCTCCAATGAGTTATTAAGGAGGCCTAGCTGGGCTTATCTGCCGAGAAGAAACGAAGAGAAAAATAATCTTTTGCAGTAAAATGGATTTTTGAAATGAGAGATTTTAAAAAATAAAAAGCCGAATCACTTTCATGATTCGGCTTTTATAATTAAAAAATATACCTAGATTAATACCCTTAAAATTCAGGCGCGTCAGCCTAACTAAAGGTATTAAAATTAAAACTATTCAACGATTTCTAAAACACTTCTTTTTTGCAACTTCGTTGATGCTGCATTTAAGATGGTACGCATTGAACGTGCCGTGCGGCCTTGCTTACCAATCACTTTGCCAAGATCAGACTTTGCAACCTTCAGTTCGACAACTGTTGTTTGCTCACCCTCGATCTCATTCACTTCAACGTCGTTTGGTTCATCAACCAACGATTTTGCCATGTATTCTACAAGATCTTTTAAATTAGAATGGTCCATTTTAACTCCTCCAACTCGCGATCGTTACTGCGTCCAAAATCTTCATCACAAACTTTAGTTGTCTTAACTAAATATTGTTTACTATAAACTAATAAGTAATCAGCGTACAACTCGATAAAAACCTTCTAGACGCTAAACACTTAGTTTGCTTTTTTGAGATGTATACCTCTAAAAAACTACAAGAGCTGTTTATAAAACAGCTCTTAATAAGAGGTTACAAGATTTCAGATCGAAGCCAACAACTATAGGGTTAATTATTTATTAACCCTGAGCTTGCGCTAGCTTCATGATGTGCTTCACGCGGTCTGAAGGCTGAGCACCTTTTGAAATCCACTCATTTGCTTTCGCTAAGTCCATAACAATTTTTTTGTCTTGGCCTTTAGGAGCTGGATTATAAGTACCTAAAATTTCAAGATACTTGCCAGTCACATATCTGCGGTGATCCGCAACTGTGATACGGTATTTAGGTGCGTGCTTAGTTCCAAAACGTGCTAAACGAATTACTACTGCCATTTTTTTCAATTCCTTTCGAAAACGAACAGAATATTTACAAGTGAGTTGCGTCAAAGGCAAGTGTTAAAACAATGATTTCGAGCTTAGAAAGGAAATTTTCCGCCTCGTCCCATCCCCATCTTCATCATCATGCCCATCATTTTCTTAGATTCTTCGAATTGTTTTACAAATCGGTTGATGTCCTGAACCTGAGTTCCGCTCCCCTTGGCAATTCTCTCGCGTCGCGAAGCGTTCAAAACACGATGATCTCGACGTTCTTTGGCTGTCATCGAGCGAATTATTGCCTCTATTTTGCGTATTTCATTATCTGGAGGAGCCATATTCTTCATTTGTTTTGAAAGCTCGCCCATTCCTGGCAAAAATTTCATGACATTTTCAATGCCACCCATTTTTTTAAGCATTTGAATTTGTGATAAAAAATCATCCATAGTGAATTCGTTTTTCATCATTTTTTTGGCAGATTCGCGCGCACTTTTTTCATCAATAAACTCTTGCGCCCGCTCCACCAAGGTTAAAACATCACCCATGTCCAAAATACGCGAGGCCAAACGATCGGGATGAAACACCTCTAGATTGGCAACTTTTTCGCCAACACCTAAGAACTTGATTGGCACACCAGTTACTTCACGAATGCTGAGTGCTGCACCACCTCGCGCATCACCGTCAACCTTGGTTAATACCAAACCAGTTAGACCTAAGCGAGAATGGAAGCCCTCGGCCACACTAACGGATTGCTGACCAAGCATGGCATCTGCTACCAGCAAAACCTCATGAATAGTCGCTATCTTTTTTAATCTTTCTAGCTCCGACATCAATTCATCATCAATTTGCAATCGACCGGCGGTATCTAGAATCAAAACATCGATTTGATTTTCTTTGGCCCAGATTAAAGCTTTCTGTAAAATATCTTCTGGCTTTTGCCCCGCTTGAGAAGGGTAAGCCAACAAATCATTCTGTTTAGCTAAGGTGTGCAATTGTTCTATGGCTGCCGGCCTGTAAATATCCGCAGGAACAAGACCTACTCGTTTACCAAATTTTTGTCTTATATATAGAGCCAGCTTTGCTGAAGTTGTGGTTTTACCCGCTCCTTGCAATCCAACCATCATAATCAAAGCAGGTTTTTCTCGCAGATCAATATCAACACTGCCACTCCCTAATGTGGTCACTAATTCATCATGCACAATTTTAATGAATTGCTGACCCGGATTGACACCGTCAATGACCTTGGTGCCAATAGCTTGAGCTTTGATTCGATCAATAAAAGATTTCACTACTTTGAAATTCACGTCTGCTTCCAGCAAACTCATGCGGATTTCTTTTAATACTTCGTCAATATTGGCATCTGAAATCTTATGTTGCCCACGAACTTTCTTAAGACTGGATAAAACTTTTTCAGATAAATTTTCAAACATTTTTCTCTATCCTTTGATTAAAAAATTACCAACGTGTGAACTGTGCTTTGCTCAGCACTCGCTTCGCAAATAAGTATAATATAAACCATGCAACAAAAACCAAACCTGCCGCAGATTGAACCTCAACATCGGATTGACCTAAGACGCTATAGCGCAAACCATTAATAAAATAAAATAATGGGTTCACCTTTGAAAGCATTTGCCAAAACAACGGCAAATGTTCAATGGAAACAAAAACTCCCCCAAGATAGGTCAATGGTAAGATTACAAAAGCACTGATCGCGCTTAACTGATCAAAAGTTTTAGCCCAAAATGCAGCCATCAAACCTATATGACCAAAAACAAGCCCTGCTAAAACAATAAAATACAGAAGCCAAAATGGGTGAGCAATAGCCAGTAATTCTTGGTACTGAAAGAAATAAAAAGCCTCACCAACACTCAAAGTTAAAAAAGCCACCATCGCTCCTCTGACCACAGAAGCTAAGCTATATGCCCAAACGATTTGTTGACGCGTCAATGGCAAAACCGCCAGGTCTTCTATGTCGCCAGCAAATTTACTGGAAACTAATGACGAAGCAGAGTTTTGAAAAGCATTATTCATCAACCCCATCATCATCAAGCCAGGAATTAAAAATGCTAGATAACGAACACCTGTAACCTCGATATGGCTGCCAAGCGATACTCCAAAAACCAATAAATACAAACCACTGCTGACTAATGGTGTGACTACGGTTTGTACCAATACTTTAAAAAAACGATGACATTCTTTTTTTAACAAAAACCAAAATGAGATCATATGCTGAGCACCTTTACAAAAGCTTCTTCTAATGTTCCCTCGGTTGTTTTGATATCAACCACGTCCTCGAGCTTCACATTTAACTTCTTCAGTTCTTGCGATAAAAACAATCCAAAGGCTTCTTGTGTTGAACCATGCTGATGATCGACTGAAAAATCATGAGTGATTCCACCACGTAGATATAAACTGATTTTTTTATGAGTCAGTTTTTCTATGATGTCTCGAGTAGGACCAACGTATTTAAGTTCACCTTTATTGATGATCCCAACACGATCACATAGAGCTTCTGCCTCTTGTAGATAATGTGTGGTCAAAACAATACTGACGCCTTCACTTTGCAGCTCTCGCACAAATTCCCATAATTGATTACGCAACTCAACATCCACACCAGCTGTTGGCTCATCCAATAATAAAATTTTTGGCGAGTGAACCAAAGCCTTCGCGATCATCATTCTTCTTTTCATTCCACCAGAAAGTTGTCGCATCATTTTTTGCTGGTGTTCTGCTAAATTCAATCTTTTTAACAACGCTTGAATTCGATCCTGATTATTTTTTATACCGTAATAACCTGAGTGATATGTCAGCAACTCTTTCAAATTTAAAAAACCAGAAGAAACTATTTCTTGAGGCACAACACCAATTTGTTTTTTTATAGCGTGTTTTTCACTGTCGACAACTTGACCGAAAACTTTGACTTGGCCTTCGGTGGCTTTTTCAAGAGTGGTGATGATTGAAATCAACGAGGTTTTGCCCGCGCCATTTGGACCTAATAAACCGAAAATTTCGCCGGGTTTGACGTCAAAACTGACACCTTTCAACGCCCAGACATCAGACTGGTAACATTTTTTAACATTTTCTATGGATAGAGCTGACGTCATTTGTGATTACCTCGCCCGTGAAATACTGGTTGCGAATTCCACATCTGGATTTTCTTTTTTAGCCCAATTCAAATCCCATTCTTGATTCAATAAAATCACCGGCTGATCGATCATATCCCGGTAAATAGTAAAATTACCTTTCAAGGTCTCCACCGCCTTATTTTCAGCGGTTCGAGGCCACCTTGCTACCGAGAAAGACAATCTTTGCAAGCGCACTTCGAGATTGTATTCATC
>JACCDN010738601.1_pt1 | contig 10713 bp, 7 predicted proteins | sample 7441691 | NCBI WGS metagenome assembly JACCDN01 (sample SAMN15323439, study PRJNA562643) | freshwater metagenome | isolation source: river surface water | place: USA:Blue River Watershed | collected 2017-08-16
CCAGAGAGCCCACGCTTCCTTGTAGCCAGCGGCAAAAAAGAGAAAGCATTGAGCGTTCTCACTAAACTCTATGGCGAGAAAGCAGCGACCAAAACCGTTGCCGATATTTACGCCTCTATCGCCCATGACCATGCACCCGCCTTCTCTGACTTGATCGATAAAACCAAAAAACGTGTACGCCCGATCGTATGGATTGGGGTTGGTTTGGCAGTATTGCAACAATTTGTGGGCATCAACGTCGTGTTTTACTACGGCGCAGTACTCTGGCAAGCAGCCGGTTTCTCTGAAAGTGATTCACTTGCGATTAGCGTTGTATCTGGTGCCGTGTCTATTGGCGCTTGCTTTATTACCTTCTTCTTAGTAGATAAAATTGGCCGCAAGCCGCTGTTGCTAATCGGTTCCGTAGGTATGACCATTACCCTTGCATTGGTTGCCTTCGCCTTCGCAGGCGCACCACTAGATGATAAAGGCGCACTCATGCTAAGTGGTACTATGGGGATAACCGCACTTGTTGCGGCTAATCTCTATGTGATTTTCTTCAATATGTCCTGGGGGCCAGTGGTGTGGATTATGTTGGGCGAAATGTTCCCCAACCAAATTCGTGGTACAGGTTTAGCGGTAGCTGGACTCGCGCAATGGGCTGCGAACTTCCTAATCACTTGGACCTTCCCAATGTTACTTGCGTCAGCCCTCGGCCTAGCGGGCGCTTACAGTATTTATGCGTTCTGCTCACTGTTTTCAGTACTTTTCGTGATCTGGTGGGTAAAAGAAACCAAAGGTGTAGAGCTGGAAAATATGGAAGGTTAGTTTCCATCTAATTTTCCAATCCAAAAGCCGCAGCGATGCGGCTTTTTTATGCAGTAGGAAATATGCCAGTGCACCAAATCACATAAATAAATCCTTACACTTCCCCTGAAGTAAGACGTATACAAGCGAATGAAGCTTATGGTGTAATTGACTACATCAACCCTCAATAAAAATAATGGAGTTATCAAAAAATGCGTGCAATCAAAATATATTCAGCTATGTCATTGAGTCTATTGCTCTCCGCTTGCGGTGGTGGCGGTGGCGGTGGTGGCGGATCGAACAACCCACCGCCCACAACTAGCAGCTCAACAGCGGTTGTCAGTAGCTCTTCAAGCTCTAGCGTATCAAGCAGCTCTAGTGTTTCAAGTAGCTCAAGCTCAACGAGTTCTGCAAGCTCTGCAAACTCTTCCGTTTATTCCGCGAATGTTGATAGTCTAAAAGATTTAGCAACTTTCCCGATTGGGGTAGCGGTATCTAATACCGATTCACCCACCTACAACATTCTAACTAACGCTTCTGAAAGAGCGGTGACTGAAAAACATTTCAATCAAATGACGGCTGGCAACATCATGAAAGTCAGCTACTTGCATCCCACCAAAGACAGCTTCACCTTCACCAATGCTGATGCTTTTGTTGACTATGCAAAAACCAAGGATATAAAAATTCACGGTCACGCCCTTATTTGGCACGCCGATTATCAAGTACCCAGTTTCATGAAAAATTGGACGGGAACAGCAGATGAGTTTTTGACCATGTTGGATACGCATGTAACGACTATCGTCGATCACTTTGAAGCCAAGGGCAATGTGGTCAGCTGGGATGTGGTAAACGAAGCATTAAACGATGGCAGCCCATCAAACTTCCGTACCGATTCGGCGTTCTACACCAAGAGCGGTAATAGTGCGGTTTATATTGAGCGCGCATTCAAAGCCGCACGTTTAGCCGATCCTAACGTAACCCTCTACTATAACGATTACAACATTGATCAAAACAATGCAAAAACCACCAAGCTGGTTGAGATGCTCACTGATTTCCAAGCGCGCAATATTCCTATTGATGGTGTGGGCTTCCAAATGCATGTGTTTATGGATTACCCCAGCATCGACAACATCAAAGCGGCGATGAAAAAAGTGGCCGATAAAGGCTTGAAAGTGAAAATCACTGAGTTGGATGTTGCCATCAACAACCCCTATAGCAACGGTTGGTCTGTTGCTACGGCGACTCCTTATAACAACACCAGTGCAGGCGCTCAAAAGAAACGGTATTGCGACATTGTGGCAGGTTATAAAGCAGTAGTTCCAGAAGCGCAGCGTGGCGGCATTACCGTGTGGGGATTAAACGACGCCAGCTCTTGGCTAATTACCGCAACCTCGCAATACAATGGTCAGCAACTCGCTTGGCCCTTATTGTTTGATGGTTCATACAACGATAAACCTGCCCTACGCGGCTTTGCGGATGGTTTATTAGGTAGCGCCTGCACCAATTAGTTCTATACTCTCTCCACACGTGTCGCTGACCATTTTCTTGGTCAGCGACCACCTCTCGAATAAACACCAGCCCCGCAGAGTGAATAATTATGAAATATTCCCCGCTATTAACATTATTAGGTGGGTTATTTTTCACCTTGAATTGCTCCAACGCAGCAGAAGCAAATGCAGTACAAAAGAGTTCGGCTGAAATAAACACGGCCGGAACATCGGCTACTTTTTATAATTTTACTTATCAAGGCAAAGATGAGATTTTTGCCGCGCCTTTAGCGCAAGGCGAATATCAAAATCCTATTCTCGCCGGCTTTTTCCCCGACCCCAGTATTGTGCGGGTTGATGATGATTATTATCTGGTTAACTCCTCATTCTCCTACTCGCCTGGCGTGCCAATTTTTCACAGTAAAGATTTAGTGAACTGGAAATCGCTCGGCCATATTTTAGTAACACCCACGCAATTGCCTCTTAAAAACCAACAGGTATCACGCGGTATTTATGCGCCCACACTGCGTTACCACAAGGGTGTTTTTTATTTGATTACTACCTTGGTAGATGGTCGCGGTAATTTTATTGTGACCGCTACCGACCCCGCCGGCCCTTGGTCTGACCCGATTGATTTACCCGAAGTGGGCGGTATAGATCCCGATATTTTCTTTGATGACGATGGGCGCGTGTATATCACCCACAATGAAGCCCCCATCGGCAAACCGCTCTACCAAGGCCATCGCGCTATTTGGCAGTGGGAATTTGATTTAGCGACGAAAAAAATTATCAAAAATTCCGGCAAGATGATTATTGATGGCGGCACAGATATCGCTAAAAAACCGGTTTGGATTGAAGGCCCACATATTTATAAAATAAACGGCTGGTACTATTTAATTTGCGCCGAAGGAGGAACCTCCTTTGATCACTCAGCAGTAGTGTTTCGCGCGCGCAGCTTGAAAGATAAATTTATTCCCTTTGAAGGAAACCCAATCCTCACCCAGCGCGATCTCGATGAAAACCGTGCAAACCCTATTACCACTATTGGCCACGCGGATTTAGTACAAACCAAAGAAGGCGACTGGTGGGCAGTATTTTTAGGCACTCGCTCTTACGATAAAAAATATTTTAATACCGGCCGCGAGACCTTCTTGCTACCCGTGACGTGGAAAAACGAATGGCCACATATTCTCGACAAAGGCCAAGCTGTTCCTTATCGACTCCCCGCACCACGCATCGCAAAAACAACGGTAAATACTGAAGCAACCACCGGCAATTTTGAATGGCAAGACAATTTTAGCAGCACCAAGCTTTTATCAAACTGGAATACACTCGGGACAGTGGAGAGCAATTGGTATCAACTAAATCCCGAGCAAAAATCCCTACGCATGCAAGCCTCTGCCAATCGCTTATCAGGTTTGGCCCAGCCCGCCTTTATTGCTCGTCGTCAGCAACATATGCATTTCACTGCGAAAGTGGAATTGCAATTACCCACTGCCGAAAAAATCTCTGCAGGTATAGCCGCCTTTCAAAGCGAAGCGGCGCATTATTATTTTGGTATTCAACGCACAGGTAAAAGCTACCAAGTGTTTATAGAGCAAACCAATAAATCCACACCAAAAATTATTGCGTCTATTAATATCCCAAAAGCCACCTTGGGTAAAAATATAACTCTTGGCATTACCGGTAATGCAGGGAAAATAAGTTTCTCTTATTACAATAAAACCGGGGAACCTGTGACTATACTCAAAGACGCTGACGCAACCCTGCTAAGCACCGAAGTTGCTGGTGGCTTTGTGGGTACGTATCTAGGGATGCACGCACGCACAGAATAACTCTGTGCGCATACTGCCAGTTCAAAAAAAAACGCTCATAACGAGCGAGTGTCAATACAGGGCAAGATCATGAATATACATAAACACTTGCGCGGGCAAATTTTGCTCTGCGCACTGCTTTTATCCGCCAGCTCATTGTGCATGGCACTCGGCGAAAAATCTTATCTCGCACCCAAAGCGAAATCTGGCGACTTAACCCTGGTCGATTCAGCCAGTACAGCAATGCTCTATGTCGACGCAAAAGATCACGCAGGCGTACAGCGTGCAGTGCAAAACTTACAGGGCGACATTGAGAAAGTTACTACAAAGAAACCGACAATCAGCCACGATGAAACAAGCCTGCAAAACCAAGCCGTCATCATCGGCACTATCGGCCAAAGCCAATTAATTGATGAGCTTATTGCTAGCAAAAAAATTGATGTAAACGGTATTAGAGGCAAATGGGATGCCTATCAAATATCTGTCGTGCAAAACCCAACGCCAAAAATTAAACAGGCCTTAGTAATTGTGGGCAGCAATAAACGCGGCACTAGTTACGGCATTTACGATCTCACCGAACAAATTGGCGTATCGCCTTGGTATTGGTGGGCAGATGTTCCGGTGAAAAAGAAGAGTGCCATTTATATCGCAAAAAACACCTTGGTACAGGAAATGCCCAAGGTGAAATATCGCGGTATTTTCTTGAATGACGAAGCTCCCGCGCTCACCAATTGGGTCAAGAAAAATTACGGCAACTACAATCACGAATTTTACGAAAAAGTGTTCGAATTATTATTGCGATTGAAAGCCAATTACTTATGGCCAGCGATGTGGAATAACGCCTTTGCCGATGACGACATTCAAAATATGATTCTCGCTGACGAATATGGGATTGTCATGGGTACATCGCACCACGAACCCATGATGCGCGCCGATAAAGAATGGAACCGTCACGGCAGCGGCCCTTGGGAATACTCCAAAAACTCCAAAAATCTTTACGATTTTTGGATGGCAGGCGCAAAACGCAATAAAGATTACGAAAGCCTCTACACCATGGGCATGCGCGGCCAGCAAGATGAACCTATGAGCGAGGGCGAAAACGTTCAACTCTTAGAGCGCATAGTGCGCGATCAACGCGACATATTAGGTACCGTATTTGGAAAAGAAAAAGTCACTGAAGTGCCGCAAGTCTGGGCGCTCTATAAAGAAGTACAAGGATTTTATGAGCGCGGCATGCGCGTACCCGACGATGTGATTTTGCTCTGGTGCGACGACAACTGGGGCAATATTCGCAGATTACCAACGCCAGAAGAACGCAAACGTGTCGGTGGCGCAGGCGTTTATTATCACTTTGATTACGTCGGCGGACCGCGCTCCTATCGTTGGATTAACACAGTTCCCATCGCCAAAATTTGGGAGCAAATGAATTTAGCCTATGAGTACGAAGCCAATAAAATTTGGATCGTTAATGTTGGCGATTTAAAGCCCATGGAATACCCCATTGAATTTTTCCTGCGCATGGCCTGGAACCCAGAGCAATGGCCGAAAGAACGTATTCCAGAATTTAGTAAGTTGTGGGCAGAGCGCGAATTTGGTGGGGAGCATGCCACCGAAATTGCAGAGCTGATGACAGGCTACACCCGTCACAATTCACGCCGTAAACCCGAGCTGCAAGATGAAACTATTTACAGTCAACTCAATTATGACGAAGCCAATCGCGTCACCAGCAATATCACAAGTTTGCGCACCAAAGCAGAATCTCTCTACGTAAAAATGCCACAAGAATCTAAAGATGCCTTCTTCCAATTGGTACTGCACCCCGTAAAAGCCAGCGCAATTATTACCGAGATGTACGATATGGTCGGTAAAAATCACCTCTATGCCGAACAGGGCCGCAGCAACGCCAATGAATACGCCGATAAAGCGCGCGCACTCTTCAAAGCTGATGCTGATTTACAGCAACAATTTGATACAGAATTGAGTAACGGAAAGTGGAAACACTTTATGGATCAGCCACACATTGGTTATACCCATTGGAATAACCCACCCGCTAATGTGATGCCATTACTTTATGATCGCCAGCCATCGCCAGCCGCCGATATGGGTGTTGCTGTAGAAGGGCTTAGCACCGCTTGGCCAGTACCAGGGAGCTATGCGTTGGAACGATTTGATCGCCACGGCAAACAAACTCGAACCATTGAGGTATTTAATAAAGGCACAGAATCTTTTAAATTTTCTGCCAAAACTAGCGACCCATGGATTGTTCTGCATTATACTAGTATGCAAGTTAATACCAACCAAACTATCCGTGTATCCATTGATTGGAACAAGGCCCCCAAAGGCCTAGCCAAAGGCAAGGTGAGTATTAGCGGTACGGGCTGGGGCGGCGCCACTATCAATATAAGCGCGCTGAACGCTGAGAATCCGCCTAGGAACTTTAAAGGTTTTGTAGAAGCTGATGGTTACGTCGCCATAGAGGCCGAGCACTTTAGTAAATCGCAATCATGGTCCGAGTTTGCTTGGCAAAAAATTCCTGAACATGGGCGCAACCTATCTTCAATGTCAGTTTTCCCCGTAACGGATAACTCATTTGTAGATACTCAGCACGCGCCCTATCTGGAATACAATGTTTACTTGTTCACCACGGGCAAGCTGAATATTGAAGGAATTTTTGCGCCTAGCCTGCCATTTACACCAAAGCGCGGCTTGCGCTACGCGATCGCCGTGGATGACGAAACACCGCAAATCATTGACCTCGTTAAAGACGTGAATGATGCAGCAGCTTGGGAAGAGTCTGTGCGCAGTGAAATGCGCAAAACGATGAGTACCCATACTGTTAGCAACGCTGGAGAACACAGAGTGCGAATTTATGCACTCGACCCAGGCGTTACTTTGTCGCGACTAGTTATCAATACCGGCAGCTTACTGCCAAGCTATTTAGGGCCAGAAGAAAGCCCACGAGTAAAATAACGATTAGACCTAAAACAAGGTTCTGCGTTATATAAAATCGATCAGGGTAGCTAATATTTGCTACCCTTTTTTATACACATATTGTTTAGGATATTGAGTGTCATCAATGAAAATTATTGCAGCCAAAGTCATTGTCACCTGCCCCGGCAGAAATTTTGTCACGTTAAAAATTGTCACTGATCAAGGCATTTACGGGATTGGCGATGCCACCCTAAATGGTCGAGAGAAAGCCGTAGTTTCCTATTTAGAAGACTATCTCGTGCCGGCCTTAATTGGTCGCGACCCACAACAAATTGAAGATATTTGGCAATTTTTTTATCGCGGCGCTTACTGGCGTCGAGGCCCCGTCGGCATGACAGCCTTGGCCGCCATAGATGTTGCGCTCTGGGATATTAAAGCGAAAGCAGCAAATATGCCGCTCTATCAATTGCTCGGTGGCCGAAGCCGCGATCGCATCATGTCCTACACCCATGCCAACGGCAAAGATTTGGAGAGCACGCTTGAGGCAGTCGCAAAAGCCAAAGCCAAGGGCTACAAAGCAATTCGCGTACAGTCGGGTATTCCCGGTATCACCAAAACCTATGGCGTTGCCACATCGCAAAAAAATTACGAACCTGCCGATGCAGATTTACCGTCTACTGAAGTTTGGTCAACTGAAAAATATTTAAATTTTGTGCCCGAGCTTTTTGCAGCGGTTCGCAAAGAATTCGGCAACGAATTACATTTGCTGCACGATGTTCATCACCGTTTAACCCCCATTGAAGCGGCACGCCTCGGTAAAGATTTAGAACCCTATCGTCTTTTTTGGATGGAGGATGCAGTACCGGCAGAAAACCAAGAGTCATTCAAATTAATTCGCCAACACACCACTACGCCTATCGCCCTGGGTGAAGTATTTAACAGCATTCACGATTGTCGCGAGCTTATCCAAAATCAACTGATCGATTACATTCGCACGACGATTGTTCACGCCGGTGGTATTACCCATGTGCGCCGTATCGCGGATTTTGCCAGTCTCTTTAATGTGCGCACTGGCTTCCATGGCGCAACCGATTTATCGCCGGTGTGCATGGGCGCCGCCTTGCATTTTGACTATTGGGTACCAAATTTTGGTATTCAAGAACACATGGCTCACAATGAGTTGACTGAGGAAGTTTTCTCGCACGCTTACACATTTGACGATGGGTATTTCACTCCAGGAGAAGTTGCTGGTCACGGTGTTGATATCGATGAAACACTGGCCGCGAAATATCCTTACAAGCGCGCATGTTTGCCAGTCAATCGTTTAGAAGATGGGACTCTTTGGAATTGGTAACCAGCCCAAAACCTAAAGGCTCTCTATGAACAATCTTCACAAGCTCGCCCTAGTAAGCCTGACCGCCTGTTCATTACTGTTCGCCTGCCAAGAAAAAAGAACTGATGCACCTGTTGCCGCGAAAATCGCGCCGACAGGTGCAGAGTCTGCTGTTCAAAAAAAGCCTGACTTTGTTACGCAGCCGTTGATCACCAACATTTTCACAGCCGATCCATCTGCGCACGTGTTTAACGGTAAAATCTACATCTACCCATCTCACGATATTGATACTGGTATTACCGAAATTGAGGGTGGCGATAGATTCGATATGAAAGATGTCCACGTGCTCTCTATGGATAGCGTGGGCAGTGCCGTCAAAGACAACGGCGAAGCAATAAATATTAGAGATATTCCTTGGGCAAGCCGCCAACTTTGGGCACCAGATGCCGCAGAAAAAAACGGCAAGTATTTTTTATATTTTCCTGTCAAAGATAAGCAGGATATTTTTCGAATTGGTGTCGGTGTAAGCACCTCTCCCACGGGGCCATTTACAGCAGAACCTCTACCCATTGAGGGCAGCTTTAGTACCGACCCTGCGGTATTTAAAGATAGCGATGGCAGCCACTATATGTATTTTGGCGGAATTTGGGGCGGTCAGTTACAACGCTGGACCAGTGGGGCCTACAATCCTGTAGACACCTATCCCGAAAAAGACCAGCCGTCACTTTCGCCTAAAATTGCCAAGCTAAAAGACAATATGCTGAGCTTTAAGGAGCCACCGCGAGATGTACAAATCTTGGATAAAGAGGGCAAACCGCTGACCCAAGGCGACAGCAACCGCCGCTTTTTTGAGGGCGCATGGATGCACAAATATAACAACACCTATTATTTCTCTTATTCAACGGGCGATACGCATAATATCGTTTACGCAGTTGGCGATAATCCTTACGGCCCATTCACCTATCAAGGTGTTATTTTAGAACCTGTACTCGGTTGGACTAGCCAACATTCAATTGTTGAATTCAATGGCAAATGGTATTTGTTCTACCACGATAAATCACTCTCTCGCGGCCAAACACATTTACGTAGCGTTAAAGTCACAGAACTTAACTACAACCCTGATGGCTCTATTAAAACGCTGAGTGCGTTTAAAAAATAAATTGTTTTCAATGCTATACAACCCAAAAAGCCCAGTCAGAAACCAGGCTTTACTTTTATTAACATATCCAGAAAATGTAAACGCATTTCAGTATTTGACAATTGTCACCTGCTTTGCAAAGATGTAATTGTGCAATAAATATTACTTAATAATTAATAACAAAGAGGTAATTATCATGATAAATCCATCCAAGCGTTCTATTAAAACTTTTCTTTGCACGGCCATGTTGTTGGGGCTGTACGCACAAACTACGCAAGCAGAAGACGCTGCAAAACCTGCCGTTAACCCCAACTTTGTTTATATGTCTGAAGGCAAAGCTGTCAGCGGCTGGGGTATTCAGCTAGGCGACCCAGAGAGCTGGTCAACCCCGGTAGATGATAGCCGTAAAGGTAAATCTGCCAGCGGTAAATTATCCATCGAGCCTATCGACTTTCAAGCGACGGGAGATGCACTAAAACTTTCTTGGTCACCGCGCAAAGCAATTAAAGGGGTTTTTTCCATTTATGGAACAGCCATTGACTTGAGCAAATTCGAAAACCAAGGTGCAATTGTCTTTGATATGAAAATGGACATGAAACCTGACAAAGACGTGACCTTCGGCATGGATTGCGGTTACCCCTGCCGCAGTGAAATACATGTAAGTGCCATGCTGAAAGACTTGAAGAAAGATGAATGGACAACTTTTCCTATTCCACTCAATTGCTTCACCAAAGAAGGCTTAGACATTAAAAAAATTAATGGCCCTGTAGTAATAAGTACAGACGGAAGATTGGGATTAACGATTACCAACGTCCGTTTACAAAAATTACCTGAGGGAGAAAAGGGTTGCGCTAAGTAGCCATATCCCTAATAAAAAAAGAGGCCATAAGATCAATCTTATGGCCTCTTTTTTTCGCACAACAACTACAAACAATTACATCATTTTTTTCGCCGGACAATGTTCAGCAATAAATTCCTCATGGGTTGGCATAACTTCTACCGACCGATTTATCACCGATTTTACCGACACCAATCGCCGTTCAATCTCCTCCTCTGATAAAACATCAACTAACGGATGATAGGCGTTAGGGCGAATACCTTGCCCGTGCATAACTTCCAACCAACTCAAGTCATTAAACATTTCGTTGTTAGTTCAAAATATCCGTCCATTTTTCTTGAACTGTTCAATCTTTTGCGTGAGCGTATCGGGGATGGACATGGTTC
>JACCDN010438185.1_pt1 | contig 10711 bp, 9 predicted proteins | sample 7441691 | NCBI WGS metagenome assembly JACCDN01 (sample SAMN15323439, study PRJNA562643) | freshwater metagenome | isolation source: river surface water | place: USA:Blue River Watershed | collected 2017-08-16
CTGAAACTCCCCGAAGTCTAGCCCCAGATTCTTTTGACCCAAATTTGAGTTTTCCTGCAGATGATTGTGAGTATTTCTTAAGGCTTATGAAAGACGCTTTCCCATGAAGGGCTCACTTAAGAGACCACTAAAAAAGGACTGATACGCATGAGAAAGATTAAGCGTTTTGCCGCAGTCGCCACAGCGACTGCACTTCTGGTTTCGCCGATGTCCGTTGCAAATGCCGAAACAAGTAATTTACGAATGATGCCGTTGACAGAAGTTATTGATTTAGGCAATCCAAAATTTGACACAAACCTTGGGGATTATGACATTTTTACATCTGTATTTCTCGATGTGTGGATTGCACGTTCAAAAACTCCGGTACAGGTAATTGCTGATGGGACTGTTCGATTGACCGCATTTATTCCTACAGATCGTGCCTTCCGTAAGCTGGTAAAGAACTTAACAGGAAAACGATTATCCAGCGAAAAAGCAATCGCTGATGCGGTGATGAGCCTCGGCGCTAAAACCGTTGAAAAAGTTCTTATGTATCACGTTGTTCTTGGCGATCCGATTCTTTCACCGGCAGCTCTACAAGCAAATGGCGCACAGTTAAATACTGCTGAAGGTGAAACTTTGGGAGTTTTAGTTAACGGCACCACAATTACTTTGGTAGATAAATCGGCTAAGAATATGAACGCAGTGGTACTCCTAAATAAAGTAGATATAAATCAAGGAAATACTCAAGTGGCGCATGGAATTAACCAAGTGCTACTTCCAACTCTTTAATCGAAAGTAAGTGGAAAAGCCCTCGCACTACGCGGGGGCTTTTTCTATAAAGTACTTGTTGCAAGCACGCCCGCAAAGATCTGCCAGGCAAGTGCCGATTTGGCAATGAAAGAAAGTGTGATGTAGGTGCGCTCGCCAACTAGATAATCAGCAAATTTACCAATTTTTTTATACTGCAGCCACTGAACTAACGCAAATGAATTAAAGAAAATGAAAAGCGAGAAAACTACGCCGTAAACAAAGCCGGGTGCTTCCGCTTCGCTACCTGGCGAGAAAAGCAGCCAGAACATCGCAATCCAAGGAACAATTCCTGCAATACATCCAAACCAAAACGGCAGCAAACTTCCTTTACCTGGTTCTTCATATTTTTCTTGCAGCCAGCCAAAGAGAATCATTGAAATATTTGATCCCAAAATTCCAAGTAGGGCGACAACATCCCAAATTCCGTTTATTAGTGAGATTAAAACGATCATCAATGTTGAAGAGATTGAGTATTCGACCCAACGTGCAATATTTCTCATGTTACTTAGATCATTCGTGTAACCCTTAAATCCTGGACCGACAATCCAGAAGTGAGCAACGGCGCTTAGTAGTGAAAATATTGCGACGCCAATTGCTATCGGAAAGTCGAATAGCTGAATATCTTCAAATTTTGCTCCCGGAATTGGGGCATCAGTTAAATAACTTACTGAAACCGGCAGGGCAAAGCTATTCGCTAACGCAAAAATCGCAATTGCTTGCACAAGATGAAATACGCCGGCAATTAAGTTATATCTGCGAAGTCCATTAAGTCGATTTGTAGGAATTGGGATCGGTGTAGACGCTGCCATGCTTCCCCCTAGGTTCTACTCCATACTTTAACGGCAGAACTTTAGAATTCTTCTCTTTTCTGATTTCCCACTCAGACTTTTGGTGATTTTTCTGCCACGAACATGGCAGATATAAGTACTGGTATCGCCATAACGAGTATTAGCGAGATATTAAGAGCTCCTGGCCACTGCACAAAGGGATGACCGAAGGCATCGAAAATTGAAAATCGCACGATCCAACTTGGCCAATTTAAATAAGGCGCCATAAACCCAATTGTCCAGGCGGCACCAACATAAATTGAGATTAAATGAGTTGCGTTCTTACCCCGCAGAATTACAGCTAACAACGCGCTAATTGAACTAAATGCAAAGACAAAGAGTGTACACATGACTTTTACTTGTTTTTTGGTTCATTTTTCCTCTTCCTCTGGGTGGAAGAGGTAAAACCTCATGGGCTACATAACGAAGGAGATGGATTCTTTATTCCCTATGCACGCAAACTCATTTTTTAACTCACAGACAAACTATGACCTTAAAGATTGAGCGCGCCCGAAGGGATTCGAACCCCTAACCTTCTGATCCGTAGTCAGATGCTCTATCCGTTGAGCTACGGGCGCAATTAGCCTGCGAAGCCTAGCATCTCCTTACGATCGGTAAATTTAATGCGAGGCTTACCGGATTGAGTTCCGGCCGAAACTTCTGCAGAATTTAAAGCTTCCCAATTACTTTGTGAAATATGAATTACTCCGCGATCTTTAAGAAGTTTAGTAATTCCTTCATTATTCTTTGGAGTTCTTAAATCTGCTTTTAAATGGTCCATCACTGATGCTGCATCGCTTTTATTTGTACCTATTACGCCGGATGGTCCGCGTTTTGCCCATCCAACGACATAAATATTGCTATTTGCTACGCGACCTTCGGAATTAACCACTTTTCCGTTTTCGTATGGCACACCTGGAATTGGTTCGGATTCATAACCAATCGCAGAAATGATGAGTCCAGCCTTGACTGAATAGCGGTCATCTGTTTGAAAAACTTTGCCATTTTCAATTTTATTTACGGCAAAGACAACTTCTTCGACCCGATCTTTTCCTTTTATTTCAATAGGAGAAGCAAGAAAGTGGAAATTTAAATTTCGCTCGTGTCCAGCTTTTGGCGTTTTAGCCACAGACATCATGGCATCAAGATTTGAACGAACATCTTTTGGAACTTCACCAAGTGCTTCAGCACGTTTGATGGCATCTTCAATATCGCATTCGCCAATTTCAACATCTGTATGTTCAAGTTTTGGCAACTCGCGAAGTTCTGGTGCAGTGAATGCTGCGTGTTCGGGTCCACGGCGACCGAAGAGATGAACGGTGCGAATCTTTGATTCGTGAAGTTTTTCTAGTGCATGAGTTGCAGTGTCGGTTGGATCAAGCTCTTTTGGTTCAAGCGCCAACATTCGACCTACATCCATCGCCACATTTCCAGCGCCGATGACAATTGCAGTATCGGTATCAAGCGGCACATCGACATTTACATAATCAGGATGCGCGTTATACCAAGGAACGAATTCAGCTGCAGAGAGTGATCCGCGTAGATTTTCGCCTGGAATTCCTAATTTCTTTCCTTTATCACTGCCAGTTGCGATAACTACCGCGTCATAAATCTCAGTTAGCTCTTCAGTTTTGATGTCTTTTCCGAGCTCTACGTTGCAGAAAAGTTGGAAGCCTTCGCTGGTTGCAATTTTTTCAAAGACTTTAGAGACAGTCTTGATTTTCGGATGATCGGGAGCGACGCCACTTCTTACCAATCCCCATGGGGTAGGGAGTTTTTCGATCATATCGATCTGAAATTTGAGGTCATCAGTCTGCAGGTTCTGCAGAGCTTGCGCTGCAAAATATCCTGCAGGGCCCGCCCCTACGATCGCAATTGAATAATTCTTCATCGTTTTGCTTTTGCGGTAGCAATTTCAAGTATCAGAAGAGCAGCGAGCCGAATACTTCTTTGATCTAGAGAATCGATGGTTGCATCAAGCTCAGTAATATCGAAGTGGTTGACGCGCTTATCTTTTGCAATCCGGTAGACGACTTTCTTAATTTGATCGGCGCTGATTCCACCGGGCATTGCGGCAGGAGCGGCGGGGACTACTGAACGATCACAGACATCCATATCTATATCTAGATAGATATGTGTGCAATTGGATAACGTTTTAAGTGCCTTTGTGGCAATCGCTTCAGGCTTTGTGGAGCTAAATTCATTTCGATGAATTACCTTAATGCCAAGTTTTTTAGCACGTTCTGCGTAAAACTTAGAATTTGCAAAATCATTAATACCAATTTGAACTATGTTCTTACCCGGCAATCCGTTATCTACTAATTGCTTAATTGGAGAGCCGTTTGAGATTCCATCCCGCAAATCATGGTGGGCGTCTAGTGTTATTACACCAATTTTATTAGGCTTTACTTTACCGAAAAGTGCGGATACTCCGCTGTAAGTAATTGAATTGTCACCACCTAGTAATACTAAAGATTTGGCGTTGTTATAAAACTCAGAAAGCTGTGTGATTGCATATTCTTGATCGTCAGGCTTACGGACATCTCCCAAATCACCTGCTGCCAATGATTTTGTGAGATCTATATCTTGTGAAGCGTTATAGGTACTGTATTTGAGTAGCGCTTCTCGAATCGCATTCGGAGTTTTAAATGCACGATTAGGTGTAAGTGCACTCTTCGACGCACCAACGCCAACAATTGCAAAGTCGGCGTAATCTGTCTTAGTTATCCAATTGCCAGCGCGCAACCAATTTGGATCGTGTGATAAACCCATCTCTTGCTCTCGCTCCTGACGCTGATAGCCTTACGCAAGATAAATCTTAGTGGGGTGGGTAATGTCGGCAGAAATTCTCCTTGGTACTAAGGGGCTTACTGCAACTGATGTAATCGCAATCGCACGCGATGGAGCAAAAATCAAGATTAGCGATGAGGCAATTTCTGCAATTGAGCGCGCGCGGAAAATTGTCGACGATCTCGCTGCATCTAAACAAGCTGTTTATGGAGTTTCTACTGGCTTTGGTGCACTCGCTAGAAAATATATTGATGCTGATATGCGTGCCCAATTACAACGCTCTTTGATTCGCTCACACGCAGCTGGTTCTGGTTCTCCCGTTGAAGTAGAAGTAGTTCGAGCAATGATGGCGCTTCGCCTTGCGACAATTTGTCGCGGTCATTCCGGAGCACAAGTACAAACTGCAAAGGTTTATGCCGAAATTTTAAATGCAGATTTAACCCCAGTAGTTCGTGAATACGGTTCCCTCGGTTGCTCTGGAGATTTAGCACCACTATCGGCCTGCGCACTTGTTGCAATGGGCGAAGGTGAAGTAATAGATAAGAGCGGAAAGATTGTCCCGACTAAAGATGCGCTTGCTGCAGCTGGAATAAAGCCGGTAGAGCTTTCAACTAAAGAAGGTCTGGCGCTAATTAATGGAACCGATGGCATGTTGGGTCAATTAGTTATGGCGCTTTCTGATATTGAAAAATTATTGAAGACTCTGGATATTTCAGCAGCTTTAAGTGTTGAGGCATCACTTGGAACTGATCGAGTATTTCAAGCTGAACTACATGCGATTCGTCCACAATTAGGACAGATAAGTTCTGCGGCTAATTTAGTTTTGCTATTAAAAGATTCGCCGATGGTTAAATCTCATGCTGCAGATGATCATCGAGTTCAAGACCCATATTCACTTCGATGTGCTCCACAAGTAGCCGGCGCGGCTCGCGATACTTTAAATCACGCCAAAACAATTGCAGAGCGTGAGTTATCTTCAATAATTGATAATCCAATCGTTCTTGGAAGTGGGGAAATCAGAAGTAATGGCAATTTCCATGGCGCACCAGTTGCACATGTTCTGGATTTCTTGGCAATCTCTATTGCTGATACAGCTTCGATGTCAGAACGTCGAACCGATGGCTTACTAGATGAACATAGATCCGCAGGGCTTAACGCCTTTCTTGCAGATGACCCAGGTGTTGATAGCGGAATGATGATCGCGCAGTACACACAAGCCGGGCTTGTCAGTGAAATGAAACGATTGGCAGTTCCCGCATCAGTTGATTCAATTCCATCTTCTGCAATGCAAGAAGATCATGTATCTATGGGTTGGCATGCAGCGAGAAAATTGCGTCGAGCTATCGATGCCTTTACTCGCGTCATCGCAATCGAATTAATGGTGGCAGCCCGCGCTGCCGAGATGCGCAAACCACTCACCAGCGGCCCAGCAACCGCAGCTGCCATTTCAACTATTCGCTCTAAAGTCGCCGGAGTAGGCCCAGATCGTTGGTTAACACCAGAGATTGAGGATTGTGTTGAACTAGTTGGAAGTGGCAAGATTCTTGAATCAGTAGAGAAAGTAGTAGGAAACTTGGCATGACAATGACCCGAACAATTAAGTCTCCACACGGAAATAAGATTTCAGCGGTTGGTTGGCAACAAGAAGCTGCGCTACGAATGTTGCAGAATAATCTTGATCCTGAGGTTGCCGAACGTCCCGAAGATTTGGTTGTTTATGGTGGTACCGGAAAAGCGGCTCGCGATTGGAAATCTTTTGATGCGCTCGTTCGCACACTTACAACTTTAAAAAATGATGAAACCATGTTGGTGCAATCAGGACGTCCAGTTGGAGTATTTCAAACTCATGAATGGGCGCCACGAGTACTTATTGCCAATTCCAACTTAGTTGGCGATTGGGCAAATTGGCCAGAATTTAGAAGGCTCGAATCACTTGGTTTAACGATGTATGGCCAGATGACGGCTGGTTCTTGGATTTATATTGGTACACAAGGAATTTTGCAGGGTACATACGAAACCTTTGCTGCCGTTGCAAACCAAAGCTTTAATGGAACTCTTGCTGGAACGCTAACTCTGACTGGTGGCGTTGGTGGTATGGGTGGCGCACAACCACTCGCCATCACAATGAACGATGGCGCAGCAATTTGTATCGATGTTGATCCAACTCGTTTGCAACGTCGTGTTGATCATCGATATCTAGATTCTTGGACCGACAATGTTGATGAGGCAGTTGCGCTTGCGACAAAGGCAAAGAATGAACGTCGAGGTTACAGCGTTGGCTTACTTGGAAACGCTGCAACGTTATTTACTGATTTCCTAAAACGTGGCGTGCCGATTGATATTGTCACAGATCAGACTTCAGCTCACGATCCACTTTCATATCTTCCAGAGGGCGTCTCGGTTGAAGAATGGTCAGACTTAGCAAAACGCGATCCAGAAGATTTTACAAAACGCTCTCGCGAATCAATGGCTAAACAAGTTGAAGCGATGGTTGGTTTTATGGATGGCGGTGCAGTTGTCTTTGATTACGGAAATTCAATCCGAGGCGAAGCAATGCTTGCTGGTTACAACCGAGCCTTTGATTTTCCAGGTTTCGTTCCTGCTTATATTCGGCCACTTTTCTGCGAAGGAAAAGGTCCATTCCGTTGGGCAGCGCTAAGCGGAAATCCAAAAGATATTGCTGCAACCGATAAAGCAGTTCTCGAACTCTTTCCAGATAACGATCCATTACATCGCTGGATTAGAAAAGCTAGCGAGAAAGTTGCCTTCCAAGGATTGCCGGCACGAATTTGTTGGCTTGGTTACGGCGAACGTCATATTGCTGGCGAGCGCTTTAATGACATGGTGGCAAAAGGCGAAGTTGAAGCGCCAATTGTTATCGGTCGCGACCATTTGGATTGCGGTTCAGTTGCATCTCCATATCGTGAAACCGAAGCGATGCTCGATGGCTCAGATGCGATTGCTGATTGGCCATTACTTAACGCTCTTGTTAATACCGCATCTGGTGCATCTTGGGTTTCAATCCATCACGGTGGTGGCGTTGGAATTGGACGTTCAATTCACGCTGGCCAAGTTTCAGTTGCTGACGGAACAAAGTTAGCTAGCGAAAAACTTCGACGAGTTCTTACCAATGATCCTGGTATGGGAGTTATCCGCCATGTTGATTCTGGATACGAACATGCCGAAAAGATTGCATCTGAGCGTGGCGTTCGCATCCCGATGCAGGAGTTATGACCGCTACCTTAATCTCAAATATCGGAGAGCTCGTAACAAATTCCGATAAGGAGCTGGGCATCATCAAAAATGCTGCGCTAGTTTTTGAAAATAATAGAGTTATTTGGGTTGGCGAAAATACAAAAGCGCCTGCTGCAGATAAAGTGATTGATGCTAAAAATGGAACTGTAACCCCAGGCTTTGTTGATTCCCACACCCATGCGATTTTTGCCGGGGACCGTTCTAAAGATTACGAAGCGCGAATGTCTGGTACTTCGTATTCAGCGGGCGGAATCAATACCACTGTTGCTGCAACCAGGAGCGCCAGCGATGAAGAACTGCGCGCAAATACTAAGCAAATCGTTGATCGAGCTCGTCAGTCAGGCACTACAACAATTGAAATCAAAAGTGGTTATGGACTTGATGTAGAAACTGAAGCCAAACTCCTTCGAATCGCTAATGAATTTACCGAAGAGACCACATTCCTTGGCGCACATGTTGTTCCCAAAGAAATGAGCGATGCGCGTGCTGATTACATAAATTTAGTAAAATCCAAAATGCTAGATGCTTGTGCCCCGCATGCAAAGTGGATTGACGTTTTCTGCGACAAGAGCGCATTTTCAGTCGATGAAGCTCGTGAAATTCTCAAAGCTGGAATCGCCAAGGGTTTGAAGGGGCGAATTCACGGTAACCAACTAGGCGATACCGGTGGCGCTGATTTGGCAGCCGAATTGAAACTGGCTTCCGTTGATCACTGCACTCACATATCCGATAAGACAATTGATTCACTGGCTGCAAGTAATGTGGTTGCTACTTTGCTTCCTGGAGCTGAATTTTTTACCAAATCACCTTATCCAGATGGAAAACGCTTCCTTGATGCAGGTGTGACAGTGGCACTGGCAAGTGATTGCAATCCAGGATCTTCATATATTTATTCAATGCCAGTTGTTTTATCGCTTGCTGTTCGTGAAATGAACTTAACTCCAGCGCAAGCTTTTTATGCGGCAACTATGGGTGGCGCAAAAGCGTTACAAAGAAGTGATATCGGACATTTGACCGTTGGCGCAAAAGCAGATTTAGTTATTTGGGATGCGCCAAGTTATTTACATATTTCATACCGTATGGGGGAAATCAACTCATTTACCCATAGTTAACTGTTACTTGCTTGTTAGAAATAGAACTTTCGTATGCCGCCATCGCAACCTGTAATGCTCGAAGTCCATCTTCTCCTGAAATTAATGGAGTGACTTGATCAATGAGAACATCTGCAAAATGTTCAATCTCGGCATACCATCCCCAGGTTCTTGCCTCTTCATGTGGAATCTTCAACCAACCTTTTTCGGTTTCAGCTTTTTCAGCCAATTGATCACTTCCAGCCAACGTAAATAGATCAAGAGTTTGTCCCCGTGCTAAATCGGCACGGACATACCCCTTTCTGCCAAGAACTTCTAATACATCATCCACGCCGCCCGGAGACACCCAAGACGCATCTACAGTTGCCAATATTCCATTATCGAATTCTAAAGTTAATAGGGAGTGATCATCCACTTCTGAGGTTTTATCTACCTTCAAAATTCTTGCAAAGACATTTTTGATTTTTGCCGGTTTCAGTAGATACGAAATAAGTCCAATTCCATGTATTGCCATATCCATGGTGACGCCACCGCCGCTTAATTTTGGATCTCTGAACCACTTTGCATGCGGTCCACCATGTCGTTCACGATGACTTATGTGGACAATTTCTCCAAAGCTTCCGCTGTCGATTAATTCCTTTACTTTCTTATAGCGCGGTGCGAAGATTATCTGTTCTGCATAAAGAAGTTTAATTCCCTTTTCTTTCGATATTCGAACCATCTCTGCAGCATCTTGAATATTTATTGCAAGTGGTTTTTCACAAACTACATTTACCCCTTTATTTGCCGCAAGAATCGTTAATTCTTTATGATAAATATTAGGTAATGTCAAAGAAACTACATCCAATTCCTCATTTTCAAGTAATTGTTTACCATCTTCATAAGAATTACCACCAAACTTACTTACAAAAGTCTCTCTAGTTGATTTTGATGGTGCCGCCATTGCGACAATTTCAGCGCGATTTGTAGCTAGCCAGCCCTCAGCATGAAGCGTTCCAGCAAAAGAACCGCCGATGATTCCAACTCGAAGTTTTTTAGTCATTTCTCACCATTCTGGCGCATCTAACTTTGATACTTCGTCTGCAGACTCGGCTACTTTTGCAATTGCATCTAGAACCGTTTTGGCATCATCTTTGCTTCCCATTAGTACTGATGTGGTGAACCAAAGCGTATTTGCTGCAAGTTTATCTGTTACTGGGAATTTTTGATCGTTGTATCTAATTTTTGTTACATCTCCACGTAATCTCGAAGCTAGACCAGAAGGATCTTTGAACATTTCAAGTCGATGCAGCGGAGGATAAGAAGTTGTAAGCGGGATACCTTCGGCAATTAATGCATGGCGAATCTGATCTCTAGTAGCCCCTTTTAGCTTCTCGCTCTCGACTTCAACCACATAACAATAATTTCCCTGATCCGTACAGTTTGGATAACGTCCTTGCGGCTTAAATCCATCTATCTTTGCGATTTCTGTGTTGAGCCAATTGGCATTACTTGCTCGGTTTTTCTGCTGATTTTCAAATCTTGCCAATTGTGTCCGCAAAATCGCACCTTGCCATTCGCTCAATCGATAATTGCCACCAAGTCTTAAGTGACGGTAATACCAAATACCCTCACCACGACCACAATTGATAAAAGACTTGAAGAGTGGAATTAGATCCTCGCGAGAAGTTGTAATCACACCACCTTCACCCGCAGTCATGAGTTTGGAGGCTTGAAACGAAAATGAGCCAGCATCGCCGATTGTTCCGGCATGCTTACCATTCCATCTTGAGCCATGAGCATGTGCACTATCTTCAATCAATGCAATTCCATGTTTCTTACATAAAGCTTTTAAGGAATCCATATCAGACATGGATCCGGCAACATGTACACAAACAATTGCCTTCGTTTTTGAAGTTATTGCAGCTTCTGCCTGCTTCACATCAATTGTTCCTGTAAGCGGATCTACATCAACAA
>JACCDN010145317.1_pt1 | contig 10709 bp, 9 predicted proteins | sample 7441691 | NCBI WGS metagenome assembly JACCDN01 (sample SAMN15323439, study PRJNA562643) | freshwater metagenome | isolation source: river surface water | place: USA:Blue River Watershed | collected 2017-08-16
CAGGACCTGGGAGTGACTTTGATGGATTGCCTAGTGAAGCTAGCTGAGCTGGCAGCACTGAGTAACCCACCAACCAATTCCTCTCGCATCAGAGCGGAGCTTCTTCCAAAGATAAGACCCCTGGCTCAGCCGCTTTTGGCTGAGGCTCACCAGGCCCAGGTGTTTTCCTTTCCGCCATCAAAGAATCCATGGTTCGGCGCTCGCTTTGCTAGCAGCGCTGAAATGGAATCGGTGCTCACCAGTGTCCGATCTTTGGCGGGAGAGAACTTCCGGGTTCTCAGTTACCAGATCTCGAAATACCTCAGCGATCTCGATCTCAAGAAGTGCGAAAGTGTTGAGCAGTGGTCCGAGCAGCTGAGGCTTCTGCTTGGCATTCGTCACACCCTCGATCGTTTCCTGCCAACAATTTTTGATCACCCGCTCACTGACATGATTGCCGCTACTGCCCCCAGGGGTGAAACTGATCTCTCCGGTGCTCAGCGAAGACGATTCAAAAAACTGGCCAAAGAATTCATTCGCCCTGGTAGCTCGGTTCCCAATCTCAATCAAGCCCTGGTGGCAGCGAAGGAGCAGCGGGAGGGGTGGGAGAGACTAATCACCACTAACGCGCCGCCAACTGTTCCACTGGGACTGGCGGATGCGCAGGCGAAGTTCGAAAGCATCAGTAGCGTTTTGAACCTGCTTCAGCAGCACCTAGATCCAGACCCTGACCTTCCTCTGCTCTCAAGACTCACCTTCGATGAGCTTGCTGAAAAACTCGAACAGCTGGCGACCAACACCGAGATACTCAGAGGTGGCGAGGACAGAAAACCAATCATTGAAAAGCTCAGCCAACTGGGCCTAACCGGTTTTGCCCGGCAGGTCAGCGAAAGAGCTCCAAGCCTCGAGGAGCTCAGGCAGGAGTTTGACCTGAGCTTCTGGCAGTCGGCTCTCGAGGCAATCGTCCAGCGCAATCCAAACCTGCTCGAGTACTCAGCGGAGAAGATTGCACTGCTTGAGCTTGGCTTCGAGCAGGCAGGTAATCGACTGGTTGAACAGGGGTTGGCTAACGTTCAACACCTGCTGGCTGAAAAGTGGAAGAGCGCTATAGCTCGGCATCCGGCGAGCGCCGACAAGCTTCGTGCGCAGCTGAGAACCCGATCACTCTCCCTGCGCGAGGCTGAGAAGGCAGGGGGAGAAATCTGGAAAGTTTTGGCTCCAGCAATTTCCATCAGCCCCTACCGAATATCTGAGCTTGCCAAAAGCGAAGTGTTTGACACCTTGATTGTTTTGGATGCCGCCTCCTGCGGTGTTGCCGAGGCAATCTCAGCTCTGTCTTTGGCCGAGCAGGTGATTGCGTTTGGCGATCCGGTGATCGCGGCCCCCGAGAACTTTGACACGGTTGCCCGGGTAAGCGCGGAAAAGGACCAGGCTGTGCGGCAATCGGTTTTTGACCTGGTGGCAGGTGCTTTTGAGACCCTGCTGATTAATCGCAACTGGCGCACCAGCGGCCAGGTGCTGGGTAAATACCTAAACCAAAACTTCTACGAATCAAAGCTGGTCATCGAACCCTCGCCAGCCATGTTCTTTGGCGAGCAGAATTTCGAATACTTCGAGGTCACCGAGGGTTCTCGGGCGAAGAGCAATATTGACGGGGCAACCGAGTCACTGGATGCCGAGGTCGAGCAGGCAGTATCGCTAGTTATCGCACACGCCCGTTGGACACCGGATGAGTCCCTGATGGTGGTTAGCGCATCGAAGCTTCATGCCGAGCGAATCGAGGCAAGGGTCGCTCAAGAGGTTGCCAAGCAGCCTTCGATAGCCGAGTTCTTTGACGCTCACGGCAGAGAGAGATTTGAGTGCGTGAGCATGAGCGAGCTGACCCACCGTCTTGCCGATCGCGTTATTTTCTCGCTTGGTTTTGGCCGGGGCGAGGATGGCAGAATCTCTGGCAGCCTTGGGGATTTCAATTCACCTTCTGCGCCGAGGTGGATGGTCAATCAAATTGTCTCGGCTCGCAAGCGGATGAGCGTGATCTCCTGCTACAACTTCGAGGACTTTGCCGGGGGTTCGCTCCCAGAAAATCAGCGCTGGCTTAAGGACTTGGTTGCTCCGAGCTTTTTGCACGAGGCTGCCGATGGAACACCTGACCCGCTGCTTGCTGACCTAGCCAAGCGACTAGAAAAACTTGGACTGAAGGTCACTCTCAACTTTGCTTCTCGGATTGGGCTAGCTGCAGCCTTTGGCCGAAAGGCAGTGGTCGTGGATGCGGATTGGTCACTAGTCGGAGAAAACTGGGATGAGCTACTCAGGCTTAGACCGGGACTTCTTCGCGCCATGGGTTGGGAGTATCAGAGAGTTCACGCATTTGAGATTTTCGCAAGGCCGCAGGAGGTCGCCAACCGAATTGCTCAGCGGCTAGGGGTGAAGCTATCCGACAAGGTGAGCCTGTTTGATGAGATTGCCGGCGAGGAGAAAAAGGAACACTGGGGCGATGGCGATGACTCTAACGACCGCAGGCTCAGAGACGACAAGCCTCCCCACTGGGGTTAGTCGCTACTGGTCCCGCTGTCTTTTTTAGCTTCGGGTTTCTTGGCCGAATCAGTTCTATAGAAGCCGCTGCCCTTGAAGCTAACCCCCAGATTCCCAAATACCTTCTTCACCTCAGAACCGCAGTTTGGGCACTGAGTAATAGGTGAATCGCTAAAGGACTGCTGAACCTCGAAGTAGTGCTCGCAGGCGCGACAGGCGTAGGAGTAGGTGGGCATAGAAGAAAGATTCTAATTAGAAAGTAACGACCCTGGTGGGAGTGACAAATCCACTCATTCGCTGATCATGCAGCTGCGCTGGAATTTGATCCAAGACCTCTTCATCGAAGACAACCGCATAGCGAGGGAAATGCCGGTTTTGCAGGTATCTGTCGTAGAAGCCCTTACCCTTCCCCAATCGGTTTCCACTTTGGTCAACCGCCAGTGCCGGAACGAGCATCAGATCTATTTCCTGTTGGACTGCTCCCGTTGGTTCTTCAATTGAGAATTTCCCTGGGGTGAGTTCGCCGCCTGCGAAGACGAGGTCTTCGCCTTTAACTTTTGGAAAAACGAGATTAAGACTTTTGGAGATAAGGCGATTAAATTCACTGACATCAGGCTCGGTTGGTTGGGGGCTGTAGGTGGCGAGGGTTTGGGGGTTGAACTTCTGAACCAGGGCGAGTAGCTGTCGAGTAAGACCTTCAGATGAATGCGGTCTTTTCGAGAGTAGTTCTCCTCGAAGGATTTCCTTCTCAATTGCCATAGCGTAATCTTGCCAGCGTGCAGGCATTCAGTGCGCTGAGATTTAGCAAAGTATCGCTGCGTCCTTTGGCTCGAAGGGACGCCCGAAAGCTTCAGCTACTACTTGAAGCTGATCGGCCATGGCTTTCTCCCTGGGAGGCCACCACCCCCGGAATTAGATATCCGGTCAATGCCAGATCGATGGTTTCAAACCTTCTTTATCACCAGCGCCAGCAGAGCGGATTGGCATTCGTAATCGAGTATGAAGGTCAGATAGTTGGACAACTAAATGTTGCCAACATCCTGCACGGATCTGTCTCTTCCGCCACCATCGGCTACTGGATTGCCAAGGCATATGCGGGCCGAAACATCACTACTTACGCGGTTGCGCTGGCCATTGACCACCTTTTTGACTCGCTTGGACTTCACCGCGTGGAGATAGATATCAGACCTGAAAATGCTGCCAGCCTTCGAGTGGTGGAGAAGCTTCAACTTCGGAAAGAGGGTTTGAAGGAGAGATTTATTCATATCGATGGAGCGTGGAGAGATCATTTTGTCTTCGCAATTACCCGTGAAGAACGTTCCGACACGATGCTAAATCGCCTAGCAAACACGCAACTCAAATAGCGGAAATTGGCTATAAATCCCAATAACTTTGTAGGCATGAATAATCCTGTGGGCCTAGGCGGGGTGCTACTAGTTGTAGCCGCCATCGTCTGGCTGATGGTGTTCGTTCCCGGCTATGCCAAGCGTGGCGAATTAATCGCAACCGCTAAGAACATCAAGGAGCAGGTTAAAAAAGAGCGGGAAGCTGAGATCAGCACCCCGCAGTCAAGACTTGATCGCCTGGTTATGACCCAGCGAGTTTTTTCGATTTTGTTTGTACTCCTATTTATTACAGCCGTGACAAACGGCCTACTCGCCGGAGTCAACCTCGGCGCGTGGATTTTGTCGATTACCCTGGGCACGCTCTCTTTGCTCTCACTAATCGTCAGTCGATTAGCTGCCAAAGAGGCATCAAATATCGCCCACAACATCTATACGGCACGTCAGAATGTGCGTTCCTCGGCCACAAAAGCAGTCGCTAAGGCCCGAAATAACAAGGAATGGACGCCTAATCAACTGCCTGATCCGTTGAGAAAGAGTCAGTCTGACTCAGCTCCGGAGGTTGCCGAAGTAATCGATATATCGAAGCCTAGACGAATGATGACGAGCAAAGAGATTGATGAAATTCTTGCTCGACGTAGAGCAATTTAGTTGACATTGTTCTATGCTTTTATGCGTCTGGGTGAATGGAGACAAACATATGGACACCGTAATTTCGGAAACCGCAGCAGCTGCTAAGAAGCCAACCACGGCTAAGAAGCCTGCCGCAAAGAAGGCAGCGAAGCGCAAGCCAGCTGCTAAGAAGACTGCTGCTAAGAAGCCTGCTGCCAAGAAGACAGCTGCTAAGAAGCCAGCAGCAAAGAAGACCGCAGCAAAGAAGCCAGCGAAGCGCAAGCCAGCTGCTAAGAAGACTGCTGCAAAGAAGCCAGCTGCTAAGAAGACAGCCGCCAAGAAGCCAGCAAAGCGTAAGACTGCTGCGAAGAAGGTTGCTGCTAAGAAGCCAGCTGCTAAGAAGACCGCTGCAAAGAAGCCAGCTCGTCGTCGTAAGGCGAAGAAGGCTGCAGCTAAGTAGTTCTTAGCTAACTACGTATTCAACCACCTCACGTAATGTGGGGTGGTTGAATTTATATCCGGACTTTATTAATTTCTCAGCACTCATCTTTTGTGAGCAGAGTAAGAGTTCTTCCGCTGCAACACCAATAACTAACTTCATTAGCCAACTAGGAACCCTAAAAAATGTTGGCCGGTGAAGGGCCTTGCCAAGTGCGTGAATAATTTGCTCGCAGGTGGCAGGCTCTGGAGCCGTAATGTTGTAGGCACCCTGGGTAGCTTCATTTTCAATTAGGTGAATGATGGCCCTGGCTTGATCTTCCAGCGAGATCCACGCCCACCACTGCTTACCGCTGCCAAGTGCTCCACCAACGCCGAGTTTGATTAGCGGGAGTAGCTTCCCAAGTGCGCCAAGCTTCTTGCTCATCACCATGGTGGTTCGAACCAGCACGACCCTGGTCTTTGCTTTGAGTGCTTCCTGCTCCCACTGAAAAGCCAGATCCGAAAGAAAACCGGTTCCCTTGCCTGAATCCTCATCTAGCCATTCATCGCCTCGGTCGCCATAAATGCCAGAAGCAGATCCGGAGACCAGAACCTGCGGGGGATTGCTTGCTTGATTAATTGCCTGCACTAGAAGCGCCGTTGTCTTGATTCGAGAGTCAACAATTTCCTGCATGTATTTCTTGGTCCACGGAATCTTTCCTGTGGTTGCTCCCGCAAGGTTTACCACCGCATCGATGCTGTTTATCACGCTCTGATCAAACTGTCCCTTGTCGGCATCGATGAAGACCTCGTCTGGGCCAACTGGCTGTCTGCGAACCAGGCAGACCGGTGTGTGACCCTGGGCTTTTAGCTGTTTGGCCAGTTCGGTTGCGATGAGGCCAGTAGCCCCTGAAATCAGGACTCTCATACTTGACTCCTCATCCTTCTCAACCTTCTACAATTGAGGCTACTTGTTTATTCCAACCATTAGGAAGCTTTGAACGTAGAACTATGGGTCTGGGGACTCACAATTGGTGCACTAACTCTGGTCCTTCTCGTCGACTTCATTGTCCAGGCTCGTAATCCTCACGAGCCAACTTTCCGAGAGTCAGCGATTCAGGTTTCGATCTATGTAACGCTGGCAATGCTTTTCAGCTTCGTCATCGGTGGCGTTTGGGGAGCGCAATACGCTCAGGAGTATTTCGCGGGATTCATTACCGAGTACTCTCTCTCGGTCGACAACATATTTGTCTTCTTGGTGATATTTACTCAATTCGTGGTGCCCAGGGAGCTTCGCAGCCAGGCTCTTCTTATTGGTATCGCCATTGCGCTTTTCCTGAGGTTCCTCTTCATTATTTTGGGAGCCGCCTTCATTGAGAACTTCAGCTGGGCATTCTATGTTTTCGGGGCTTTCTTGCTATTCACAGCCCTGAAGATTATGAAGGACACCTACGACAGTCTCAAACGACCTGAAGAAGAGGATTACGCCGGAGGCGGAGTGATCAAGTTCCTTCAAAAGCACCTAAGGACCACCAAGGACTACCACGGCACCAAGCTGTTTATCTTCAAAGAAGGCAAGCGCTTCGCAACACCGCTTCTGCTTGTGATGATTGCTATTGGTTTTACCGACCTGCTTTTTGCCCTGGACAGCATCCCGGCAATCTATGGACTGACGCGAGAGCCCTACATCGTGTTCGTGGCTAACGTATTTGCGCTGCTAGGTCTTCGTCAGCTGTACTTCTTGCTCGGCGGCCTGATGGAGAGGTTGAAGTACTTAGGCATCGGACTGTCGCTAATCCTCGCCTGGATTGGGTTCAAGCTAGTGATTCATGCACTGCACAAAAACGAGCTTCCCTTCATCAACGGTGGGGAGAAGGTCACGTTTATACCCGAAATCCCAACCGAACTTTCGCTGTTCGTGATTTTGATAACGCTTCTCGTCACCACCATCTGGTCGCTGGCCGCAACAGCAGGCGAGAAGAAAAAGCTAGATCCAGAACGGCAGAAATAGCTGCATTCGCCAGAGCGGATAGGGAACTGCTAACCCGGTCCAAAGTGGCAGGTAAAAGATCGCAACAACTGTCGCTAGCACAATCAAACCCGTGATTCTCTTCTCCCGAAATTCACGATTTCCTAGAAGATGACTTCGCTTTAGGTAATGCTGCATGGCCAAGCTCAGCGCCCAGACAAAAAGTGGCGAGATAACTACCGCGTAAAACTGAAACGTTGTTCTTTCTGGAATCAGAAGCCAGGGGAGCCAAGCCGCTAAAAACGAGGCGACAACTATCTGAGCTTGAATGCTGCGAAGGCGGTTTCGAATCAGCCAAATCATTGCAAGCAGTCCTCCAAACCAAACCACCAGGTTTGGCATGGCGGTGATTGCCACAACACACTCCTCACTTCCAAAGCATTCCCCCACCTCCTGAAAATAAAAGGCGGTGGGTCGAAGGTTTAGAAGCCACTCAAGCGCTGAGGCCTGATAAGGGTGATCTTTCGAAAGACCTGTGTGAAAGTCGAGAATCTGTCGGTGGTAGCTAACGAGCGAGACCAGCCAGTTCTCTCCAGGACGCCTACCCCAGGAGTCTTGATTCAGAATCCAACCGGACCAGCTAGATAGATAAGTTGCTAGCGCGCTAAGAATAAGAACAAAGGCATTTACAAATCCTTGCCAAAGCGCTCCCGATCTTGGATGACCAGATCGTGCTCTTACTTGCCAATCGAATATGAAGGTAAGTAGACCGTAGGTCGCCAGGAAGTAGGTAGCTGACCATTTCACGCCGCCTGCCATGCCCAAAGCAATCCCCGTAGCAATCAGCCATGGAGAAATAGTTATGCCGAGCGATCCCGAGAGAATCCGTTTGCGCTGAGCATCAATGGCTTTGATCAAGAAAAAGAGCGATAGCAAAACAAAGAAGGTGAGAATTCCGTCAAGAATGGCAGTGCGCGCCAGAACAATTGACTGACCCTCTATCGCCAGCAGAAGACCTGCAATTGCCGAAAATAAGGGTGATTTGGTGAGCTGACGAGCAATCAGGATTATGAGCGGGATCGCCAAAGTGCCAAGTAGCGCCGTGGAAAATCTCCAACTAAAGCTGCTATCAGCTCCAAAAAGATTTAGCCCGAGCCAAATAATCCACTTTCCAAGTGGTGGGTGAACGACATAGGAGGGGTCAGTCGTATAGACCTCAAGGTTCCCTGCTTCAAAGTCAGGGTTCGCATTTTCTGGCCAGACGCGCTCCGAACCATAAAGACCCAAGGTGTAAGCGTCCTTGACGTAATAGGTCTCATCAAAGACAAGTTCCGGTGGGTTTGCCAGATTCAAAAATCGCAGCAGAGCAGCTAGCGCCGTGATTGCAAGCGTTGAAGCCCAAGTAAAGTGTCGGCTCAGTGATAGCCGCCCTAGCAACTTAGTTAGCTTCGAAACCACGCTTAGATGCTAGTTTGCTTGCTGTGTTGATTTTGGCCGCCACCCCAATCGGCAATCTGGCCGATGCTTCAGATCGCCTAAAGCAGGCGATTGAGAAAAGTGAAAACATTGCCTGCGAAGACACCAGGAGCTTCAAGCAACTAGCTTCAGCGCTGGGACTGAGGTTTCACGCCAGGCTCTACAGCCTGCACGATCACAATGAAAAATCTCGACTCGATGAGCTGGTTGAAATTGCTAGAGCGCATGACCTCCTGGTTGTTAGCGATGCAGGTATGCCGACCATCTCAGATCCTGGTTTCAATTTAGTCAGGAGCTGCATTGATGAGCAGATTGAGGTCAGCGTCATACCCGGAGCTTCCAGCGTCCTCGGAGCACTTGCGATATCAGGTCTACCCACAGATCGATTTGTATTTGAGGGATTCTTGCCCCGCAAGAAAGGCGAGCGAAGCTCTGTATTTCGAAGCCTAGAAAATGAAACTCGAACAATGATCTTCTTTGAGGCACCCCATCGCATCCTCGATGCCCTAACTGATGCGGCCGAAGTTTTCGGTCCAGAACACCAAGCAGTTGTTGTTAGAGAGCTGACCAAGAAGTTTGAAGAGGTTGTGCGGGGAACGCTCTCAGAGCTAATCGACTGGGCTCAATCCGAGCCGAAAGGTGAAATGGTTCTGCTCCTTGCTGGAACCAGCAGGGGCGAGGCTAATTACGAAGTCCTTGCCCAAAGAGCGCTGGCACTTGCACAAACGGGCATTGGTTTGAAGCAAGCTGTGGGTGAGATAGCTAAAGAGTCGGCTGCGTCGAAGAGCGTAATTTATGAGCACGCTCTGAAGCTAAAACCCTAGGATATCGAAGTGACCAAGTCTTTCTACGTGACTACCCCCATCTTCTATGTGAATGATGCGCCTCACATTGGTCACGCCTACACCGAGGTCGCGGCCGATGTAATCACGAGGTGGCATCGTCAACGGGGAGAATCTTCTTTCCTGCTAACTGGAACCGACGAGCACGGAGAAAAGGTTCTAAGAACCGCACTGGGAAACAACTCAGATCCAAAGTCCTGGACTGACAAGCTGGTCGAATCTGCCTGGCTTCCTCTGCTTGAAACGATTGACATTGACAATCAGGACTTCATCCGAACTACAGAGCCAAGACACAAAAGCGCTGTCCAGAAGTTCCTGCAGGCCCTCTATGACAAAGGCTTTATCTATCAGGGGTCCTTCAAGGGAAACTACTGCGTAGGCTGCGAAGAGTATAAGAATGACTCAGATTTGGTTGCCGGCACCGGAGACTTTGCCAATCAGCAGGTGTGTGCAATCCACTCCAAGCCCGTAGAGCAGCTGAACGAGACCAACTACTTCTTTAAGCTTTCTGATTTCCAGGCTCAGCTTCTAAAGCACTATGAAGACCACCCAACATTTATCCAGCCAGAGTCGGCCAGAAATGAAGTAGTTTCTTTTGTCAGGTCAGGTCTAAGCGATCTTTCAATTTCAAGATCGAAAGAAAGATTTGACTGGGGAATCGATATTCCCTGGGACTCTTCTCACGTCACCTACGTTTGGTTTGATGCCCTTCTGAATTACATCACTGCCATCGGTTATGGCACTGATGAAAAGAAGCTCAATTCGCTTTGGCCAGCAGATGTCCAGGTCGTTGGCAAAGACATTCTTCGCTTCCACGCCGTGATATGGCCTGCGATGCTTATGGCTGGAGGCCTTGAGCCCCCAAAGCAGGTATTTGGTCACGGCTGGCTGCTGGTTGGCGGAGAGAAGATGTCAAAGTCCAAGTTGACGGGAATTGCTCCGAGTGAAATTACCGACGCCTTTGGGTCAGATGCTTTCCGCTATTACTTTTTGAAGGCGATTGGATTTGGCTCTGACGGATCGTTTTCTTGGGAAGACCTTTCGGCAAGGTATCAGGCAGAGCTTGCTAATGGTTTTGGAAATTTAGCTTCTCGAACCATCGCCATGATTCATCGCTACTTCTCAGGAGCTCTTCCAAAACCAGGTGCCTACCTTGAAGCAGATTTGGTTGTTCAGAAGGTTGCCATAGAAGCTTCCCTCTCAGCCGATCAGGCGATGGATAGGGTCATGATTCACGAAGCAATTCAAAAGACCTGGACACTGGTTGACGAACTGAACAACTACATCACCGTGCAAGAGCCGTGGGTCTTGGCAAAAGATGATGCCAATCGCGAGCGATTGGGAACAGTTCTCTACACAGCAGCCGAAGGACTTAGAGTACTCACCGTCCTGCTGGCACCAATCATGCCCAAGGCCACGGGCAAGCTCTGGAATGCTCTTGGCGCATCGCTCGGAAGTCTTGCGGATCAGCGGATTGGAAAGGCTGGCGACTGGGGTCAATTGGTTTCTGGAAGCCAGGTCAAAGAACTAGATGCA
>JACCDN010226962.1_pt1 | contig 10708 bp, 8 predicted proteins | sample 7441691 | NCBI WGS metagenome assembly JACCDN01 (sample SAMN15323439, study PRJNA562643) | freshwater metagenome | isolation source: river surface water | place: USA:Blue River Watershed | collected 2017-08-16
ATTAGAAAAATTAAAAATAAAAAATGAGAAAAAATATAAAAAAGTAATATTAAATAAAAAAATTCATAAAATTTTAACTTGCAAAACAAGCGAAAAGTTAATGAAATATATAAATAGAGATAAAAACGCAGTAAAAAATATGATCTTAATAGTCTCGTCTTATATAAAAAATAATGTAAAGCCTAAAATATTTGTTTTAGGGACAAAAATCAGCAATGTTGTTTGATGCAACACATAAAACTGAAAAGTCTGTACAGACCATTTATAGTAAGAAAGTAAAACTACTAACAAACACAATTTCAAACTGGACTTACTATAATATTCATATGTAATTAATATATTTATTTATTTAACATGCTTTTATTTTTTTTAACTTTGTTTTTTTTGATTTAATTTCTTCTTCAGAATCTGATGAAATATTTTTTTCTTTTTTAATTTTACTTCTAATGCTTCTTTTAATAATTTTGTTATTATCAATAATTGAATCATTATCATAATTAAAATCTTTATAAAAGTTTTTTTTAAATAATTTCATCACTTTGATATTATAAGAAGAACTATCAAGTTGTATGGAATCTTTAATTTTATTAAATTTAGAACTTCTAAATACTTTTTCTATTGATTCAAGATTTTTTTCATCATCATAAACACAATATGCCCATTGTGTTAAACCATATTCACCTTTTTTATCACAATAAAATCCTGCTCCATTTGAAAATATAAATTTTGATTTACCAAAGTGTCCCTTTTCATTTGTGTTTGAATATCTCAATGATAATTCATTATTTTTATTAATTGAATAAACAACTGGATACTTAAATTCATTATTTTTATTTTTTGAAACCCATTTTTTATCTGCTCCATAATCACTTCTGTAATAATTAACATCTAATGTATTATCATTATTTTTTGCTAATAAACTATTAATTTCATCAAACATCATATTTGGTATAAAATTCCAATTTTTTAAATTTATTTTATTTATTTTTCCATCTTCACTTTTTATAATTGTGTTATTGATGTATTCTTTGTTTTGTAATATATACCAATCATAACGTGTTGAACATTTGAATGTTTTAATACCATCATTTACATTGTGAATTTCTAAATATATCATTTGTTTATCTTTTATTAAGTTTAAACACGGATGTTCTAATTGTCTCCAAACTGATGGATGAACATATATCAAATAACCATTTTCTTTTAACATTATGTTTAATGATTTTTCAACAAACTTATCCCACAACATATGTCCTTTCCCTTTATTTCCACTATCATCATTATATGGTGGATTACCTATAATAGCATCAAATTTATCAATACCCCATTTTTTATTTACATCTAATTCTAAAGTATTTCCTACATTTGAATTAAATTCATATTTTAATTCTTTATCATTACCTGTTCTTGATTGTATTTCGCATTTTAATATTTCACTTGTTATAAATATATTCATTGGTGTTATATCTGAAAAATACAAACATTTTGTTATTATTATTTTACATCTTTTTTTTTCATCTGGATATTTTTGTGATAAACCATTAAAAAATTTTTCAAATATTTTCATCACAAAATTACCCTTACCACAACAAGGTTCAAAAACTTTATTTTTTTCTTCCCAAAAATCTTCTGGCATTTTATCTAACATTTCTTCAACTAAATGTATAGGTGTTGGTATTTCGGCATTATTTTTTTTTTCTTCAATTGATGGGATAAAATGTTTAGCTATTAATTGATGTATTTTATTAGCAGGTGCATTTTGATAAATTTCTCTTATATTATTAATAATTTCATCGTTAGAATTCATTATCTTTATTATACTATTAATAGAATTTTTATTTAAGATAATCTTTTTATTTTTCAAAATATCATTTATAATTTCTTTTGTTTCATCATTTATAAACATATCATTAAAATTTAAATTTGTATATGTTCTTGATAATAATGAAAGCAATGGAATTAACACACGAGAACATATTTCTTTAAGAATTCTTTTTTGTTTTTGAATTTTGTCTTCATTTTCAATTTCTAATATTTCATCTTCTTCATTTACGATTGTTTCATTTTCTTTTGAATAATTGTCATTTAGTTTCATTGTTAAACCTTTTGGACATTCTATTTGTTCTCCTAATAAATCTGAATTAATTATTTTTGGTTCTACTTGATTAGTTGAATTATCCCAAGTAAATTCTAACGCTATTTCATCTTTATCTAGAACAACATCATCATCAGCAACAATTATTTCGTTAAGTAAATTCGTATCATCAATATTTAATAAAATATTTTGTGCTTCTTTATTATAATATTCTGTTATTTCAAATGTTTTTATTTTTCCTTTATTTATTTCTGATGGATTGAATAAAAATATATTATTTTCGTACAAATATTTTAAAATTTCACCATTAGTTTTTGTTGTTTTAGTTATTTTTCTATGTTTATGTATAATATCATTTAAAAATAAATAAGTTCTTTGGATATTCATATCTACATTTATTCCAACAGTTTTTCCATCTGCTTCAGTCAATGCTCTTGAAAAACGTTGTCGTTGATTATCTAAATTATGACCATCATCTAAAGATATTGTTGTATCGCATAAATGATATGTTATACCAACACTACCTTTATTACCCAATAATAAAATACATCCTTTTTTATTTTCTTTTTTTGTTTTATCTAAAATAGTTTTAATATATTCATTATATTCTTCTTTATAATCAGATGAATCATCAATTGAATTTGTATATTCAATATTATAATCTATCCACAATTTATATTTCGATAAAAATCTTTTAATATTTGTTTGTAATTGTGATATATTATTATTACCGGTGTGAGTTGGTAAATACATTAAAAATAATTTTGGATTTTCTTTTTCAGATAATCTTGATTTATAAAATGATTGTGTTTCTTCTATTTTTTTCATAATTGAATTTTTATTCATTCTATTTGATGATATTATACAATCAAAAAATGATTTTAATAATTCAATACCATCAGTATTAGTTTCTAATTCAAACATATCATCATAACCTTTTTTATTTTTTACCAATGCTAATAATGAACTACAAGAATAACCATAATCTGTTTTATTTTTAATGTTATATTTATTTATGTCATCAATTATGCTATCAGGAATAGAATGTTTTATTAAAACTTGTGTAGGCATTTTTGAATAATCTTTATTTAATTTATTATCATTAAAACACTCTTCAAAATATTCTCCATGTCTTTTTTTCATTATTTCTAATATTTCATTTTTATCGTTATCATTTATTTCATGATTAATTAATCTTTTCATATATGATTCATCTTCAATTCCCCAATCATAAACATTTTTAATTTTATAAAATTTTTGTGTTTTGTCTGATGTTCCTGATGCAAATATATTCATTTTAATATTTGAACGAATACTGTTTATTTGTTCTTCAATATTAGCATTTAATATATCTTTTTGAGTTTTAATTGTTGAAGAACCCATATGACATTCATCTATAATCATACAATCAAACTTAATATTTTTAAGATAATTTTTCTTTTCTTCTGAATTTGTTTTTAAATATTGGACACTGCAAAATACAATACCTTTATAATCTTCAGATATATTTTTAAATTCCTCTTGATTAGTATATTTTATATTTTTAAAATCTATGTATTCATCTAAATCTTTTATAAAACTTTTAATTGTATCAGGAACAGAAGTCATTATTAAAATTTTATTATAACCATTTTCTAATAAATATTTACTAATTATCAACATTGTTATACTTTTCCCACTTCTTGGTTTATGTGATATTAAATGTAATGAATCTTTTTTATTTCTTAAGAATTTTAAAAAAGTTAATTTTTGGTGTAATTTAAGTTTTAATTGTTTTCTTGATGAATTTAAATAATCTTTATTTATTACCTCTATAAATTCATCAACATCTTTATTTTTAAATCTTTTGCAAAAAACGTCTAAACCTTCAATTATATCTCTTTCGTCTAATAATAAATTATCATTAATCACTTTAGAATGTAATTTTTTTTGATTACTTGCGTCATTTTTATAATTATGTTCAATTATTAAATTTTTATTTTTTACAATTAATCCAATTGAATAATTTTCATTTATTTTTGACAATTCACCATCTAATTCTGACACACTTGATTGATTAGGCATAAATTTATTTCTATATTTAATTGAAAAAGCAATAATTTTATCGTTATGTTTTATTGTTATATCTGATGGGTTATTTCCTTGTGCTATTTTTTGTTTTAATAAAATATTTATATTATTCAACGGTTTTAATGATTGTAATTGTCCATCTAAAATAGTTGTGTATTCTACTTTTAAACATTTAGATATCAATAAAATTATTGATAATGTTTCAAAAAGGAATCCTATTCTTCTTTCATCTTCTGTTGTTTTATTATCAGATATTATATATTTATATAGTTTTTTTGGTGATATATGATTATTTAATATGATGTTTTTTAATATATCTTTGCGATTTTTTTGTTCTATAAAATTCATTTTTTTATATTAATGATAATATATATTATTATCTATAATTATCAATTTTTTATTTAATATTATTTTTCCTAATTATGATTTTCACTAAATAATATTTAATCCATATAAAGACATATTTATATATAATTAAGAAATGAGTAAAGAATATTTAATTTGTGAATGTGGTAATATAAGATATACAACAAAATTAAATTTATCTAAATCAACTATCTGACGTCTTTTTCATATTTTTATGATATATAATATAATTTTGTTATTTTTATGTAAAGTTTCTATTCAAAACAAATTTAAAAGTGTTAAAAATAAAAAATATTTGAAAAATATAAATTTTAAATATTTTTTAATTAAATTGATAAATTATTTGATTGTTTTTAAATCACCAAGTCAATATTTGGATGTGTTCCTTCAATTTTAATTTTTTCAAATCCTTTTACACTACCAAAATCAAAATCTATTTTATCAGGATCAAATAATGAATTTTGATTCCATATTTCTTTTGATGTATTCATTTTTTCAATTTGTGAATTTTTATTTATATTCAATAAATAAATTGTATGAGACCAATCATCCGCCATGTTTTTATATGTAGAATTTGATTGATTTGATGGTGTAGTTTGTTCATATTGATTCATTGATTTATTTAATTTTTTTAAATTATTTTGAATTGAAGAAATTTGTGCAATTGAATTTGTATTAGTTTTAGATTTGAATTTATTTTCTGGTGTATTAAATTCTGATTTACTATAATTTTCTCCAAAATCATTAAAACCATTGAAACTATTAAAACTTTCATAATTGTTTGTTTGTTTAAACATATTATTCCATCCATTTGCTTCTGGACTTGCAGCACCAAATTGTACTGAACTGAACATTGGTGACATATTTATATTATCATCTGTCCAATTGTGTTTATTTATTGGATTGTGTTTTGGATCTAAATGTGAACCTAATGCCCAATCATTTACAGTTGTCCATTGAACTTCTTGATGATAATGTCTTGTTGGAATATATATTTTAGAATCGATTATTTGATGTGAATAAGCAAATGGATGGTAAGATTCAGGACCCGTATTTAATTTACAAATAATAAATCCCCAATATGGTTGATAATAAAATGTTTGAAGAATTTGATTTAATCCTGGACTTAATTTAAATATTTTTTTATCTACTTTTTCAATCAAACTCAAATTCATTGCTACTGAAACTTTATATGAACCAACATTAAATACTTGTAGTGTGTCATCTCTTGTATTATATGAATTGGTTGAATATGATAATGATTTTGAACGCAATGGATTATAAAAACATTTTGCACAGTCTTCAAATAAATTTTTATAATCAGATAAATTAATAAATTTTAATGTTTGAGGTAATGGAACAGGTAAAACCATCGCATTTGAATCAGACACATTATTCACATTATTTGAATATACAACTAATTGTCTTGTATTATTTGAATTTGGTGATACTAAAATATTTGTATTTGTTACTGATTCTATTTCGTTACTTATCATACACATTTTTAATTATATATTTATAAAAATAATGTTATTTTTTTAAATTTAATTTTTTATTTTATACAAATATAAATATTTGGTAATTTTTATACCATATCATAACTTCTTTCAATTTTTATTCCTAATGCTTTTGAAATTTTATTAAATGCATTCGCATCATAAATACAACCTCCACGCTCGATTTCACTTATTGTTTTAACATCAAGTGTAGAACTATTTGCCAATTGTATTTGAGTCATTTTTTTAGCAACTCTTCCATCAATTACAGCTTTTGACATTACTTTTGATACTTTTTTAATTTTAATTATACCTTCTTCATTTTCTTTTATAGCAGATGGTTTTGATTGTATTGTTGACACTTTTTGTTTTGGTTTTGTTTTAGAAATTGTTATATAATTCCAATCTTGATTTGGATCTTTTGGTTCGTCATATTTAATTTGTTTTGATTCTTGTTTTAATGCTTCTAATTTAGCTAATGCTTCTTTTTGTCTTGATATAATGGGATCAAATTGTAGTGGTTTTTCTTTATTATTTTTATTGTTTTTATTATTTTTATCAACTTTGGTCCAACCTTGATTTGACATTGTTTAATGTTTATAATTATACCTTATTTATAAGAAATCTTAATTTATAAATAAAATTTCAATTTTTTTCAATATATATGCGTTAAGAAAAGTATTATAGACAACAAATTTGTAAAATGTATATACATACAAATTATATAGTTAATTTATATAAAATATTAAAAGTAATAATGAATAAATTGTTGGATTAAGTTATTTATATATTTTTTCTTAATGCTTATATATTAATTTTTTTTTAGTAATATTATTTATGTCTAATATATTATTATTATTATTTCCATCACAATTATTTGATACATATTATATTGATAAAATATTTAATTATAAGGAAAATATTAAACAAAAAACATTGCATATTTGTTTGTATGAACATGAATATTTTTTTACCAAATTTTTATATCATAAAATGAAATTGATTTTGCACAGAGCAAGTATGAAAAAATATTTTGATTCAATTGATAAAACAAAATATTTTAAATTATATTTAGATTGTGATTCTGATATTAAAATATTAAATAATTATATTAAATCAAAACAAATTGATCAAATAAGATTTTTTAATCCAATTGAAAAAGATTTGGTGCAATTAATTCTTACTAATAAAATACTTAATCAAATTGAAAAATTAGTTTTTACAAGCCCATATTTTTTAAATTCGACAAATTTTGATTCAAATAAAATTATTTCTAATGAACTTGGAGGATTGAGACATGATTTGTTTTATAAATACCAAAGGATTAAATACAATATTATGGTTGAAAAAATTAATGATAAATATTTTCCTGATGGGTCTAAATGGTCTTTTGATACTGAAAATAGAAAACCATTCGAACATACACAGATTGAACCACCTTTACTCAATTTTAAATCAAATGAGAGAATAAAATATTTGAATGAAGCATTAAATTATGTAGAAACAAATTTTTCTAAACATTATGGACATGCTGATTTAAATAATTTTATTTATCCAATTGATAGAAATGAATCAATTGAATGGTTAAAATATTTTATCTTATATAAATTAGATTCTTTTGGTAAATATGAAGATGCAATGAGTTCTAAAATAAAATTTGGTTTTCATTCAGTTTTATCACCACTCACTAATATTGGTTTAATTACACCAACAGATGTAATTCAACATATATACAAATATAAAAAAAATATTAAAAATTTAGCTTCTTTAGAAGGATTTATACGCCAAGTAATTGGATGGAGAGAATATTGCTATTTTACATATGATTTATATGGTGATGTGTTGAAATCAAATTCAATTTATGATAAGAATAAATATAAAATTTCTAAACATATTTGGAATTGTTCAACTCAAATACCTTATATTGATAATATTTTAAAAAATCTTAATTTATATGCATATTCTCATCATATTGAAAGATTGATGGGTATTGGAAATTTTTTAATTTTAATTGAAACCAATCCAAACGAAATTTATAAATGGTTTCAAACAATGTATATTGATTCATATGATGTTTTTATGATACCTAATGTTTATGGTATGTTATCTTATGGCAAATTGAATGATTATACACATATGATGACTAGACCTTATTTTGTTTCATCTAATTATATCAAAAAAATGTCAAACTACAAAACAGAAACATGCGTAAAAATTAAAAATATAAGTTATAATTGGGATGATATTTTAGATGCTTTGTATTGGTACAATGTATATAAATATTCAAATGAATTCGCAAAAATTTATGCTACAGCTTCCGCAGTTAGCAGATGGAATAAATTTAAATCTAATAAAAAAAAATATTTTATTGAATTAGCAAAAATTTATATCAAGTGGATTCATTTGACTTGAAGTTAAAAACTAAATTAAATTTGGTTTAGAATTTTTATAAAAATTATACCATTGAACAGCAGCAAAAACTCCTATGAATTGAGCACTTATATAACCTATGGATTCATCTCCAGTAACTTTACCTTCCATATATGCCATTATTGTAATGCAAGGGTTTAAATGCCCTTGTGATGCTATTGTTGCTATTAAAATACCCACCAATAAACCAACCGCTATCATTACAGGGTCACCTTTTGTTAATACTATGGCAAAAAATACAAATGAACCTACCGCTTCCGCAACATATGTTTCAATCATAATATATATTATATGTCATTATAATAAAAAAAAGATGAAAATATTTTATAATATATTTTTTTAATCATGTTTTTTATTATGAATAATTATATTGAAAATAAAATTAATTCAAATGGTAATGAATTAAATATATCTGATATATCCAACAAATTAAATAAATTAAATAAATTAAATAAATCAACTAAATTAAATAAATTAAATAAATTAAACATAATTGATGATGATATTGAATTGGAAAAATTAGATAATGAATTTAATTTAAAATATCATGCTGATTATCAACCAAAAAATTATGGTAATTTATGGAATGATGATGAAAGAAAAATTATTTTAAATTATTTGAAAAAAAATGATAATATTGATGATATTAATTTATATGATGATAAAATTATACAAAAAATAGCACGTAAAATAGAAAGAAGTGAATGTGGAATCAAAGAAGAAATTAAAAAAATGATTTTTTATGATTATATAGAAAATAATTATACTATTGAAAATTTATCTGATAAATATAATATCAATCAAAACAAAATAAAAATATTAATTAAAATGTTTTTGGAAAAATATGGTAATAAGTATTTATTGCCAATCACTATTGAAAATAATATATTAAAATGTAAAATTGAAAATATTAAATTAAAAAAAGAATTATCCGAATTAAATAAACTTGAACATAAATAAATTTTAATAAATTGTGATTTAATTTATTGCAGTTTATAATCAAATATTTTTTTTTTGTCTTTATGTACATTTTAAACAAATTCAATTAAATTATAAATTAAACATATAATTGTATTAAATATCTTTATATAAATATTAAAAATAATGATTTTTATAATCTTATTATAAAATAATTTATAAAATAAATTTAATATATATGTTTGAGTTATTTTTTCAAAATGAAAAAAAATTTAATGGAATGTGGAAAGGTAAAGGTACCGTTTTTATAAAAAAACCTAATGAACCAATTACTAAAAAAAAAATTTTATCAAAATTAATAATCAAACAAATTGATCGTTTTTCATATAAAATTTTTATTAGAAATTTAATTGATTCTTCTTATTCAAATGTTGAATTAATCGGGTTTTTAAATTCTAATACAAATGTATTAGAATTTCAAAATTCAACAGGTTCAAGTCAATTTTATTTTAATAATGGATTTTTAATTAATTCGTTTAATCAAAATAAAAATAATTGTTGTGAAACTTGCACTATAAAATTAATTAAAAATAAACCTAAACCTAAACCTAAACCCAAACCTAAACCAAAATCAAAAACAAGCTCATCAAGTTCATCTAGTTCATCTAGTTCATCTAGTTCATCTAGTTCATCTAGTTCATCGAGCTCATCGAGCTCATCGAGCTCATTCATTTCATGTAATTGTAAAAAAAAAATTAATATATAGGCATTAAAAAATATATAAGCAACTTAATCCAATATTTTATTTATTATTAGTTGTTATTTTAATAATTTTTTATTTTTTTCATACAAAATAAAATAATTAATATTTATAATCATTTTTAACACATTTTTTATAAAAAAGTGTTTATATATAAATTTTTTCTTTTTTAGGAAGGGGGTAAAATTTAATATTTGATATTTAAACCTGAATTTAATGGTTCTTTTAATAAATATACTGATTTATTAAACAAATATACACATATATTATTTTCAAATTATATTGATTGGAAAATTTGTATTGAGATTGATAATGAATTTAAGTATAAATATAAAACTCAATATGTAAATTCAAAATTTAATCAACCAATTGAATTAAATCAAAATCTTACACATTTGATAACTGGACATTATTTTAATCAACCAATCAAATTAAATCAAAATCTTACACATTTGACTATGGGTCATAATTTTGATCAACCAATTCAATTAAATCAAAATCTTACACATTTAATTGTGGGTGTCTATTTTAATTAACCAACAAAATAAAATATTTATGTTTGCGTTCAAATCC
>JACCDN010275147.1_pt1 | contig 10702 bp, 12 predicted proteins | sample 7441691 | NCBI WGS metagenome assembly JACCDN01 (sample SAMN15323439, study PRJNA562643) | freshwater metagenome | isolation source: river surface water | place: USA:Blue River Watershed | collected 2017-08-16
CGCCATGTGCAGGATGCGCTCGACAAGGGCGCCAGGATTGCTGCCCAGTCCAGCGCCAAAGGTCCTACACCCGGCTATTTCTTCCCCGCGACGCTGCTCACTAACGTCCACGATGACATGCTGACCATGAAGGAAGAAACCTTTGGCCCGGTGATGGCAGTGGTGCCGTTTGATAGCGAAGAAGAGGCGATCCGCAAAGCCAACAACTCGGATCTGGGTCTGACTTCGTCGGTGTGGACGCGCAACCAGGCTAAAGGCAAGGCGATTGCGGCACGACTGGAAACCGGCGTGACCGCGATCAACGACCACCTGTATACCCACGGCTTGTCGGAAACCCCCTGGGGTGGCTGGAAGTTGTCCGGCATCGGCCGCACGCACGGCGCTCATGGTCTGGCGGAAATGACCCACACCAAAGTCATCAACTGGGACATCCTGCCCGCCAAACGCAATCTGTGGTGGTTTCCTTTCAGCAAACACACCCACCAGGCCTTGCTGGCAGCGCTGCGTTTTGCCTTCCCCCGATCCTTGGGCGAATATGTCGGCAGCTCACTCAAATTAACGCCCTACCTGCTGAAAAAAATGTTCACCAGCTGGAAATAGGCCGCACTTGAGCCAGCAAAAAGGAGCGACACGGCTCCTTTTTTATTGCGCCACAGTCAAGGACGCGCTGATGGATTGGCTGCGCGGGCGAATTGCGGCGTACCACCGGCAGGCAATTCGCTGCGCAAGATTTGCTTGCCAAGCTCGGTCACACTCGCGCGGCGCCCGAAAGCACACCATTCACGCCAGCCACAATGGGTCGGCACTCGCCAGATCAAACCCCTGGATATCAGCGGCTTCCTGCAGCGTCTCCAGATAACGGTTCAACGCCTGGCTCTGCGCCTGATGCTGCAAAAACTGGGCGATCTGATCCTTGACCATGGCATAGGGCACGGTGCGCCCCGGCTCACGGCTATCCACCCGGATGATGTGCAAACCAAAATCTGTCGCAACCAGCCCGTCGGCCATCTGCCCCGCCTCCAGGCTGAATATCGCAGCGTCAAACTCAGGTACGGTTTCACCACGGCGCAATGTGCCAAGGCTGCCACCATCCCCAGCCGACGGGCAGGCAGAATGCTGCTGCGCCAGTTCGGCAAAGCGTTGTGGCGCTTGCTTCAACGCATTCAGCACGTGCTGCGCCAATGCTTCCACCTCGCCTTCCTGCCCGGCATCACGTGGATCAAACAGGATATGGCTGGCAGCAACCATGTCACCACTGCGGAATTTGTCAGGATTTGACTGATAAAACGCTTCACACGCCTGCCCGGCAACCTCACTCACCGGACATTGAGCCGCAATCACCGCATGAATCCGCTCGTCGTCATCCTCACCTGCCACATCCAGTCTGGCCGCTTGCTGCAATAGCAGCTCGCGCAGGATCAACTCGTGCGCAGCAGCGGCAAAAGGGCTGCGTGCATCATGGTGGCGCGGAATCTCCGCTTCGATTTTTGCGGGGCTGATTTCCACGCCATTCACAGTAATGCTCATCACTTGCTCCGGTTATTGGCCATAAGACAAAAGGAAACGCCGATTGATTCGGGCTGCCCACGAAAGCAACACCGGCTTTCAAGGCACAGCCGCCATACGCTGGTCATACTGCAAAGACCCGCCTGCCTTGATGGGTATTACCTTGGGAAGCGCTGATTTATTCGGCGAGCGGGATGAAGTGCAAGGAGCCCGGCGCACAGAACGCGAGACATATCATGAGGATAGGCGAGCTTTCGAGCACCGCGCGAGTGCAACCGAGCTTGGCAAGCAAAGCTTGCTTAGCGAATTGCCTGCCTGTGGTACGCCGCAATTCGCCCGCGCAGCCAATAAATCAGCGCTTCCCTTGGCAAGGCCAATCAATCAGCACCTCCCTTTAAGAAGGCGGAGATTTTAACACCGCCAAACCCCACAACCAGCGCGGATCAAACGGTAACCGACAGGTGGCACTTGACTAGAGCAATTGCCCAAACCTAAAATTGTCCTACAATTTAACAAACAGACAAGCAAACAAAGCCTGAACAATCTCGTTGCAGACAAAACGAAGCTTTTTACCACCGAGGAGAAACAACATGCAGCAAGCCTGGAAAGTCATCAAGAAATACACCTATCTGATCGTATTCATCGTTCCCGCAGCGCTTATGCTCGGCGCCCATTCCGGTGGCGTGCTGGCGTTCCTCACACCATGTCTGGCCTTTGGCCTGCTGCCCCTGCTGGATCTGATCATTGGCGAAGATCGCAGCAATTACAGCGAAGCCGAAGAGCAGCAGATGGATGGCGATCTGTATTACCGTCTGATCACTTTTCTGTTTGTGCCAGCCTATTACCTGGCACTGATCTACGCAGCCTACCAGGCAGCCACAGCCGACTGGAGCATCTGGGACTACATCGGCAACGTCTGGTCCGCTGGCATCCTCGGTGGCATCAATATCACCGTGGCACACGAGCTCGGGCACAAGCAGAATGCGTTCGAGAAATTTCTTGCAAAAACCTTGCTGCACGGCGTGTTCTACGGCCACTTCATGAATGAACACAACAAGGGCCACCACGCCATGGTATCCACACCGGAAGACCCTGCCACCTCGCGCTTTGGTGAATCGTTTTATGCGTTTTATCCGCGCACAGTGATTGGCACCTTCAAAAAAGCCTGCGAACTGGAAGCGCAACGCCTCGAACGTCTGGAAAAAAGTGCCTGGAACTGGCGCAATGAGATGTATCGCAATATTGCCTACCCTATTCTGCTGACTGCGGCCTTCTACTTCGCAGCCAACTCAGTCAGCACCGGGCCCAGCGCACTTTTCGGCCTGAGCGCCGGGTTTGCTGCAGCCACCTTTTTTGTACTGCAAGCCGTGCTTGGCTTCAGTCTGCTGGAAATCGTCAACTATCTGGAACACTACGGCCTGGAACGCCGCATACTCGATAACGGTCGTTATGAACGCGTGGCACCGGTGCACAGCTGGAACTCAAACCATCTGGTAACCAACTGCTTTCTTTACCACCTGCAGCGCCACTCCGATCACCACACCTGGCCAGCCCGCCGCTATCAAACACTGCGTAATTTCAGCGATTCGCCACAATTGCCCACTGGCTACGCCGTCATGGTCCTGCTGGCTGCGATTCCTCCGCTGTGGTTTGCGGTGATGAACCCGCGCGTGGAAAACTTCATGCAACGGCAAAAGCAAAGCGACGGAATTCATCAGCATAACGTCATGGCCTGACCTGACACCTCGTGGCGCCGGGCTCCCTACCCTGATGGCGCCAGACACCCACCTGACACCCGCCTTGCGCGGGTTTTTTCCTGCGTGGCGGCAACAATTTGCCTATCATGAGGATCAATCCTGCTACCCGTTTATTCGACCGTTTTCGCTTGGCACCCAAATCCAACCCACAGGCCGCAACGCTCGCAGCCGAACTCGATGAAATCAGACGTCAGCAGACACTGTTGCTGACCATGCTCGATCACACTCAAGCAGGTGTGGTGGTACATGGCAATGATGGTTCGGTACGTTATATCAACGCATCGGCACGCAAGATTCTTGGCCTGAACGCAGAGATGCTGCCCGAACTGAGCAAGCCTGGCTGGCATTGGTGGCTGTTCGACGAATACGGCTCGCGTCTGACTCCGGAACAATTTCCTGCTCGCCGCGTGCTGCAAACGGGTGAAGCACTTGATCATCTGCTGCTGGCCATTCAGCCATTTGATGCAGGAGCGTTACGCTGGTGTGATGTCAAGGCTGCGCCAGTGCTGGATCTGGATGGCGAAATATCGCAAGTGGTGGTGACGCTGATTGACGTTACCGCACAGCGGCGCGCGCGCGAAGCACTGGCCGCCAGCGAAAGCCTGCTGCGCAACATTCTCGATCAGGCCCCGGTCGGCATCTGCATTACCGATGCCAGCGGCACCCTGCAAGCGATCAATCCGGCCTATTGCCAGTTGTTTGAATACAGTGCGGCAGAGTTGATCGGCCAACCGATGAGCATGGTCAGCCCGCTGCCTTATCGTGGTGTGATGAATGAGCTGTATCGGCGATTCATTGATAGTGGCATGGAATTTCGCGGCGAGTGGGAAGTGGTGACCAAAAGCGGCAGGCCCCGTACCGTTCTTGCTACTTCCGCACGCATCAGCACCCTGCACCCGCCACAGGCGGTGACTTTTGTCATCGATATCAGCGACAAGAAAGACCTGGAAAACGACCTGATTCAGAAAGCCCAATTGCTGGAAAAACGCGCACGTGAAGACGGTCTTACCGGCCTGTTCAATCGCCAGGCCAGCTTTGAAATGCTCGACTATGCGCTGGAACGTTGCAAACGTTATCAGGAAACACTCAGCGTGCTGATGCTGGATGTCGATTTTTTCAAGCAGATCAACGACACCTACGGCCACATGACCGGCGATAAGGTGCTGACAGCGGTTGCCGCTGCCATCAAGCAATCGATTCGCACTGTGGATATTGCCGGGCGTTATGGTGGCGAAGAATTCATCGTCATCCTGCCGAATATCGACATAGAGGGTGCCGCGATTGTGGCCGAACGCCTGCGGCAAGCCATCCTGGAAATTCGCATCGAAGGCAATGAGATTGAAGCCAGCGCCAGCTTTGGCGTCAGTAGCTACGCGGAAAACGACGATACCGAGTTTCTGGTCAATCGCGCCGATCTTGCCTTGTATAAGTCCAAACGCAACGGCCGGAACCGTGTGACGGTCGGATAATTTTTTTGACAATTAGTCCTAATCAGAACTACATTAACCAGAACAATCAATTCGGACAGACCGATGTCTCCCAGTATTTTTCTCCCGGTGGTACGTGAACTGGTGCGCAGCTATCAGGCATTTGAACTGGTATCGGCACGGCATATCCGCGAGCTTGGCCTGACACCACCACAATTCGACATCATTGCCACGCTGGGCAACACCCCGGGCATGAACTGCAAGGAACTGGGCGAAAAGACCCTGATCACCAAAGGCACACTCACCGGCGTGCTTGACCGCCTCATCGATAAAGGCTTGATCTGCCGCAGCACACCACCGGAAGACCGGCGCAGCATTTTCATCTGCCTGACACCGGCAGGTGAGACATTGTTCCGGCAGGCTTTTCCGGCACATCTGCAGTTTCTCGACAACATTTTTGGCCGACTGCCCCCGGCCACGCTTGATCATTTACAAACCAGCCTGCAGGCACTGCGGCAAGCTTTTGAACAGGAGATAAAGGCATGAGCAAAATCACCGACCATTACAGTCGGCTGCAAATATCGCTGCACTGGCTGATGGCGCTGATGATCATCGGCGGGCTCGCCATGGGCGTCTATCTGCAAGACCTGCCGCTGTCGCCCCTGAAGCTCAAGCTCATCGCCTGGCACAAGTGGAACGGCATCACCGTATTGCTGCTGTTTGCAGTGCGATTGGCAGTACGCCACCTGCAGGGCGCGCCGGCGCTGCCGGCAAATATGCCCGGCTGGCAGCAACAGGCGGCCGTGTGGGGCCACCGTATGCTCTATCTGCTGATGCTGCTGATTCCGCTCAGTGGCTGGCTGATGAGCTCAGCCAAGGGGTTCAGTGTGGTGTATTTCGGCGTTTTGCCGCTACCTGATCTGGTTGAAAAAAATGCGGATCTGGCCGACTTGTTCAAGAACGCCCACGCATTGCTGAATCAATTGCTGCTGCTGGTTCTGGCCGGACATATCGGTGCCGCACTGAAACACCATTACCTGGAACGCGACGATGTTCTGACCCGCATGTTGCCATTCCTGAAACAACGCTGACTGGAGCTGATGCCATGAACAAGCTGTTTTTTCCCCTGCTGTTTGCCGGCAGCCTGATGGCTGCACCAGTATTGGCCGCACAGCAGGTAGACATGAGTAAAAGCGAAATCCGTTTTAGCGCAAAACAGATGAACGTTGCCGCCGAGGGGCGGTTTCGCAAATTTGTCGCCAAGGTAAATTTTGATCCGGCCAATCTGGCGCAATCCAGCGTCAGCGTGGATGTGGATATCGCCAGCATCGATATTGGCAGCCGCGAAAACGAAACCGAGCTGAAATCCAGGGCCTGGTTCAATGCCTCGGCCTTTCCGCAGGCACGTTTCAGCGCCAGCCAGTTCAAGGCCAAGGGCAACAATCAATATGAAGCCAGCGGCAAACTCAGTATCAAGGGCATCAGCCGCGACATCACTTTCCCGTTCAGCCTGCAACAGAGCGGAACGCAACAAATCGTCAGCGGCAGCGTGCCACTCAAACGACTGGCGTTTAACGTCGGCGAGGGCGCCTGGAGTGATACCGAAACAGTGGCCGACGATGTAACGGTCAAATTCCGGCTGACCCTGCAGCCGCAAACCGCAACAAGCAAATGATCCACCTACAACGGAGATACACAATGAAACACACCCTGATCAGCGCCGCCCTCGCACTGGGCCTGAGCACCGCCGCCCACGCCGCACCGGAAAACTACAGCATTGACCCCTCGCACACCTACAGCCACTGGAGCCTGTCACACCTGGGCTTCTCCATGCAGCAAGGACGCTTCAACAAAACCAGCGGCAAGATCACACTGGACATGGCAGCCAAGAGCGGCTCTGCCGACATCAGCATTGATGCCGCCTCAATCGACAGCGGCTGGCCCAAGCGGGACGAGCACCTGCGTGGTGAAGATTTCTTCAACGCCACCCAGTTTCCCAGCCTGACTTTCAAGTCGAGCAAATTCCAGTTCAAGGGGGACAAACTGGTGGCGGTAGACGGGCAACTGACCATGCTGGGCGTGAGCAAACCGGTAAAGCTTAATGTCAGCCACTTTCATTGCGGCAATCACCCCATGGCCAATAAACCCTGGTGCGGTGCGGCAGCCAGCGCCAGCATCAAGCGCAGCGATTTCGGCATGAGCAAATATTTGCCGGGCGTGGGCGACGAGGTGCAGATCACCATTCAGGTGGAAGCCAGCAAAGACTGAGCAGCATGATTTGAGGCGGCCACACGCGCGAACTGCCGTCTGACTCAGGTTCTTCGCCGCGCAGCATCAAGCAGTGGACCCTCACCGCTCTCAAGCCTGCAAAGCGCGCCCCTATTGCCTCGCAACCGAGGCGGCAGAGCAATAGGGGCGCGCTTTGCAGCCCGATCATGCCGATACGGGGGCAGCAGCCATGGCGGCCACGGCTGAACGATAACGCCTGACGGCATAACAGAGATTACGTGCCAGCAACAGCTGCGACAGCATCAACGACACGGCTGCAGGCAGCAGCAACCATCGGCTTGGCCAGCTCAGTGCCAGCGCCAGCAACGGCACCGACGCAAGATGACCGCGCCACTGATAACGAATCCAGCCTTCGCTGATGATCTGTTTCATGTTGGGAATGGCGAAACGCCGTTGGCTCAGGCGCTGCAGGTGCAGCCAGACCAGAAACGGCACGATCTTGTACAACATGCCGCAAGTGAGTGAGCCGGCAAAGCCATACAGGAACAAGACGCCAGCGAGCAGCTCCAGGCCGGGCACGCCCAACGCTACTGCCGATGCTGCCAGCGACGACAGCAACAAACAGGCCATGCCCAGGCGCCAGAATGCGGTAGAAACGTCTGCTCCACGCCGCGACTGGCGCAAGAGCTTCAGCGTCAGCACGGCAAATGCCGCAGCAGGCAATGCCGACAACAGGGCTGCCAGCCAGCTCCACTCCGGCAATAGCAGCAGCACCGATGCCAACAACAACACAGCCAACAAGACATACAGGCCACGTTGTTCCAGCAGGGCCGGATAACGCGGCGTAGTCTGGAACATCGGCACGACGACATACGCGACCCCGATGACCAGCCCCAGCACCCAGCCCAGACCACCCCACAGCACATGCAGGTGAGTGAGTTGCTGTGCATTCAATGGCAGACCCCAGGCCACATGCCCCAGCAAGGCCGCCCCCAGCCCGACTGCCGCAGCCAGCGCCAGCAAGGCCACCACCATCAGGCCAGACGTGCCGTCCTTGCTGCTGCGCCCCCACAACCCATGCAATGCCAGCAACGCGAATGGCAGCAGCGCCAGCAACAGCATTGATCCAGCAATACGCAATAACGGCGGCTGCTGCAGCCAGAAACCACCCGCCAGCAATAATGCGCCCAGCGTCAGCCACAGATGTGACCAGCCAGCCAGCAACAAAGGACGACGCAGGCTGACGCCCGCCACCACCGGCAGCATCTGGATCAGCGCCCCCACCATCACCGGTGCCAGCATGCCCAGCGTCAGCAAATGGGTGCCCGCCAGCACCGGCCAGCTCCAGCGCGAGAGCAAGGCATCCGGATCAATGCCTAACAGCAGCACGCCCAGCAACAGGCCAAACACGGGTGCGGTCAAAAAGAAACGCAACGGCGCCGAAATCGGCGGCGTTGCATCGTAGGATGGTGTAGTCATGGGGTCACAGCTTTCTTGTGCGGCAATGTTCCCATCGCTACACCAGCGAGCCGCACAAACGCGGCGATTACTGGTGGCGAATCCTGATCAGGAACACACCGTCCGGCGTGGGTTCACAGTTATACACAAAGCCGTTATTGCGCAGCACTTCGAACAGCGGATGTGGCTGGCGGTGAATCCGCACTTCCAGCAGATCGCCGTTGGGCAAATCGTCGAGTGCAGTCATGATCTGTTCGAACGGCTCCGGCGGCGGCAGGCCGCACACGTCAAGCGAACGGGTCTGGCTCATGCCGGCTCCAGTGTATGTTGCAGTTCATTGATCAGTTGTTCGCGCTGGGCAGCCAGCGCCTGATCCATCATCGGATACAGCACGTTCTCTTCTTTCAGGTTGTGCTGCTGCATCAGAATCAAGAACGTATCCGCGTTGCCGAGAAATCCATCCAGATCGGAAGCATCAAGCTGCCGGATCATCTGCAGCAGCAATGCGCGAAACTCGTCATGCTCGCCACGCATTACCACCGTTGGCCCCATGCGCATGCCGGTTGCGTCTTCAAAACGGGGAAACAGCAACTGCTCTTCTGCATCCAGATGCTGCCGCACTGCCTGGTCAAACGCGGCAAAAGCAGTCCGGCATGCATCGATATTGCCGGCACGGGCAGCTTCTTCTGCTGCGTAGAAAAAATCGTCACAGTGGCGGTGATCGCCACCCATGAATTGCTGCAAACTGGTCATGATTACTTGTCTCCGATATTGACTTTGAAGGCATCATAACCAGCCACAGAGGTCGCTTCGTTGACAGGAATCAAGCTGAGCGGATGTCGTCAGAACACGCAGGAAAAGCGCCACCGGAGGGATCAGCGATCCTGACGTCGGGCGGCCATTGACCTGCCCAGCAACTCGCGTTGTGATGGACTGAGCAGGTGCTGGGCGGCAGCAAAAACCCCCGCCTCTTCGGAAGCTGCGTGCTGTTGATAGAAATCGGCAAAACACTCGGCCAGGTTGTCTCGCGCCAGATCGGCCATACGTCCTTCGCTTACCAACAGCAACAATTCACGCAGTTGCAACCACAAATGGCCCATCTGCAGATGTTCGGCACGCAATTGATTGATGGCTGCCGCCAGATCTGTATCCTCTGGTGCCGTGGCCAAAAGCAGTGGAAACAGGTCAACCTCTTCATCCTGATGATGCTTGGGTGCAGCCAGATCGAAATAACGCAGGATGTTGGAGGCGGCCTGCGCCGCTTCTGCATCAGCGCCATTTTTGGCCAGATGCGGCACCAGCTTGCGCAGGGTTTCGGTAAATGCCCGCACCCGGCCATGACAGGCCTCGAGCATTTCCAGCGGCTCATCGCTGATGGATGGAATGGCTGGCAGCAGGCTATCTGCAGCAGCCTTTGGCTTGGGAAAAGGAATAATCATCGGCAAACGGACACTCAGGCAACATAGTTCAACACACACCAATACTGGCATGCGCTGCCGGCCAATACAAACAAATGCCAGATTCCGTGGGCGTGGCGCATACGCTCATCGAGCAGGTAGAAAATGATGCCCACGGTGTAAAACAGGCCGCCGGCACCCAGCCACCAGAAACCTGCCAGCGGCAAAACGGCCAGCAATGGCTTGATCGCCACCAGCACCATCCAGCCCATTGCCAGATAAATGAACATCGACAAGGCGCGGGTACGCTTGCCGAGAACGAATTCCTGCACGATACCGAGCACCGCCAACCCCCAGTTGATACCGAATATCCACCAGCCCCACGGGCCATGCAGAGTGACCAGGGTAAAGGGGGTATAGGTGCCGGCGATCAGTAGATAAATTGCCGCGTGATCAAGCTTTTGCAGCCACAACTTGGCCCGCCCGCGCACACTGTGATAAAGCGTGGACGACAGATAGAGGAGAACCAGCATGCTGCCGTACACCGAGAAACTGATCAGTTTCCAGATATCCGCCTGGGCATTGGCCACATTCAGCAACAGCACCAGGCCGGTGACACTCAGGCCGACACCAATCAGGTGGGTAAAACTGTTCAGGCGCTCGCCGTGATACATGCCTTGCCTCCAGTCAACGCAGCAGGCCAGCGGCCCAGCAGCATGTATTCGATCAGTTCACGCACCGGCCGGATTGCCTCGCCAAACGGCAAACGGCTGGCACCACGGAAAAACAGGCCTTTGCTGATTTCACCACGCATGGCAGCGGCCAGCTGGCTATCGATGCAGAACTGGCCGAATTTGGCCAGACCATCACGCAAACCACACACAGTCAGACAGTGCAGACCTGCAGCACATCGCTCTGCGCCACAACG
>JACCDN010883479.1_pt1 | contig 10702 bp, 11 predicted proteins | sample 7441691 | NCBI WGS metagenome assembly JACCDN01 (sample SAMN15323439, study PRJNA562643) | freshwater metagenome | isolation source: river surface water | place: USA:Blue River Watershed | collected 2017-08-16
CGGATCGATGACCATGGCGCGCCCCTCGAACCCGGTCAGTTCCGGCGCCATGAAAGCGGCTAATGTAAACGATTGAAGGTCGCTCAAGTCGTAGATGACTTTCTGGCCATAGCGCGCATAGGTCTTGCCGACGAACGCTTGAAACAGCGGCAGATCTTCCACGATCATGAACTGAACGTCGATTTGTTCCGGGTGCGTGGCCGCGTCCAAAATCGCTCGCTTTCCAACCATGGCGCCGAGGATCTGTTTGCGATTCGTTCGGATGAAAACGCGCATCATAAAAGGGGATTCGAGGCCTTGACTTTGGCTCTATTATATGGTTATCTTCGGGCATCCTTGCACCTTCGTCAACAACCGACCCGACCCGGAGGATCACTCATGCTCAAGCCCGCTTCGCCGATCCACGTCCAGGTCGGTAACGTCACGTTCGGCAACGACCTGCCACTCGCGTTGATCATCGGTTCCGACTCGCTCGAGTCGATGGAGAACGCCATGTACACCGCGGATCAGCTCGTGCGGATCTGCGGCAAGTTGGGGATCTCCTTCGTCTACAAGGGTTGCTTCGACAAGTCGCAGCGCACGTCCGTGGACAACTGGCGAGGCATGGGCTGGCTCGGCAGGGGTGATTCCTCCGAGCTGACGTCGCTCCAGCGTCTCGAACAGGCGCTGCCGATTTACCAGCGCATCAAGGACACGTTCGGCGTCCCCGTCACCACGGATTTCTCGAAGATCGAGGAGGCCAAGATGATGAGCGGCATCGTCGATCTCTACCAGATCCAAGCGCGTCTCTACCGCATCACGGATGATCTGGTCGCCGCGAGCAGCTACGGGCCCGCGGTGAACATCAAGCGCGGCCAGGGCGAACCTCCGGCCGGCGTGAAGAGCGCGATCGGGAAGGTCGAGTCGACGGGCAACCGCAACATCCTCCTGACCGAGCGCGGCAGCTCGTTTGGTCACGAGGATATCGTCGTCGATCCTCGCCTGCTCTGGCAGCACCACCAGTACGGCTACCCGGTCGTCCTGGATGCGTCGCACCCGTGCCAGAGGCCCTCGGCGGCCGGCGGCAAGTCGGGCGGCGACCGCACGCTGAGCCCTCCACTCGCACGCGCAGGCGTCGGCGTCGGCGTCGCCGGGATCTTCATGGAGGTGCACCGCGATCCGGACAACGCGCCGGTCGACGGTCCACACTCGATCCGACTCGACGACCTCGAGAAGATCCTCCTGTCGTTGAAAGAGCTCGACGAGGTCACCAAGCGCCACCTCTGGCGCTAGCCCCCCCCTTTCAGCCTTGCTGCCGGGGGTCTTTTTTTATACGCTGAGCGGGATATGCTTACCTCGATCAAAAAACGGGTACCTAAACCGCTTCTCCAGCTTTATCACTGGGCGTTGGCGCATTTGGCCGCCGCCTGGTACGCCTGGCCGTCGCGCCGCCTGATCGTGATCGGCGTCACGGGCACGAACGGCAAGACGACCGTCGTGAACCTGATCGCGCGCGTTTTGGAGGAAGCGGGCGAGAAGGTCGGGCTGACGTCGACGGTCAACTTCCGCATCGCGGGCAAAGACGTCCTGAACGACAAAAAAATGACGATGCCCGGACGCTTCTTCCTCCAGAAGATGCTGCATCGCATGGTGGAAGCGGGTTGCCGCTACGCGGTCATTGAAACCTCGTCGCAGGGCCTCGATCAATTCCGCCATCTCGGCATCGACTACGACGTCGCCGTCTTTACGAACCTCACGCCGGAACATATCGAAGCTCACGGGGGCTTCACGAATTACAAGAACGCCAAGTTGAAATTGTTCCGCCACCTCGCGAAACGAGATCGCAAGACGATGTCGATGCGCGGCGACGTGAAAAAAACGATCGTCGCGAATCTCGAATCGGAACACGCTTGGGACATGCTCGATGCGTCCGCTGACAAGAAGTACGGATTCCTGGCGGACGGCGCCGAAAAGCCGGCCGGAAACGCGGCCTGGCCGATGGCGATCGTAAAAGCGCTCGATGTGCGGCTCGCGCCGGAGGGCTCAAGTTTCGTCGTGCGCGAGACGCGTTTCAATCTTAAGATGCCGGGCCGTTACAACCTGCTGAACGCTTTGGCGGCGATTTCCGTCGGCTTGTCGCAAGGCATCCCGCTCGAAACGATGGCGAGAGCACTTGCGAAAGTCGATAACGTGCCCGGACGTTTTGAGCGTATCGACGAGGGGCAGGATTTCACGATGATCGTGGATTACGCGCCGGAGCCGGAATCGCTTCGCCAGCTGTACGCGGCCGTCGAGCGCCTCCCGCACCAGAGGATTCTTCACGTACTCGGATCCGCGGGCGGCGGCCGCGACGTTGCGCGCCGTCCGGTCCTCGGACGCCTCGCGGGAGAAAAAGCGGATATCGTGATCGTGACGAACGAAGATCCGTATGATGACGATCCCCGCATGATCATCGAACAGGTCGCGGCGGGCTCCGTTGAAGCCGGAAAAAAAGAAGGCGAGACGCTTTTTAAGATCGACGACCGGCGCGAGGCGATCGCCAAAGCGATCGAGACGGCCGTTGCGGGCGATGTCGTGCTGTTGACCGGCAAGGGCGCGGAGCAAGCGATCGTCGGACGCGGCGGCAAGATGACGCCGTGGGACGAGCGCGCGGTCGCCCGCGAGCTGGTGCGTCGTCGCCTCGGCAGGCTACAATGAGGCCATGAACCTCGAAAGACGGCTCGGCCTCAGAGATGACGAAACGCTGCTTTCCATCGTCCGGCGCGCGCCGGTCACCTTGATCGTTCCGATGTGTTTCGCCGTCGGCTTGATCCTCGCGCCGCTGGTGTTTCTCGTCCCGCTTTTGCGCCTTGGACTCTTCGGTCAGGCCTTGATCGGCTTGTCGGCCTTGATCGGCATCTCGATCGGAACCCGCGTGCTGCTCGATCGCCAAGCGTCTTTTCTGGCAGTGACAGATCGCCGCCTGATCCTGGTCCGCCAGCACGGCCCCTTCGATCGTCACGTCACGGAGCTTCCGTATTCGCGCATTCAGCGCGTCTCGTATCGCGTTTACGGGCTGATCCCGACGTTGACGCGCCACGGCACGCTGATCATCGAATCTGCCGGCAACGAGGAGCCGCTTTCGGTTGATCGTGTCTCGCACCCGGCGCGCACCCAGGACCTGATCAACGAATTGATGAGCGGCGCGCATGACGCGTTCGGCGGCATGCTGCATTCCGTTTCCGGACTCACGGCGACCCAGCTCAGCCAGCTGAAGTCGGAAGTCGACCGCACGCTCAGCCGCCTTTCTCCCGAAGAACGCTCGTGATAGCATGCTCCGTATGCGCAAGAAGACCTCCGTACGCGCTCCACGACGCTTCGGTTGGCTGTTCGCAGGCCTGATCGTGGCCGCGCTTGCGGCAGGTATTGGTTTCGCACGCGAAGCGCTTCGGGCCCGGCAGATCGATCGAGAGATCCAAGCGCTCAAAGACGAAGCCGATAGCTTGCGCGTGCGGAATTTCCAAGTCTCTTCGCTTCAGGCTTCGCTCGAAAGCGGCGAGTTTCTCGAACGGGAAGCGCGCATGAAGCTCGGCCTCCAACGAGCCGGAGAACGCGTCGTGGTCTTGCGGAAAGACGCGCCTCTGTCCGGAAAAACCGCTTCCCAAGATGCTCGCGTCGCCGTCGAATGGTCGAATGCAAAAAAATGGTGGACGTATTTCGCTGATCCGCACGCTTTCGCCGACTATGCCCGTTCCGCCTATCCCACCCAAGAATCCGCAGCCCCTCATCCATCACGGTGAGCCGCCTGTTTCCCGCCGCCGCCTGTATGGGCTGATCGGCGGCGCGGTCGCGGTCTTTCTTTTGGTGTTCGGCTTCGGCCTCTATCGATATAATTGGCACGGCGGCGTGACGCAGCTCGTCACGACGGTCTTGCCGTACCCGGCGGCGATCGTCGAAGGGCGGATCATCCGCTACTCCGAATATCAAGATGACGTGAACGTCCTCCAGCGTTTTTACGAGGCGGAACGCGGCCGCGCCGCCCAAGGCTCCGTCTTTCCGACCGAGGCCGAGATCAAGGCTCGCGTCCTTGACCGCCTCATCAAGGATCAGCTCGCGTTCGTCCTGGCGGACCGCTATCACGTCGTCGTCACGTCTGAGGATGCCCGGAGCGCGTACGAGACGACGATTCTCGATCAGTCCGCGCTCGGCACGTCGACCGGCAAAGCCAAAGCGGAAGCGCAAGCCGCCGATACGCTGGATAAGATGTACGGCCTCCGCCCTTCGGAATTCAAAAATCGCGTGCTGCATCCGTTCCTCGTGCGGCAACGGCTTGAGACGGCGATTCAAAATGACGAGGCACTGAACGCTGAGAAGAAAAAGAAAGCCGAAGCGGCGTTGGCCGAATTGAAAGCCGGCAAGGCTTTCAAGGACGTAGCGATGGCCTACAGCGAAGATACCAACGTCGCGGCCACGGGCGGCGAGCGCGGCATGATCGGGCGCGGCTTGCTGGCGCCAGACGTCGAAGCCGCCGCCTTCGCCCTGAAGCCGGGGGAGACGAGCGGCGTCGTGAAAAGCCCCCTTGGCTACCATGTGCTGCGCGTCACCGATCGCCAGGAGATCAACGGCCAGATCACGCGCGTGCAGTTGGAGGAAATCCTGGTCCGTCCGATCCAGATCGACGACTATTTGGAAGCCCAGAAGAAGACAGCCTCGATCACTGTCTTCGTCCATTGAACATTTCGAGGGCCTCCGGTACCCTTGACGCGCGCCGGTTCCCGCGGGTATCGTACATCGGTAGTATGCGACCTTCCCAAGGTTGAGAGACGGGTTCGATTCCCGTTACCCGCTCCATGCCACCTTAGCTCAGCCGGTAGAGCAGTGCTTTCGTAAAGCAAAGGTCCGGGGTTCGATTCCCCGAGGTGGCTCCAAAAAAACCTGACAATCGTCAGGTTTTTTTGTATCCGTCAAAGCCGTGCGATGGCATGTGGTATACTGTCCCCATGATCCGCCTGAAGAACGTCTCGAAGATGTACGGTCCCGACATCGTCGGGGTGAAGAATGTCAATGTGCACATTCGCGCCGGCGAATTCGTCTCGATCGTCGGCCAAAGCGGCACGGGCAAGTCCACGCTCGTGAAGCTTTTGATCGCCGAGGAAAAGCCGACGGGCGGCTCGATCCAGATCGGCGGCTGGGAGATCGGCCGGATCCGGGACAAGGACGTGCCGGGCCTCCGCCGCCAGATCGGCGTCGTCTTCCAGGACTTCAAATTGCTTCAGAAAAAAACCGTCTACGAAAATGTGGCCTTCGCGCTCGAGGTCGCTGGCGTCTCGGGTCGCCGCATCCGCGAAGTCGTGCCGCACGTCTTGCGCATCGTGAATCTCTCCGGCAAGGAGGCGCGCTATCCGGAACAGCTCTCCGGCGGCGAGCAACAGCGCGTCGTTATCGCCCGCTCGCTCGTCCATCGGCCGAAGCTGATCGTCGCCGACGAGCCGACGGGCAATCTCGACTCGATCCACACCGGCGAGATCGTCGACATCTTCCGCAAGATCAATGAGTTCGGCACGACGGTCGTGATGGTCACGCACAATCGCGAGATCGTGAACGCACTGCGCAAGCGCGTACTGACGATCCATGCCGGCGAGATCGTCGCTGATCACGAAGAAGGCAAGTACCTCATTTAAAGGTATGTTCGTCTCAAGTATTCGCGTCATCAAATTTGCGCTCAAGGATTTTTGGAGGAATCTGGGCTTATCGCTCATGACCATCTCCATTCTCGTTTTGACGTATTTGTCTTTGAACCTGCTCGTCATCGTTAACTTTTTCACGGATGCCGCCATACGCGTGGTCGAGAATCGCGTCGATATCTCGGTCTACTTCGGCCCCGACGTTTCGGATGATCGCATCCTGGCCGTCCGCGGCGATCTCACGTCGCTGCCGGAAGTGAAAGCGGTCGAATTCCTTTCGCGCGACCAGGCCCTCGAGCAGTTCAAGCGGACGCACGCCGACGAGCCGGCGATCCTCGAAGCCTTGCAGGAAGTGGGGGAGAATCCGCTCGGTGCGGTCCTGGTCGTCAAAGCGAAAGACACCGCGAGCTACGGCCCGATTTTGGAAGCCCTCGAAAGCCCATCAATCAAGAGCCTTGTGGCCGACAAGACGGTCGAGGACCACCGCGCACTTATTGAGCGCCTGACGCTCATCACGAGCAAGGTTCAGCGCGCGGCTTTAGGCTTGAGTCTGGTCTTCGCGCTCATTTCGCTCCTCATCGTGTTCAACACGATCCGTGTTTCGATTTACATTCATCGCGAAGAAATCGCGATCATGCGCCTTGTCGGCGCCTCCAGCAATTTCGTGCGTATCCCGTTCCTGATCGAAACCCTGCTCTTTAACCTCTTGGCGCTCGGTCTCGTGGCCGCCGCGGTCTTTCCGACGCTCGGCGTCATCGAACCGGCCGCGCGCACATTCTTCGACGCCGACGTAGCGATCGGAGGCTACTATCGCGCGTATTGGCTCCGGATTTTCGGCTATCAATTGGGCGCTGTCGCCGCGTTGAGCCTCATCGCGACCGGGCTCTCGATGCGCAGGTATTTGAAGAAATAAAAAACCGCGACTAGGGCGGAAGGCCCGCTTCGCGGAGAACGATCAGAAGCTCGTCGGTCTTCGGTCGTCCCGGACAGATCTCGTCAGCCAGCCGTTCGAGGAGGGCGCGGTTCTGTTCGACGAACGCGCGCTCTTCGGCCGTGCTGCTGGCGCGCCAGAGCATGTTCGCGATCGTCTTACGGGAATCGGGCGTCACTCGGACGTATCGACCGGCCGTTTCCATCGGCTGCCTGGGCGGTTCGATGACGTAGGGAGCCAATGACGCGGAGTCCAGTACGCGCTCGACTTCGTAGACGATATCCCTTTCATCGTGGAGTCGGATCTGAGGAGCGAGGACGCTGTGGCAGCGATCACTCATGCTCATCTCGGCGGCGACGGCGTCGAAAGCGTCGTTGTGCTTTTTGGCGTCATCGATGCTGAACACGTGGACGTCAAGATCCTTCTCGAAGGACTTGAGGATGATTCGATAACTCTCCGATTTCGGCTGGTGGCCGACGAAGAGCTGCCAACGGATCGGCAAGTCATGCCGAAGAAGAAAAAACATGACGCGCATCGCCAGGAAGCTGGAACGCGCCGTCACGATATCCTGCGACTGGTGCAGCTGCCCGCACAAGCGGGCAAGCGGCAGCCACGGCCCATCTTCCAGAATCTGGGTAATGAGCCGCTCTTCGTATTGAAAGTACTTCGCGACGTCGAACTTCAAGCGGGTGAAGACGTCTTCACTTCGGCCGGAAACCAGCACGTGGTCGACGTCCCAGATGACGTGCACCTTCTTGCCGGCTTTGAGAAGCCGCCGCATGCGCCATTCCGTTAGGCGGACCATCGCTTGGCAGCGGAGAATTTCCTTGGCCGTGCTGGGTTGAAAGGACATGGATCCTCCTCGTCCTTGCGGACGGCTAGACTGTAGCGATGAAAAAACCGCCGGTCAATGGACCGGCGGATTGGCATCGAACGCGATCTCGCGGACATGGATACGCCAGCCGTCCGGATCTTGGACGATCACGGAACGGAGACTCCGCTCCTGATCGTAGAACTTGATCGGATCGCGATCGAGATCCATTTCGGCGCAGATCGCGATGATTGTTTCGAAGTCGACGACGTCGACGAAGATCCGCCGGTCTTTCGAAGGATACGTCATGACGGCCGTGCTCTTGGCGGGATAAAACTCCCAAAGGAACGTTCCGAAATCCACGGAGTAGTGGACGGGGCAGCCAGGGTGATCTTCCCGCTTGAGGACGTATCCGAGCGCTTCGTAGAAACGCTTCGTACGTTCCAGGTTTTGCACGTGAATGACCTCGATCGTTTTCGGCTGCATCGGCGCCTCCGAGGTGGGGATGCGTGTACCGTAAACGGAAACGGCGGTGTCGTCAAAGAAAAAGAAAAACCTCGCGCAAGAGGGCGCGAGGGAGGTTCAGGGCTTCTGTTCGACCGGCGGCGGGGACGCGGGCGCGGCCGACGAGCCGATCTGGAGATTGTCGAAGTTGGTCAGCGTCACCACGGTCAGGCCGCTGTCGATGAAGGTGAGCTCGACCGTATCGTCCGGCTGCGTGATCGGAAGCTCGTACGAGATCTGGCTCCCGCCTGCGAAGATGTGCGTCTGACCTTCGACGTAGAGGTAGTAGGTGACGTTCTCGCCTTGCGTTTTCGATCCGATGCGCAGGAGCTTGGCCGTGATCGTCTGGCGGTGGCTCGAGGCGTCGATGTCGGAACTGGTGCCCGACTTGGCGAGCTCTTGTTCGTAGATCTGCATCGCCTCCTCGAACGAGCTGCCGATCGCGACCTTCTGCGGGTCCGCGATGCTCACGATCGCCACGCCTTGATACGTGTGGTTCTCGCCGAGCAAGTGGACGACCGAGGTCATCATTCCGTGCACGTTGTAGACCACGGGCGAGGCTCCGTGCTGTTTCTTGTAGGCGACTCGGTTGTTGACCGTCTGAAGGATCGCGTTATCGGTCCCGCCGCTCGTCCGGTAGATGACCGACTTGCCGCTGTGCACGTCGGTGTAGATCAGTCCGAGGAGCGATTGATCCTTCTCGTTGTTGGACGTGATCGGCGTCACCCACTGCGGATGCCCGTCGACGCCGTATACGAGATGGGTCTCTTCCGGCTCGACGATGTTCTTCTTGCCCCACAAGCTATTCCACCAGCCGCCGCTGAGATCGCCCCACCACGCGATGTACTGGTGGATCGTCGAGGCGGGGTAGACTCGATCGATCCATTCCGGCGTCTCGCCGACGGCGTGGTATGCGATCTCGCCCGTGACCGGGTCGATCACGGCAACGCCGAGGATCTTCTCGCCCCACCAGGCGATGGCGGGCTCGTATACGGAGACGACCCACCAGGGCTTGCCGTCTTCGTCGATCTCGAGGGAGTGATCCATCAGACCTTTGCCTCGATAGCCGTTCTCCTGGAGATGACGCGTCAGGTTCTTCCCGAAGTAGGCGTTCGGCGTGTAGGTGAACTTGAGATCCTTCCTGACCTCGACGGGCCTTTCTGGATCTTCCGCGCTGACCATCACGTAGCCCGGCGCGATGTCCGCCGACCACCAGGCGCGGAAGCCTCGGAAGTCGAGCGGCGCTACGTACCACAGCTCGCCCTTGACGAGCTGGAGCGTGAAGCTCTCGATCTGGAACTGGCTACCGATCGAACCGGCGCTGCCGAGCTGCTTGTTCGCGAGCCAGACGGCCAGTTCCTGCGGCACCAGGCGGATGTGCTTGGGATTCGCGGGCTGGACGTCTTCGGTCCAGGTCCGTTCTTCGAGCGTGCCGATCATGCTCGCGTACTCGTGGGCGCGGAAGACCTTGCATCCCGTGCACGCCCTGCCTCCGAAGAGCATGAGGGACATGAGTGGAAGCAGGACGGTCCATGTCGGGCGTCCTTCGAGGACCCCGTCGAGCGCGGCCGCGAGCGCGAGTTCGATCAGCGCAGTCCAGCCGAACGATCCCCAAAGCGGATTGGCCGCCGAGGCCTGGATCATGTACAGGACGAACCAGTTGACCAGGGTGAAGATGACGGCCGTGACGGCCGCAACCTTCCAGCGTTTTCTGGAGAGCAGAGGCACGACACCGACGACCGCGACGCAGCCCGAGAGCAGGAGCAAAGAGAGCATGGTTCCTCCTTAGGGAACATTCGAGCCGGACCATCCGGCGCGAACGGGCGAAAATGTAGCATCTCTTCGCGAAAATGTCAATGCAAGAAAACGCGCGCTCAAACGTCAAAGCAAAAGGATGATTTATTCCCTTTTGCGTTTCTTATGGCCTCCACGCCTGACTGGACCGAACATGCGCCGATGCCGGATGTCGACGCCACGCTGAAAACCGAGCGTGTGCCAACGCACCGGATCCGCCCGCTGTATCGTGGCACCCAGATCGTCTGGTACGTCACGGGCGTGATCGAGACGCTGTTGTTCTTGCGTCTTTTCTTGCGATTGCTGGCGGCGAATCCGGCCGCCGGCTTCAGCCAATTTATCTACGGATTGAGCGGTGTCTTTGCCGGGCCGTTCCTGCTCGTGTTTCCAGGCTCCCGGATCGTCCAAGGCAACGTGCTCGAATGGTCGACAGTCTTGGCGATGATCGTCTATCTCCTCGTCGCCTGGCTGATCGTCAAGGCGATCGTCATGAGCCGTCCGGTCACGACGGAGGAAGCCGAACAGAAGCTGCCGGAGCAGGAGAAGATGTAAAACGACGTTCTAAAAAAGAAAAGATCCGCGACCTCTAGTCGCGGATCTTTTCTTCAGGTTTCTCCCTTGACGCCGGCGTCTTTTTTATGTAACCCTTTCGAGAAGAAGCTCGCTGATCCAGCCTTCGTCGCCCGCGCAATCCCGCCGGACGACGAAGCCCTGGATCAGGGCGTGTGAGACAGCGTCTCGCAGGTAAGGGGTGAACGATGAAGATCATTCGTACTCCGATGAAGGCCCGTTTCTTGATGGTGTGCTTGGCCGCCTGGATCGGCATGGCCTGTGCCGCTCGCGACCATGAAGAGGGGAATGCCGATGCCTCGATCGACGGGCCCGTGCCCGATCTCGTCAGGCTTCGTCTCGGCCTGGAAGGCCCGTCTGACGGAACCGAGATCTCGGTCGCTGCGAACAATGCCTCCATGCTCTGCTTCAATGCCGAGTCCGACGCGGAGATCGAGATCCGCAATTTTC
>JACCDN010665363.1_pt1 | contig 10701 bp, 4 predicted proteins | sample 7441691 | NCBI WGS metagenome assembly JACCDN01 (sample SAMN15323439, study PRJNA562643) | freshwater metagenome | isolation source: river surface water | place: USA:Blue River Watershed | collected 2017-08-16
CTTCTGCGGAAATGGCGTCAACAACACCCGCCGAATCGCGCTTGATATCCATAGCGGCTTGCAAGCTCGCCTTGATACCAGTAATAACGATCTCTTCACCTTCTTCTTGGGCGTAAGCAACGCTACCCAAACCTAAGGTTGTCGAGGCTACTAAGGTAGCCAGAAGTTTTTTCTGGAAGCTAACTGTTTTATACATGGAGTTCTCCTTTAAATCATTAGAAATTATATTTTCCAGTACCTCAGTCTTGATATTTTGAACATGTCAAAAACCAAGACCCGCGCCTTTGGATGAGGAGCGTTATTTCACCGGCTGACGGGGAAGAATGTGTGCCAACCAATAAAAATTTGCCGATCACGCGACCCTATAGAATTATTTAGAATAAAAAAGGGTGCGTAAAAATAATGTAACCGTTAACACAAGCTTAAAATCAACGCTGCCAGACCGAAAAAGACAGCGCTGTCAAATGTCGCATAAACCAGAGCACTTGCGCAATATATTTGTGTGAAAAGTGAACGTTGATTTGTCTCAGAAGTTGCAGGGGCTCGCTAAGAGCTGCAGCTGTCTGAAATGAAAAATAGCGCTTGGTTAAGCGGTATTTTTGGGTGATGAAATTTAGCCTATTCAGCTTTTTATACATTCATTACTACCCTTTGTGAGCTTGTGTGAGCTTACGATTGCCGACAAGAATATAACCGTCAATTTTATATAAATCTAATCTTTTTCTTCTTTTTCTTGTTTAAAAATGTATTTGATGGTTGTTGAGCGTTCGATTTAGTCATTTTTCGTCTATCCGAACGCTATAAAAAGTGCAAGAAATGCTGTTTCTTTTCCCGGTTATTTGCGTAAAAAAATAGCTAATTTATTGATTTTAATAAGAAAATAATTATCCCACTTAAAGTTATTTTAAGTGAACCTCCCATGTTTGCCTAAAAACATAGAGTGGGACGATGGAACTACTTGAACTTGTGAACATAACTGGCGGCTAGATACCTATTATCTACCCAAAATGATAAGACCAGTGCAGTAACTGGGTTGAAGGAAGCTGCAATCTCAAGAGTGCAGCACCAACTCGCGGTTACGATAACAATAACGGTTTGAGGAATTACTTCATGCAAAAAACAGTAAATTTTAAAAAGAAAATTATAGCAAGCGCCATAGCTTCACTAGCAGGTTTTGGCAGCATGGCCTTCGCACAAGACGAAGGCGATGAAATTGTCATCACCGGTATCAAAGCATCTTTACAGGCCTCTATGGACTTGAAGAAAAACGCAGTAGGCGTGGTTGACGCCATTTCTGCGGAAGACATCGGCAAAATGCCTGACACCAACCTTGCAGAATCGCTGCAGCGTATCACCGGTGTATCGATTGACCGCGCTGGCGGCGAGGGTTCAAAAGCGACAGTGCGCGGCTTCGGTCCAGATTACAACTTAGTGACTTTGAATGGTCGTGCAATGCCATCTTCCGGCTTCGACTCACGTTCATTTGAATTCGCTGACTTGGCGTCTGAAAGCGTAAGTGGTTTGGAAGTATACAAAACAGGTCGTGCAGACACCGCAAGTGGTGGTATTGGTGCAACTATTAATATCAAGACTGCTCGCCCATTGGATAACCCAGGCTTCAAGGCTTCGGTTGGCGTCAAAGCCGTAAACGACACCACTGTTCGCACTGGCGATGATGTTACTCCAGAAGTATCAGGCATTATCAGCAACACCTTTGCTGACGATATGTTCGGTGTGACCTTGTCTGCTGTTTATCAGAAGCGAGATCAAGGTAACTCAGGTGCTTACTCGCAACAATGGAATACCCGTGCTTGGGACACTTCCAGGGGCTACAACAACATTACCTCTCGCTCGAATGCGGTAATTCAGAACGCGCCAAGTAATGGTCAATTGTTCTCTACTCCAATTGACTATCGTTTGATTTTGGGCGATCAAGAGCGTGAACGTACCAACGGTCAATTGACTTTCCAATTCAAGCCCACCGATAAAATCGTTGCCACTTTGGATTACACCTATTCAGAGTTGGATTGGCATCAAGAACGTATTGAACAATCTTTGTGGTTCGTGGGTACTGGCTCGCAGATCACCTTCGATAATGAAAAAGTAAAAACTCCGGTGTTGATGACGGAGCTTATCGACAATCCAAAAGACATTAGCTTTGCACGTCAAGTGCAAGGTAACCACCGCGAAAACAATGCGATTGGATTGAATGTTGAGTTTGAAGCAACCGATAAGCTGTCATTTACTGCCGATTACTTTAAAGCAGATGCAGAAACTCGCGAATACGATCCACGCGGTAACTTGAACCTGTCGGTCGCAGCCAATGTGGTAAAAGTGCAATCCATGAATTGGAATCCTGCATTGCCAATCATGAGCGTCGCGATCGACGATAAGGTATCTGGTAATGGTAGCGGTAAGCTGGATGCGGGTGATATGACCACCACCGCCGGTACTACCAACTACAACTGGGTTGAAAACGACATGGAGCAAGCACGCCTGAATGCGGTGTATAAGTTCGGTGACGATAGCAGCTTAGAGTTTGGTGTTGAAAGCCGCACCAATGACTACTTGGGCAGAAGCCGTGGCGATTGCTGTATTGTATTCGGTGACTGGGGTGGTGCGGACGCTAAAAACGTACCAGATTCCTTCTGGACGCCACGTAACTTCTTGGCCGACTTCGAAGGTTACAACTTGGGTACATCGTTTACGGGCGGTATGGACTGGGACTTCAACGAAGTTGCTGACTGGGTTGCCAGCCAAAACGGCAAGTTGCCAAACTTCCGTGACTTCCCGCCAAGTGGCAAATTTGAAGCTAAACCACGAGTAACGACTTACCGCGGCATAGTGGAAGATGTACAAGGCGCATTCTTGCAATACAACATGAGTAGTGAAGTTAGCGGCATGCCATACCATGTGTTGGCAGGTGTGCGTTACGAGAAAACGGATATTACCTCAAGCACTCAAGCAGCGAACCCAACCGCGATTAACTGGACGGGTGATGATGACTTTACCACTACACGTTCAGATACTTTGTCGCCCTTCTCGCAAGAAGCCAGCTATGACCATGTATTGCCAAGTGTAGACTTCGACATCAGTTTTTCTGATGAATTGAAAGGTCGTGTGTCTTTGAGCAAAACTATCGCGCGCCCAACTTATGGCAATCTCCGTGCAGATATTGGTGTAGGTGATTTCAGAAACTACACCGCTGATTCTGGCTCGCCAGGCCTATTGCCGCTTGAATCGAAGAACTTCGATTTGTCATTGGAATGGTACTATGGTGACAGCAGTTATCTTTCTGCGGGTTACTACAGAAAGGATGTAGATAACTTCAACAGCACCTCTTCGGTTGATGGTAACTTGTTTGGTTTGCGCGATGTAACTAAAGGTCAGCGTGCACAAGCAGCCTTGGCGCAGCTAAAGAATTTGGGAATTAATACCCCAAGCGCACAGCAGCTTTACAGCCAAGTGTTGAAAAATGAAGGTCAAATTCCTGCCAATGCTGACATTAACTTCGGTTGGAATGGCAAGGTAGTGCCCAATGAAACTGATCCTTTGGCGGTATGGCACATCAGCAAGCCCATCAATAACAAAGCTGCTGTTATCGATGGTTTCGAAGTTGCTGTACAGCATATGTTTGGCGAGTCAGGCTATGGCGTAACCGCTAACTACACCACTGTTAATGGCGATATCGCGTTTGATAACAACAAGTTGGGTGGTCAGTTTGCTTTGGTTGGCTTGAGTGATTCTGCAAACGCCTCTGTGTTCTACGACAAAGATGGTTTGCAAGCACGTATTGCGTACAATTGGCGCGATCAGTTCCTCGATACCGCTAACCAATACAACAACGAACCAGGCTACACTGAGTCATTTGAAAGCTTCGATGCCAGCATCAGCTATGAATTTACTGAGCAGATTACTGTGTCATTGGAAGGTTTGAACTTGCTGGGTGAAGACAAGCGTCGTCACGGCCGTACCCAAGTACAAATGTGGAACCTCGATATCTGGGGCCCACGTTACACCTTGGGAGCACGTTACACTTTCTAAAAATTTCTTAGTAAGTGGAATTGTGTAGAATAAAAAAGCCGCTGTCTCAGCGGCTTTTTTATAGCAGTATTTTTTTAATGCAAGCAGAAATGGTGTTTCGCAATGGAAAAAATAATAAAGCAAATCGTTATTGTTGGCGGTGGTTCAGCAGGTTGGTTGACCGCAGGTATTCTTGCTGCGCAACACGCCACTAAAACGCCTGATGGTATTCAAGTGACTTTAGTGGAGTCGCCAGACGTAAACACCATTGGTGTTGGCGAAGGTACTTGGCCATCCATGCGTAACACGCTGCAAACCATTGGAATTTCTGAAACAGAATTCGTGCGCGAATGTAGTGCTGCGTTTAAGCAAGGCTCAAAATTTGTGGGTTGGAAAAATGGGCGCGCAGACGATTTTTATTATCATCCCTTTACGGTGCCTAATAGCTACACGCAATCAAATTTGCCAGCAGCGTGGCAATCCCATTTTTCGAATATGTCGTTTGCAGATGCTATGTGCGAACAAAGCCATATTTGTGAGGCAGGGCTCGCGCCAAAACAATTTACGACACCGGAATATGCTGGCGTTGCTAATTATGGCTACCACCTAGACGCTGGAAAATTTGGTCAGCTTCTGCAAAAACATTGCACTGCAAAATTGGGCGTAAAACATGTGCTTGATCATGTCACCCATATTAACTCCACAGCAGATGGCGATATTGAATCTATCGCAACAAAAAATAGTGGCGCTATCACTGGCGATTTATTTATTGATTGCTCAGGCCTGAGTTGTTTGCTGCTTGGGCAACATTTCCAAATTCCCTTTTTGGATAAAAAAGAATTTTCAATTAACGATACCGCGCTTGCGATTCAAACACCCTACCCTGAAGACAACTCCCCTATAGCCTCACCAACTATTGCTACCGCACAAGCATCCGGTTGGATTTGGGATATAGGATTGTCGTCGCGCCGTGGCACTGGCCATGTCTATTCCAGCGCTCATATTAGTGATGAAAAAGCTGAGCAAACGCTGCGAGCCTATTTAGCAAAAGCGGTGGGCGAGAAAAAGGCGGAAGAATTAAGCTGCCGAAAATTATCGATTCGTGCGGGGCATAGGCAAAAATTTTGGCACAAAAACTGTGTCGCAGTCGGTATGGCCGCAGGATTTATTGAACCACTGGAAGCATCGGCGCTCGCGTTAGTCGAGATGTCAGTCAATATGATTAGCGATGAAATGCCGGCAACACGTTCAGCGATGACCTCCGTTGAAAAACGTTTTAATAACCGCTTTACCTATCGTTGGGCGCGGGTAATTGATTTTTTAAAATTACACTATGTGTTAACTCAGCGTACAGATTCCGATTATTGGCGCGATGCCTCTAGTCCAGTGTCTGTACCAGAACACTTACAAGAGCTGTTGAAGCTTTGGCGTTATCGTCCACCTTATTATAATGACTTCATAGAGAACGAAGAGGTTTTCCCTTCCGCCAGTTATCAATACGTGCTCTATGGTATGGGTTTTAAAACAGAAGCCCGTGCCTACCCAAAACCCCGAGATGATTTATCCTTGGCGATAAAAACCATTGAAGCCACGTTGAATAAAGTCCCTAAATACTTTGCGGGCTTACCGTCAAATCGCGAACTGATTGAACATGTGTTGAAGCAAGGGATGATGAAAACTTAAGAAGTAACAGTCTGCATTAGTCCAAGGATGGATAAAATGTTTCATTCAAACGTTTTATGCCCCCTTTTTTTGACAATAAATGTCCCCCGTAAAAAGTGAACAGCCCCACCTTGCGAGTTTATTGAAAGTGGGACGACACACTTTCCAATTTTCACCATCATGAACCCATCGTAAAAACATCTTTTGACTTAAAAGTCTATTTTTAACCGTTGTGATAACTGAATAACTGCAACGATTAAAAAGCCAAACCTAGATACGGGTCAGGCCGTATTTGGGCGTTAGCAAGTGTGATGGGTGTGTTACCGCATCTAGCCAACCCCCCATTTACATTCTTGTTAGCTCTCCTTGATAGCCCCCAATTGTGGGGGCTTTTTTACAGACACTATCGCACCACTTAACTGTGGCGAACCGACATAATTGTGGTGAAACACTATGACGCATTCGTTTAAACGCTATCTGCCATTGTTGGCGAGTCTTACTGCCTGTGCTTTGATTTTACCGGGCTGTGAAAATACTGCGCCAAAAGCGCGGGTGGCAGAAACCCCAAAAACACAAAATGCGCAAGCTGTGGTTCGTAATCCTGCCCTCTGGCCGAAACCGGTGAGCAAGGTAGCAAAAGATCCGGCGATGGAACAAAAGATTGATTCCCTCATCGCCAAAATGACGCTGGAACAAAAAGTCGGCCAAACCATTCAGCCAGAAATTCGCAGCATCAGTCTCGCCGATATCAAAAAATATCACATCGGATCGATCTTAAACGGCGGGGGAGCCTTCCCCAATAACAACAAATTATCCAAAGCCGAAGATTGGGTAGCCTTGGCCGATAGTTTTTACAAAGCGTCTATGCAACCTGCCGAAAATGGTGTGGCAATTCCGATTATGTGGGGAACGGATGCCGTTCACGGCCACAACAACGTTATAGGTGCAACTCTCTACCCGCATAACATCGCCTTGGGCGCAGCGCGTAACCCTGAATTAGTGAAAAAAATTGGCGCAGCGACTGCGCGTGAAATTGCAGTAACGGGCATTGGCTGGAGCTTTGCGCCCACAGTCGCCGTGGTGCGCGATGATCGTTGGGGCCGTACTTACGAATCCTATTCTGAAAATCCCGATCTCGTAAAATCCTACGCCGGCAAAATGGTAGAAGGCCTGCAAGGCGATGCGGATACTCAAGAATTTCTATCGGCACAGCACGTCATAGGCACTGCCAAACATTTCTTGGGTGATGGTGGTACTAAGGGTGGTATAGACCGAGGTAACACCGATGTGAGTGAAGAGGAGCTCGTTAAAATTCACGCGCAGGGTTACATCACGGCGATTGAAGCTGGCGTGCAAACGGTTATGGCATCCTTCAATAGCTGGCAAGGCGAGAGAATGCATGGCCACCAATATTTGTTAACCGACATTCTTAAAAATCATATGGGTTTCGATGGCCTTGTAGTGGGCGATTGGAACGGTCACGAATTTGTATCTGGCTGTACTAAAAATAATTGTGCGCAAGCATTTAATGCGGGCGTAGATATTTTTATGGTGCCAGATGATTGGAAACTGCTTTACGAAAATACCTTAGCGCAAGCAAAAAGCGGCGTAATTTCGCAAGCGCGTTTGGATGATGCCGTGCGCAGAATATTGCGGGTAAAAATGCGCGCAGGAATATTTGATAGTGGTGCGCCATCCACTCATGCACTTTCTGGGAAAAATGAAATTTTAGGCAATGCAGAGCACCGTGCTATTGCGCGCCAAGCCGTGCGTGAATCCCTCGTATTGTTGAAAAACAAAAATCAATTGCTGCCTATTAAAGCCGGCAGCAAGATTTTGGTAACAGGCGATGGTGCGGACAATATTGGCAAACAAGCCGGCGGTTGGAGTATTTCATGGCAAGGCACCGGAAACGTCAATAGCGATTTCCCCGGTGCAACCTCAATCTATAAAGGTATTGTCGATGCTGCTAAAGCGAACGGCAGTAAAGTGACTTTGAGTACAACGGGTGATTATCAACAAAAGCCAGATGTTGCTGTAGTCGTCTTTGGTGAAAATCCCTATGCGGAAATGCAAGGCGATATCAACAAATTAGATTACGCGTCTGATAAAGAATTAAAACTGCTGCAAAAATTTAAAGCGCAGGGTATCCCCGTTGTATCCCTATTTATTACTGGTCGCCCTTTGTGGGTGAATCCGGAATTAAATGCGTCTGACGCTTTTGCCGTAATTTGGCAGCCGGGTACTGAAGGCGCCGGCGTGGCGGATGTGATTATTCCTGACACCAAAAATAAAGCGCGTTTTGATTTTAGCGGAAAACTATCTTTCTCTTGGCCGTCAGATCCTAACCAACCGCCGCTAAATATTGGTGAAGAAAATTATGCACCGCTGTTTCCGTATGGTTATGGTTTAACTTATGTCGATAAAGATTCACTGGGCGATAACTTATCGGAAGCAGCGCAAACGGCAAAAAAATCTGCTGAAACCTTAACCGTATTTAAAAACCGCAGCCAAGAGCCTTGGCAGCTGAGTCTTACCGATGATCTCAATAACACTAAGCCAATAACTGCAAGCGTTTTGAATTTAGGCGCGCTGAATTACCGCGCGGTAGATCGTTTAGTACAAGAAGATTCAATTCAATTGCAGTGGAATGGCAAAGCCCAGGCTAGCGCAGGTTTTATTGCCAAAGAGCGTGTGGATTATTCATCGTTGCCCGAAAAAGCAGCTTTGGTCTTTGACGTTAAAGTTGATAAAAAACCCAGTGCCGATGTGAAATTAATTATGGCGTGCGGTTCAGATTGTGGCGCAGAAAAGTCTATAACCGATGCACTACAAAAAGCAAATTTAGGTCAATGGCAAACACTTTCAGTCAGTATGAACTGCTTTAACAAAGTAAAACTGGATATGTTGTTATCGCCCTTTACGCTTAGCACTAATGGGGAATTGGGTTTAACACTCCATCACGTGCGTATTGAATCAACGCCAGTAGTCAGTATTCAATGTCCTTAACAGTTTTCTAAATTCAACCTGACGTGCAAAATAATTTGCACGTCATCAATAATAAAATCAACGGCAACGCGGAGAAAACCCAATGAAAAAATTACTATTAATGAATGCGCTTGCACTCACTACTTTAGTCGGCTGTGGCGGCGGTAGTGACAAAGCGGAAACGCCGGCATCAAGTTCAGCAGCATCTAGTGTCAGCAGTTCAGTTGTTAGCTCGGCAGAAAGTAGCATTTCATCCAGTACAAGCTCAGCTTCAAGCAGCACAACTAGCACAGCAACAGGTTGGCAATTAGTCTGGAGCGATGAATTTGATGGCTCAGCTATAGATACCAATAAATGGTCATTCGAAAAAAATTGCATGGGCGGTGGCAATAATGAATTGCAGTGTTACACCGACCGTGCCGACAACGCTTATGTAGGTGATGGCAAATTACACATAGTCGCGAAAAAAGAAACCTTTAATGGTCAAGCAAAAGGCGATGATGACCCAACTTATAATCCTGGTGATACCTCCGTAAAACGCGATTACACCTCTGCACGTTTGCGTACAAAAAATAAAGGTGATTGGAAATTTGGTCGCATGGAAATTCGTGCGAAACTGCCACAAGGTCAAGGTATTTGGCCCGCGATTTGGATGTTGCCAACAGAGTGGAAGTACGGTGGTTGGCCGCTCAGTGGGGAAATCGATATTATGGAAGCGGTGAACAATAACACCGGTTCTGCAGATAATAATGTTCATGGCACTTTGCATTACGGCGATGCTTGGCCAAACAATAAATATACTGGTACAAATTACGTGCCCGCTAAAAAAGTGTGGGAGGAATACCACACTTATGCAGTTGAATGGGAAGATGGAGAAATTCGTTGGTATGTAGATAGCAAGCATTTCGCTACGCAAACTAAAAAAGGTTGGTACACCAAAGGTTCCAGTGTAGAAGGTGCTCCTTTTGATCAAAAATTCCATATGATTTTGAATTTAGCCGTGGGTGGTAATTGGCCAGGTAACCCAAATGCAAACACCACTTTCCCACAAGAAATGACCGTAGAATTTGTGAAGGTCTACAACTGTGCTGTAAATACCACTACTGGTAAAGGTTGTGCGTCTAATGTTGACCCAGCAATTAAACCTTTAACTGGTCACCCACAAATTACTGGCGAATTTGCGGCACCACCGCTATTCACCATGTATGACGATGCCTTAAATTCCAGTTTGAAATTTGATTCCTATAACCCAAACGGTTCAATTTCTTATTCGCAAGTTGCGGAAGCAGATCGCGGCACTGTATTGAATGTCATTAAAACTGGCGCAACGGGCAATGTATATTTTAATATTCCTGCAGGTTCAGCCAATTTAAGTTCATGGGCATCGGGTGGTGAATTAGTATTCAATTTAAAAGTAAATAGCATGGCCGAGGGTTCGCGCTTACTCATTAAAATGGATAGCGGTTGGCCAAGCGTGAGCGATGTATCAGCGACTCTACCCGCTATCGGTGTCTGGGGTGAATACCGTATTAATGTTTCAGATTTAATTGCTAAAGGAAATTCAATTCAAAGCGGCATTGCAAATTTATCCTCAATTTCCAATATTTTTGTTATTGAGCCAACCGCTGCAATGAATGTATCGTTTGATAATGTTCGTTTAGTTAAGCCGTAATTTCTACCTTGGCTCGCACCACATATATGTGGTGCGAGCTTTTTGCTAGGCCCACAAAATTCATATTATGTGGCTTGTGCAATCAACCACATATTGTTTCCGCTCGGTTATGATTCTGTTATTAAAACGAGCAACCTACTTGAATAAAGGAGTATTAATAGAATGAAAAATCTATCTCACCTCGCATCATCTATTTTTATCTTACTACTAAGCCCTTTGGTGTTTTCACTGGAGCCCATTCAACTTGAAAACACATTCAATATTGAAGATGTAAAATGGGTTAAAACAGTAGGCAACTCATCTATACATGGGAAGGCTTTTTTAAATTTAAAAAATAATGAAACCAAAGGTTGCGC